>Ga0255761_10000258_pt1 | contig 49846 bp, 49 predicted proteins | sample 071ome_29_FD_179961 | JGI IMG/M metagenome (GOLD analysis project Ga0255761, IMG submission 179961) | Coastal salt marsh microbial communities from the Groves Creek Marsh, Skidaway Island, Georgia - 071407BT metaG (version 2) | ecosystem: Environmental > Aquatic > Marine > Intertidal zone >... | reverse complement strand
TTTTTTTATCTTATCTTTCTAATCTTAATTGCAAATTCTCCCTTGATTATATACAGCCCATTTCAATTTGACACAATACTATTCAATCAATATCTTTCAAATTATTTGGTTTTATTAATCTTAGGAATAAGTATGATAATTTCCAAAAATGATTAAGTTTACTTAAGTTTTGATTTGTTTTTTGCATTTTCAATATTCTTTATTGCTTCTCTTACTTCACTATTTTTAAGCGGTATCTCAAATGTTGTCTCTTCATCTATTTTCATAGATATCTTATATTCCTTCATTTCAGGTCTTCTTTGATCAATTATTTTTTCTAATACTAAAAATTTTTCAGGTTCGTGTGAGTAACCCTCATATTCAAATATTTTGTCTTTCGCATATACAAATCCAGTTTCTAAATTTATTTCTATTTCTGCAATTGGTTTTGTAGCTAATTGAAAACTAAATAAAAAAATAATTAATGGTAATATGAATGGAATAATTTGATTGTTAATGTTTAAATTATTTAGAATATTATTCGATATCCAATAAAAAAATACTGAGAATAACATTCCTCCTGAAATAATTGTCGCAAATTCAGGTTTATCTTCATATTTTGCTTTTTTAAATTTTGACTCACTAGTGGACATTAAACAATATGATTACAAATTTTATATTTAAAAATACATTCATTAGATAATTATACACTTTTTAAAATACTATCATAAGGGATCTTATTAAAAAAAAATTAAAATCAATACTAAATTTATCATATTTTATATGGATTTATAAACATAAAATAAAGTATAAAATCATGTCAAATACCTTGGAAAAGGCAATTAATCCAATTAAAAGGCATACTATTGCAGATGGATATTTGGACGTCCTTATTGATTTAGAAAAAAGTGAAGGTCCGTATATTTATAATAAATTTAATGATAAAAATTATTTAGATTTCATGTCATTTTATGCATCTATGCCTTTAGGATTTAATCATCCATCAATGTTAAATGATATTGAATTTTTGAAAAAATTACAATTAGCTGCACTCAACAAGATTGCCAATTCCGATTTCTATACTGATGAGCTATCTAATTTTATAGATACTTTCGCAACTATTGGAGTGCCTAAGCAGTATAGTAAATTCTTTTTTATTTCAGGTGGTGCTGCAGCTGTAGAGAATTCTTTAAAGGCTGCTTTTGATTGGAAAGTTCAAAAAAACTTACAATTAAATAATAAACCCAATGGAAAACAAATAATTCATTTTAATGAAGCCTTTCACGGTAGACATGGTTATACATTATCTATTACTAGTGGTAAAGTAAAAAGTAATTATTTTCCAACATTTTCTTGGCCAAGAATAAATAACCCTAAAATTATATTTCCATTACAAAAACACATCTCTCATGTTGAAGAACAAGAAGAAATATCGATTGAACAGATAATGAATTCAATCAACCAATATGGTGATGATATCGCAGGATTAATAATCGAACCTATCCAAGGCGAGGGTGGCGATAATCATTTTAGGCATGAATTTTTCTCTAAACTGAGAAAAATATGTGATGAAAATGAGATCATGCTAATTTATGATGAAGTTCAAACTGGAGTCGCCTTGACAGGGAAAATGTGGGCATTAGAGCATTTTCCAAATGCAGAACCAGATATAGTTGCTTTTGGTAAAAAAACACAAGTTTGTGGTATATTTTCGAATAAACGAATTGATGAAGTAAGTGAAAACGTATTTAAAAAATCATCAAGAATAAATTCCACATGGGGAGGTTCAATAGTCGATATGGTACGATTTGAAAAAATCATTCGCATCATACATGAAGACCAATTAATTGAAAATTGTGATAAAATGGGAAGTTATCTCTATAAAATAATGAGTGAGTTAGAAGAAAAATATGATACTATTACAAATTCTAGACATAGAGGTCTATTTGCAGCATTTGATATAAGTACTCAAAAATTAAGAGATCAAATCAAGTCATCTTTAATTAAAAATGGACTATTTTTATTAGGATCTGGAGAGAAATCCATACGTTTTCGTCCATCTCTTAACATAAATGAAACACACATAGATGAAATGTTTCATATTTTTGACTATACTTTGTCAAACCTATAAATAAATTGGATTTTATCTAATTCTTAATTGTTAAATAATATTGAAATAAATTAAGATATCTTGGACTTAGAATTTATCGCAGTTTGTATTTCTTTTTCTTTATTTGCATTTGGTTCTGTTTTTCACCGTAACTCAAAATATGTAAATCTGTATAATATTGGAAGTGTAGCAGGATTAATTGATCTACTTTTCTATTTTCTAAGTAATTATACCACTTTAGTGACACAATTTGTAGCAAGTATTGATTTTTCAATATATTATATATCTTACAGCCTAATTTTTTTCCAATTGTGGAATAATTCTACAAAAACCCCTAGTGAGAATATTCTATATCTATCTATTTTCTTTATTTCGTTAACAATAATGTTATCATTCCTATACATGATCACACAAAATCAATTATTTCTTGAGTCTTCTTTAATTTCTTTTTCAATTAATGCATTTTTGTTATCATTTAAAAGTACATTAAATCAAATGGCACATTTAGGATATAATAATTTATTTTTATTTATAGGTGGTATATTTCTAATTTTATCAACTTTTTTATATCCTAGCTTTATAATAAACCCAACACTATTTTTTGTATCGTTATTTTTATTTTATATTGGTTGGATTATTGTCTTAACCCATATTAACTTAATTAATTTCATTTAATTGAAACAACTCTTTAAAAGATTTTAATCTACTTTGTTCTTCAATTAATATCTGATTTGCAACTGTTATAATTTTATTAAAATAATTTTGATCTATCGCTAATTTTCCATCAAATCCAATTGGGATCTGTAAATTTCCAGTCCCTAATATTTCAACTACATATGGTTTTTTTATACTTTGAAATTTTGATTTTGATAACTTTGCTTCTAATGCAAACTGATGTAACATTTTGGCAGATTTCAAATCTTTACATTTAATGTGAATGTTAGGAGGTTCATATAATACCCACAATTCATTTCCAAAATGTAAATTTTCTATATTATACTTCCTCTCTAACGCATCATGTGTTTTTAAAAAAAAATTCGTATTATATTTTTCTCTTAATGCTTTTTTTCCAATTATGATAATTCTACCTGCACATGAAGATGTGGTAACAAAATTTTCATTTTCATTTATAATTCTATTAATTTCTAACATTTTATTGTCCACTAGATTTTTAATAATAAATTCTTGATAAGTTTCAAGAATTCTTTTTTTGGTTTCTATGAAATTCATAATTATAATGAATTTGCTTAAAAATAAAATTAAAGATAATATATCATTTTCCTTCAAAGGATTGCTTATATTTGTGAAATTTGTATGAAAATATGGCAAATCGATTAGCAAAGGAGTCCTCAGATTATTTATTGAAACATTCAACTAATCCAGTAGATTGGTTCCCTTGGTCGGATGAAGCCTTTGAATTAGCAAAAAAATTAGATAAACCATTATTTATATCAATAGGATATTTTTCATGCCACTGGTGTTCTGTAATGGAACGTGAAAGTTTCACTGATAATAAAACTGCAAATTTTATGAATAAACATTTTATTAATATCAAAGTTGATCGAGAAGAAATGCCTGATATCGATAAAATTTACCAACGATACTACAATACATTAACCGGTTCAAGTGGTGGTTGGCCATTAAATATATATGCTTTTCCAGATGGGTTACCCTTTTACATAGTTACCTATTTGCCAAAAAATTTTTCATTAAGATCAAAAACATTCATGGCATTAAATAAAGAAATCATATCAAGTTGGGATCATGAACGAGCAGAACTCATGAATATTGGTACTGCACTTTTTAGAAATTTGGAAAATTTCAATAAATTTATCATAAAATCAAAAGCTCAGATAGATGATGAGTTTTTGGTCGACCAAATTATTAAAGTTCAAAAACAAATGGATTTGGTGCATGGTGGAATATCTATAGGTTCCACAAAATTTCCACGGTTTAGTTTGTTAAGATATATGCTCAAGGAAGGTCACATCCGAAATAATGATAAGTTAATGAAATTTGTAGAATTTACTTTCACAAAAATGAGTCAAGGAGGTATATATGATCAAATAAGAGGTGGATTATGTCGTTACTCAGTAGATCGAAAATGGACCATACCTCATTTTGAAAAAATGCTATATGATCAGGCTGGCTGGTTAAGATTAGCAAGTGATCTCTATTCGTTAACAAAAAATAAATTTTATTATAATATTATTCTAGACACAATCTATTTTTTGCAAAATGAAATGTTAGATGCTAATGGTGCATTTTACAGTTCAATAGACGCTGAAACAAATGATATTGAAGGTGAATATTATGCATTTACTTTAAAAGATATCAAAAATTCTCTCAAAAGTTCTAATACTGAAAAAAGTCAAATAAAGCAATATCTTGAAATAGCAACTATAAGATATGGCTTAACCAAAAATGGAAATTTTTCAGATCCATCCAAGAAATTAAAAGGAGCAAATATATTAAATATTAAAAAATCTATTTCCGAAATTTCCAAAATTATGTCAATTTCTGATTTAGAAGTTCAAGGTAAATTAGAATATATCAAAACTTCACTGTACAACTATCAAAATCAAAGAATTAAACCTGGTATTGATACAAAACAGATTACTGCATGGAATGCAATGTTAGCCACCTCATTATTTGAGACATATCAAAAAACATCAATTGAAAGTGCTTTATCGTTATCTTTACAAGTTATAGATTTCCTGTTAAACAATCATTTAGAAGAAAATAATCTAATTCGTTCTACAAATCCTAAAATAAAAGTTGACAAAAAAATTTTAGGAGTATTAGATGATTATGCATTTTTTATTGAAGCACTTATTACCGGTTTTGAGGTAACTGATAATTCACTTTATTTAAATCAGGCTAATAAAGTCTTAAAATTAATGAATTCTCACTTCTACAACACTCAAGATCAGATATATTATTTCAACAATAAACATGCTAATATAAATTTAGGTAATATCATTGCACCCATGGATCACTCTTTTCAATCCTCAATCTCAGTTCAAGTCTTAAATTTATTGAAATTAGGAAAATATTTAGATGATGAACTTTTAATTGCTCAAGCGCAAAATTTATTGTTAACATTATCTGAAGTATCTATAGAATATCCAGGCTCGATGCCTGAATTGTTGATTTCTGCGGGTTATTTTTTAAGATATCCATCTGAATTAATTATTATAAATGATACCAAAAATGATATCGCAAAAAAAGCCTTATCGCAATATCTACCCGAAAAATTAGTATATCGATGGCCAAGGTTAAAGGATACTATAAAATGGAGTATAATCGAAGGAAAAGATAAAATCAATCATCCTGCAATCTATCTTTGTGAAGATGCCAAATGTAGTTTACCATTTACAAATATTAATGATTTCATGAATTATTATCTTCAAACTAGGACTAAAATATAATAGTAAAATTGGGCACAATAATTTATATTAAAAATACAAATAATCATATTCATTTATAATGTCAATATCTAACAAATTAGAGGATCAATTTCCTGTGTTTGTTTTTAATTTAAGACATTCAATTCATAAAAAATACAATTGGATTTTAGCATTATCAATGTTTCTACCCATTTTAGCATATTGGTCATCTGTGTTTTTTACAGATCGTGATTTAAGTAACGGTCTATATTGGGTGAGGTATTATCGGATATACTTTCGTGTGACTCTATTTTATTTAGTAAGTTTTACGGCATTATTAGTAGGGACTGGAATGTTCAGAGATCTCCTTACTGAAAATACTATAGTTTATCTCTTTACAAAACCGATAAAACGAAATCGTATATATTTTGAGACCTTAGGTGCTTATTTTTTAATTTCGATTTCAATAGTAACTCCAGGAATTATAACGTATCATATTTTTGGAGATTTAGTAGCACGTATATATGATACTCAATTTACCTTGGGAATATTGCAATCTATATACAATCTTTTATTAGAACTTCTAGGTGCATATATCATTTTATTCGGATTAGGAGCAGTTTTTGTAATGACAGGATTAGGTCTAAAAAGACCTTTACTGATTAATTTGTTAATTGCATTTGGTATCATAATTGAGGCATTCCTATTAGATTTGATTGCTAATAATTATGAACCAGTTTATATCGCAAGTAATATTGTTTCCAAAGGAGTTATAGGTTTTTCAAATTTACCTCGAGTCGATGAGCGTATTTACAGATTTTCATTAGGATTAGGTTATGAGCCAATTGATACATTTCTTAATTTCATATTGGTTTTCATAGCCTCTCTTTTAATTGGACATTATGTTTCAAAGAAAAAGCAATTAATATAAATTCTTCCTGTATATTCTTAACATTTAATTATCATCGCATTAAATTACTAATATGAAAATCGTCATAGTTGTGTCGTCATTTGGATATGGTCACATAACTAGACAGATTGCTCTAAAAGATGCATTGTTGGAATTAAAATCAGATCTTGAAATTCTTTTTGTAATTTCAGAAAAACAATATGAAATTTTTCATTCTGAAATATTAACTTCCGATCAAGTTTCATATGCTTTGATGCCTATCACTCCAACAATAGTAATGGAAGACAATTATTCCGTAGATATTGAATCTACAAAAGAAATATTTTCAAGATTTTGGGAGTGGGAAACTCAAATTAGAAATGATCGAGCATGGGATGAAATTTTGTATGGGTCTCAATTAGTTATATCTGATATCGAAAGTGTACATCACCCAATAGTGAAAAAAATGGATATTCCAATAATTAATATTTCTAATTTTACATGGTCAGACATTCTTATGGGATTAGGTTTAGATGAATTGTCACATAATTATTCTTCATTAGAAAAATTATCAAATTTAAATCTAAAATTACCCATGTCAACCAATTGTCAATCATTCAGTAATCCTCAATTAATGGGATTATTAGTAAGAAATTTTGACTATAATTTGATTACTGACATTATATCTACTTATCAGCATTTTGTTGTAATAATAGGTCACTTAGAATTTATTCCAATAAAGATTGATTCATTATTCTCCTCACTAATTAATTTGGGATATAAGATCTTAATAGTTGATAATTTAGATTATAAAAATTCAGATCCTAACATAATTCGAATTTCAAGTAAAACTCCAAAATTTCATAATATTATTGCAGCGTCTAAATTTGTAATTAGTAAACTTGGTTATGGTGTTGTAAGTGAAGTAGCAGTTTCAAATTCAAATCTTATTTATTGGAAACGTAGTAATTTTATTGAGGACATTTATATTGAAGAATTTGTAAAAACTCACAATTTAGGTATTGAATTAGGTCAAAATGTAGAATTATTCATAAAATCAATAGAGGATTTTCCAAAAAGAAATAATTCAAATTTACATAGGTCTAATTTAGATATTGCTAAATTTATTCTTAGTTATTCACTTTAAATAAATCTAAAATAGTTCTGTTTCTTTTAATTTTATTGTGAAAACCATCGATGTTTTCCAAATTGGTTCCTTTTAGTAGGATCTCCAGTCAAAATTGTATGCTTAAATCCATTTACAACTGAATAAAGATATTTCTTCATTTGAGGTCTTAAAAATAAAAAGTGAGGCATCCACCGCACAAACAGAGGATATTTTTGTAAATAAGGCATAAATAAAGTAATTTTCAGATTAGATTTATTCGAATCAATTGACGAAATTTCCCAAACAACTTTGGTTTGTTTCCCCGCGTCATCTTTTGTATATAGAGAATAACCATTGCCCTCATCCCAATTAGAAAATGTTCGTATAATTTTTCTCTCATTCAAGTATACTAACTCATCAACTTTATCATTCTCATTCCAAGTAATTATGTTGTATGATTTTAAATATGGGTGGGGTTTTATTATTTCCAGTTTAAATGGGTCCGAAATCGCTGCCCATAATACATTCTTAGATACTGGGATATCACAATTATTCGATATTGGCCATTTAAAATTATTTTTCATAATATTCATTAATATCGGGTGATAATAATTTATTCAATATACCATAAATAATCAACAATAATTAATATTAAATTATATTGAGTTGGATAAGTGAACACTCATTTATTCTATATAATCTTGAAAATAGTTTATCAAAAATAACTTAATAATATGTAAACTTCAATTTTGATATATAAGAATGATTGATTATCCTGAATTATATTTATTCAACACAATGTCTCGAAAAAAAGAAAAATTTATTCCTCAAGAGCCAAATAAAGTGAGTTTTTATAGTTGTGGACAAACAGTCTACCAAGATATTCATGTAGGAAATGCAAAAACATATGTAGCATGGGATCTTCTATGGCGTACATTAGTTACTTTTGGGTATGATGTTATGCATATTCAAAATTTCACAGATGTAGGTCATCTAACTGATGATGGTGATGATGGCGATGATAAAATTCAAACTCAAGCAAAATCAATGAATACTGATCCAATGGAATTAGTTGATAGTCTTATATTTGAATATCATAATTCAATGGATGCAATAAATGTTCATAGACCAAACATATCACCAAGAGCAACTTCTCATATTTCAGAAATGATCCAAATGGTAGAAACTCTTATCGATAAAGGTTATGCATATGAAATAAAAAATGATCCTGGGACCTTTTATTATGATACTACAAAATTTGCTAAATATGGAGAATTAGCTAAACTAAATTTAGAGGGCCAAATTAAAGGCTCAAGAAAAGAAGTTAAAATAATCAATCAGAAAAGAAATCCAAGTGATTTTGCATTATGGATAAAAGCACCTGAAAATCATATTATGAAATATATAAGTCCTAAATATGGTTCTAAAATTTTAGGTTATCCTGGTTGGCATCTTGAGTGCTCAGCAATGGCACAAAAATATCTTGGTGATACTATCGATATTCATGCAGGTGGAGTAGATCATATTCCTGTTCATCACACTAATGAAATCGCACAAAGTGAGGCAATAACAAACAAACAATTTGCAAATTATTGGCTCCATTCTGAATTCATCACTATCAATGGTGAAAAAATGTCAAAATCTCTGAATAATTATATGAGTTTAAGTGATCTTATTCAAAAAATTGGTACAGGTCCAACTAAATTATTATTATTACAGGCACATTATAGAACTCAATCAGATTTTTCATTAGATAAAGCCGAGTCAATTAAAATCAAATATACAAGATTTATCAGATCTTATCATTTGGGTATTCAAAAATTATCACAAAATTCAAGCAAAAAGGTAACCGACATTAATTCGGAATTAAGTAATGCATTTTTTGATGCTTTAGCAGATGATTTGAATTCACCTATGGCAATTTCTAAAATCAATGAATTAACTAAAAGCATAGATGATATAATTACTGATGATAGCAAATTAGATACCACTTACTTAAACGAATTAACAAATACATTTGAATTATTTTTCGAAACTTTAGGTATCCCTTATCAAAAATTAGATGATGATGAAATTCAATTGGTAAATCAAATTTTAGAAAATCGAGAAAAATATAGGACGGAAAAAGACTGGGCTAAATCTGACATGCTAAGAGATATCTTAGAAATGAATGGATATACTATAAATGATACAAATAAGGGTCATGAATGGTTTAAGCTTCATTAATCATTTGATCTGGTTGGTTATAACTATGACCAATTATCGGTCTTACCGAATACGCCGATGAAATTCTATTAATATAATCTTTATCAATGTTCATTTCAGATACTTCTATTGCTTCTTTAAGTTGGTTCAATTTTGTAACTCCAATTATTGGTGATGTAATTCCTCTTTGGCTTAAAACCCATTTCAATGACATTTGCGCTACAGAAATGTCATTTTCTTTTGCACACTCTTTGATAATACCAAGAACTTCGAAATCATTTTCATGAAAATATCTTTTCTTTAAGTAAGGGTCTGATTTAAATCTTGACTCAGTAGATTTTTTTCCGCTATATTTACCTGATAAAAATCCCCTTGCCAAGGGCGACCAAGGTATAATCCCCATCTTCATATCCATACATGCAGGTATTACCTCCCTCTCTTCCTCTCTGTATATTGCGTTATAATGATTTTGCATAGTTGAAAATTTTTCCAATCCATATTTTTCTGCAATGGATTGTGCTTTTACCAACTCCCAACCAAACATAGAAGATGTTCCAATATGCAATGCTGATCCTTCATCAATTAAATGGTTCATATTACGCATTAATATTTCCATGTCCAAAGAATAATCAAGTCTATGTATCTGGTATAGATCAATAAAATCCATTTTTAATCTATCGAGTGAATTTTTTATTTCTCTTTTAATATGATATCTAGATAACCCTTTATCATTTATACCATTATTCATCTCAAATCTTACTTTTGTCGCAATTACAACATCATCTCTGTGATCTTGTAATAATTCTCCCGTGATTTCTTCACTTCTACCATTACTGTAAACATTTGCTGTATCAAAAAAATTTATTCCATTATCTAACGCGTAATCAACAATTGGTTTTGCATCTTCAATCTCTAGATGCCATTTTTGTGAATTTCCAAAAGACATCATACCTAAACATAAATTAGAAACTTTTATTCCTGTACTTCCTAAATTCGAGTATTTCATAAATATGACATTATATCTTATCTTAATAAATTGCTTTGACGTTTTTAGATAATTGTATTGCTATATTTGCCATGTTTATCATTCCCACCTATGATATGCAGGATGGTTTTCTTCAATCAACACATAAAGTGCATCACATTCAGCAGTGATTATCCTCTCCTCCCCTTTTAATATATACATGATCATATTAACCTTCGCCTTTCTTATAGTTGATTCAGTAATACTGGCCTCTATATATAGTAATTTCTCACTTGGGGTTGGTTTTTTCAATGTTACATTAAAATAAGCAGTAACAGTTGATGGGAATTCTTTCAATTCATATTTGGTGAATAATTCATATGCAGCCGCCCAATTTCCATGACAATCAAAAAGTGTTCCAATTATACCTCCGTTGATTGCACCTTGGAATGCTCGATGAGTTTCATTAGTTTCAAATTTTAATTGATAATGATCATCTATGTAATATGTTTTGATTTTCAAACCTGAATCATTTTTTGGTCCACATCCAAAACAAATACCATTTGGTCCATATTTATCTTGTATTGAAATTTCCATTATTGTACTCTATATACAATAATTAAAATCATTACCTCTCTATTTTAATAAATTATAAGAATTTTTGATTTATTCATTTAATTTATTATTAATATATTCTGTTAAATCTGGTACTACATGATGTGACTTACATACTGGCGTATATGTTATTTCGTCAGATGACCCTTCAATTACCACAGTAGGTGAAAGTGCAGAGTCCGGATTTCCATTTCTATTTCTTTGAGGTAAATTTCCATCTTCAACACAATTTTGTATTGAGCAAACAGGATAGATCTTTACAATATGTGTATCACTTAATGCCATCAACTGTGGCATTATCCCAAAAGGTTGTCCTCTAAAATCTCTATCCAATCCTGCTACAACTAGATTATGTCCTTTGAGTCTTAGTAATTGAATTGCATAAATTAAGCTATCATCAAAAAATTGTCCTTCATCAATAATAATCATTGACTCATTTCTCACTTCTTCCATTTGTTTGAATATATCCATCCCCGTTTTTACTAAAAAAGCCTCTTTTGACATTCCATTTCTTGATACTATACCTTTATCTCTAGTATCTAAAATTGGTTTAAAATAATATACATCGATATTTCCATATTCTGATGCTCTATGGCCTCTTTCAAGTAAAGCTTTGCTTTTACCCGAAAACATTGTGCCTGCTATCACTTCTAAAGATGCACGATTAAAAGTTTGATTCATTGCCATTTTCTATTATTTCCAACCCTATAGGTATTCAATAAATGCTCCAATTTAAATTTACCTTCACTAAAATCAACCTTGTATAAGTTATTTTATTTTAAATTAATCGATTATTATTAGATTTAAATAAATGATCGATTATCATTATTAGACGAATTACATGAGTTTTTGTTCTGATTGTGGATCAAAAAATGTACAGGGTATTTCATTTTGTTGGAAATGTGGTAAAGAGCTAAAGGAAGGAAAAGAGCAAATCGCGAATAAAGAATTTTTGGGTTTAAGACAACCTAATACAAAACAATTAAAATTAGTACAAGGTTTAAATTGGTTTTATCTTATTATATCATTTTATTTGGGTGTGGTGAATATATTCATAGATGATAGTCCCTTAACTTCACCTGGATTATATTTACTTATTTTCTCTGGAATATTATATTTTATCATTAAGAGTCTAAATAATCATAATAACTTCACTCGTTTTATATGGGCTTCAATCTCTATTTTAATCGCAATATTATTCTTGATTAATTTTACATCAATTTCCATTCTCTTGATTGCAATATCCGGTTTCATAGCTTATACTTTATTGTTACATTCCCCTACAGTATTATTGTTTAAACCAAAAGTAGTCTAAAATCCTAAATTTAATTTTAAATTTTATACAATACTTTTATGTTTCAAAAAGTTATTAATATCGTTTATATGGTTGAAAATATGAGTTTTTGTCCTGAGTGTGGAACTAAAAATGAACCAAATACTGCCTTTTGTAGTAATTGTGGAAAAAATTTAAAGTCTGATAATTTAGGTTCACCTGAACAAACAAACATATCAAATACAAATATCCCACCATCAGCGATTCCCTTTAATCCCGCAAATGCTAATTTAATGGGTATGAAACCTCTAAAGACCACTCAATTAAAATGGGTACAAGGTTTTAATTGGTTTGGATTTGTGCTCTCACTATTGGCTGGTATAGGACTGATATTCGCAGGTTTTACAGGTGAAAATGGCTTAGAAGGTTTTGAATTTATAGGGTTTGCAGTGCTGATCTTTGCTGGTATTAATTATATATTCATATGGGGGCTAAATAACTATAATAATACAATCCGAGTTATATATGGTGTCTTCTGTGGCTTTGGCTTATTATCAGCTTTAGCAACATTCAACTTAATTTCAATAGGTATAAATGGTTTTCAAGTATATGCCGTATTCTTTCATGCACCTACCGTGGCATTGTTCAAACAAGTACAATCTTATTAATTTATTATTAAAATTTTCTTTCAACAATATATCTTGTAAATTCTTTTAAGATATCTGTATATCTATTATCAGGTAAAATTTGTAAATTAGATAAAGCTTTTTCAGCAAAATTAATGGCTACTTCTTTAGCATAGTCAATAGATCCTATTTGTTTCATTACTTCTAAACATTGATCAATATCTCCATTATTCGCATTTTTATTTCCTAAAATATTGTTTAAAATATTTTTTTGTTCATCATTTGCATTGTTTATTGCATGACTTACGATTAAAGTTTTTTTACCTTCTATTATATCTGAACCTACAGGTTTTCCAATTTCATCTTTTTTGCCAACCAATCCTATGATATCATCTTGAATTTGGAATGCTGTTCCTATCTGTTTTGCATAATCTCTTATCTTCTCAATCCTTGGACCACTCATTTCATTTAAAGCTAAAATCGCACCACTTACACAAGCAAATTCAAATAATACTCCTGTTTTTAAATATTGCATATTATTTATTAAAGTTTCATCTACTTGATCAAAGTCCATATCTTCAAAACTAATATCTAACATTTGTCCATGGCATAATTGTATATACACATTTGCTAAGTCTTTCACAAATCTATATCTCATTTCATCTGATACATTATCAACTTCACCAGCTAAAGTAAATCCTATCGCTACTAATGCGTCTCCTGCTAATATCGCTATTGTAGGATCCCATTTAGTCCATACTGCTTCTACTCCTCTTCTTGTATTATCTTTATCCATGAAATCATCGTGTATTAAGCTGGACACATGCACTGCTTCAATTGCAGCTGCTACTGGGATTGCTAATTTTTCATCTCCGCCAAATGCCCCCGTTATTAATTGTATCATTGCAGGTCGAAATCCTTTTCCTCCTCCGTTTACTGGATAATGTAATACCGCTTCTCTTAATGGGTATTTTGGATATATTCTTTCCTCTATTTTTTGTACCAAATATGATACTGCGATTTCACCTCTATCTGAAATCTCTTGTTTAAAATTCACTAAGATCTTCATGATAGTGTATAATTAAATGCTTTGAATCTGTGCAGTATGATATCCTATATCCTAAACCACGTTACAAATTTCATTTTATTTTTGCTTCTTCAAAAAATATTATAACTTACATAATTATAAAAACAATATCGTAGATATTGAATTTGATTACCTAAGATCCACCCTTCCTTTAGTGGAACAAGATTTATTGAGTAATATTGAAAAACAGATTAATCAGACATTACATTCAAGTAGATTTTGGAGTTCAGGTTATAGTATACGAAACAATCGATTGAATGGTTTATATTTGCGATCTGAAAACTCCGAAGATCGAAAAATCAAAAAAATACCTGACATAATTGTCGAAGCGATTTATTTAGAAACAATATCATTTGGTATTAATTTAATTGAAACAATTCCTGAAAATTTTGGCCAATTACAACGATTACGATATTGTTTTCTTGGTAATAATCTAATTGAATATATCCCTCAAAGTATGTCTGAAATGTCAAATTTAGAAGTTTTAGAAATTCAAAATAATCGACTTAATAGTTTCTTAGATGATTGTTCTAATTTAATTTCTTTACGTGATTTGTCATTAGGAAATAATCTATTAACTAACCTCCCTCCAAGTATTGGTCAGCTTGAAAATCTAGTATCATTAAGAATCCCATATAATACAATTAATGAATTGCCATCCGAAATATCAAATTTAAAAAATCTTTCCCGATTACGTTATGGGTCAAACATGGTTGAAAAATTACCTGAATGGATAGGTGATCTAAAAAATTTAAATGAATTAATGTTGCATGATAACAAATTGAAATCTTTACCCGAGTCAATAACTCAATTAAAACAATTACAAATCTTAGATTTACGTAATAATAACCTTAGTGAAATACCAATATGGTTGTTCTCTGAGTTAGATAGTTTAAAAGAAATTTACTTATCAGGAAACCCTTTGAGTACTTCATTTAAGCAGAAATTCAAAACAATTACTAAATTAATGCCTGAAAATATACTTATAGATGGTTATGATATTTCATCTTATTTTAGAAAATCAAACTTATTTTAATTATGATAGATGGCCTTGATCAATCATTGAATTAGCAACTTTTAGAAAACCTGCTATATTTATCCCGCTTAGTAAATCAGTCTCATACTTTTTGGCAGTAATAGAGGCATTTTCATAAATGTTTATCATAATATTATGTAGTCTTTTATCAACTTCATCTCTTGTCCATGATAATCTTAATGAATTTTGAGACATCTCAAGACCTGATGTCGCCACTCCCCCTGCATTTGCTGCTTTAGCTGCACCAAATATGATTTCATTTTTCAAGAACACATCTACCGCTCCTGGTGTTGAAGGCATATTGGCACCTTCACCAATCGCTATCAATCCATTATTGACCAAAATTTCAGCTTCTTTGTCATTAATTTCATTTTGAGTTGCAGATGGTAATGCTACATCCATAGATTTTTCCCAAGGTCTTTTACCCTCATGGTATTCTACTTCATTACCAAAATGCTTAGCGTATTCTTTTATTCTTCCTCTTTGATTGTTTTTTAAATTCATAATCCAGGCTAATTTATCTGTATCAATTCCATTTGGATCATAAATATAACCTGATGAGTCTGACATAGTAACCACTTTGCCTCCTAAATTTATAACTTTCTCAGCGGCATATTGTGCTACATTTCCAGATCCGGATATACCGACTATTTTGTCTTTGAATGATGTATTCTTCATATCTTTCAAAGCTTCTTCTACAAAATACACTACACCGTAACCTGTCGCTTCAGGTCTTATTAATGAACCACCATAATTTGCTCCTTTACCGGTTAAAACTCCGGTGCCATGAATGTTCTTTACTTTTCTATACATACCATATAAGTAACCGATCTCTCTTCCTCCTACTCCAATATCTCCTGCAGGAACGTCAGTGAATTGTCCAATATGTCTATTTAATTCAATCATGAATGATTGACAGAACCTCATTACTTCTCCATCACTTTTACCTTTTGGATTAAAATCTGATCCTCCCTTTCCTCCGCCCATGGGTAGTCCTGTTAATGAATTTTTGAAAATTTGTTCAAATCCCAAAAATTTTATTATTCCTAAATAGACTGAGGGATGAAATCTTAGTCCTCCTTTATATGGTCCTAACGCACTATTAAATTGGACACGAAATCCTCTATTTACCTTAAGTTGCCCTTTATCATCAATCCAAGGAACTCTAAACATAATTACTCTTTCTGGTTCTGCCATTCTTTCTAAAATGCCATTTTCTTGAAATTCAGGATTTGCATTTAATGCGGGTTCAATAGTTTCATATACTTCCTTAACAGCCTGATGAAATTCAGGTTGGTTAGGATCTCTTGCAATTACTGTTTTAATTACTTTATTTACATAATCACTGGTCATAAAATACCCCCAATTAATTAAGATATATCTTTAAATAATTGATTACTCTAAATGCCCCGATAATTATTATTAATAAAACATAATGTTACTTTACAAAATCGGCGCCATTTACCGCATTACTTTTTTTTATTTTTTATTCAAATTTCTACTTGATAAATATCTCTCAAGATCTGCTTTGTTGTCTAAAATTATTACCTGCTCGTTAGCATGAAATTTTCTTGGTTCAGCCTTCAACCATTTTTCAAAATTTTCTAAATCTGATCGATAATCTAAATCAATACATGTTTCCGGGAATTCAGTTATCATCACTGCGGCATCAAAATTTGCTCTTTTCAATACTGTCTTTTTCAAATCTTCAAATGACAATCTTTTGAATATGTATTTAATCATATTGCCAATCCCAAAATATCTTGCAACAGTAGTAACTTTTTTCCTATTACCTATTATCTTTTCAACTATTTCCTCTCTTCCCTTCATTACCTCTGGTTTCATAATATGAAGGTCTCCAAACCTAAATTCTCCTTCAATTAATTTAAGAGGGATTTTTTTAATTTCAGGATAATTTTTATAGACATCTTCAGCGACTATTATATTCCAATAAAACTCTTTATCACTATTGTCATCTATTGACTCAACAATTTTATTAATCATTTCAGGTTTTAACAAGGGCAAGTCACTTGACACATTCATAATGTAATTAGGTAAATTATCCCAAGTATGATAAAAATTCAAGATGTTAATTACTGTTTCAAACGTAGTTTCTCCTCCTTCAACATAGTATACTGGTTTGGATATATTTAATGGAAGAGTTTCTTTTGATTGACCTCCTATTGTGATAGATGAGACACGAGATGATTTATCTAATGTTTCAATAACTCTCGATATTATTGATTTGCCATTGAATTCAATGAATGCTTTATTTTCTTTTCCAGTAGCTTCAAATAATTCTGAATAGTTTCGATTGAGTAATTTAAATCCTGTTCCTACTTTAATCGGTTTAGGACTTCCTGCTGGAATAAATACATCAATCTTTTCCATTAACATAATTTTAAAATTCGTAAATAAAAAGATAATTACACATTACAAAGTATAACCCATAAAATTATCATTCAAATATAAAATAAAATTTAGAATACATAAATCAAAAGTAAATTTCATGATTTGATCAGATTATCTTGTAATTTTTAAATTATATTTTCTAATCAAATTTATGAGAAAAATTGAGGATTTGAAATTTCTTATACCCCAAATAAATTTTAGGGTTGGTGACATTGAGCATAATCTTTCTCAGATCATAGATTCAATTAAAGACGGTGAGTCAAATAATGTTGATTTTATATTATATCCTGAATTAGCATTATCTGGATATCCTCCAAGAGATATTCTATATTATGATCGTTTTTTAAATCAAATTCAATCCTCTATTGATAAAATTATAAATTCAATAACAAACACTCATGTCATATTAGGGTTACCAGTTAAAGACAAAAATAATATTTTAAGAAATGCAGCCATTGTACTCAATAAAAACGGAATAGTTCATACTTACTATAAGATACTTTTACCTGACTACAATGTTTTTGATGAAACGAGATATTTCTTATCTGGTGATAATCCATCCATATTCAAATATAATGATATTAAAATAGGTTTACAAATTTGTGAAGATGCATGGGATCATCTTCCAAACCATCAAATCCAAGTCACAAAAAACCAATTTGACTTAGGCGCGGATCTTATAATTAATATTAGTGCAAGCCCTTATACAGTAAATAAACCCAATGAAAGATTGGATCTAATTAAATCTCATGTAAAAAATATTAAAATTCCAATAGTCTATGTTAATTTATTAGGATGTCAGGATGATTTAGTTTTTGATGGACGTTCATTTGTGGTAAATAAAAATGGAGAATTAATATTTTCAACTGATCCCTTTGAACCAAGATTTTATTATTTTAGTTTGAACCAAGGAATAAAAAATGACTCTTCTTATGTTTCGTCAAAATATAAAGAAATTTTTTCAGCAATAACGTTAAATTTGCAAGATTATTTGATTAAATCTAATTTATCCAAAAATGTCATTGTAGCTTTGAGTGGTGGAATTGACTCTGCGGTTACTCTCGTATTATGTGTAAAATCATTGGGTCCAGAAAATGTTACTGCAATTTACTTGCCTTCTAAGTTTTCGGATTCAAACAATCTGAAATATTCAAAAGAATTATGTGAGAATTTAGGAATAAAATTATTAGCCACTAATATCGAAGATATGAGGAACGTCTTAACTAATCAACTTAAACTTGATTTTGATTTAAATTCAGAATGGAATATAGCAGATGAAAATATACAATCAAGAATTAGATCATTAATAATGATGTATTATTCTAACTCAACCAATAGTATTTTAATTTCAACTGGTAATAAATCTGAAATTGCGACTGGCTATTGTACTCTTTATGGAGATACATCTGGAGGGAAAAACCTAATAGGTGATCTCTATAAAACTGAAGTTTATGAATTAGCAAAGTACATTAATAAATTTTCAATGATAATACCTTCATTCATTATCGAACGACCTCCTTCTGCAGAATTGAAAGATAATCAATTTGACTTAGACTCTTTACCCCCTTATCAATTATTAGATGAAATACTCTATTTGATAATAGAAGAATATAATGATCAATCAAAATTAATCAAGCAAGGATATGATAAACTATTAGTTGAAAAAATTATGAGCCTAGTCATAAATAATGAATTCAAAAGAAAACAGTTCCCTCAATCAATAAAATTAAGTGATGTCGCCTTTGGTTTCGGTCGTAGATTTCCAACCGCTAATAAATTCATACCTTGATTTTAATATGAAAATACTAAATCTGATTTAGAACTTAGTTCAATTACTTGTTTTGGATAACTCCAATTAATCTCTAAATCTTCAAATATATATGATTTGTAATTTTCTTTGGTTATTCCATATGTCATGGCAGAACCTTCACTAACGTGAATTTCACCACCACCGTTAGCAACATTAAGAATAGCTGCTTTTGCCATTTCTCCAGCTTTTCCATTACCATGGAATGTAACTGTATGTAAATTATTTATTACATCTTTATGTAACATTTTTGTGGCATCACCTGCAAAAAATAAAACCACTTCATGTCCTTGATTTATAGCTTCTGATGCAATTGCAACTGCTAACAATCCTGAAGATGCGTTTGTCATTGGGTCTGTTGATACTTTAATGAAATATTTCTTTTTCTCATTTTCAGTCATAGTTATTTTTATTAAATCATTTTATATTACTTTTTGCATTTTGGAATAACTATTCTATTTTCAAGAGTTGTTAACCACATTAACTCCAAACACGATTAATAAAAATGCAAATACATACACTAAAGAAAAACTGTCGCCTAAAATAATAATTGATGATAAAACTCCAATTAAAGGGACTGTATTGACAAATATTGCAGTTTTAGTTGGGCCAATTTTTTTCACACTATATGAAAAAAAGGTATTGCTAATCGCTGCAGCAAACAATCCTAAATAAAATAAGCCTGAAATACCTTCTTGAGTATACTCTAATGTCCATGGTTTTTCGAATAATGAAATCACCCCTAACATTAACCACCCAAATATAGTAGCCCAAACTTGAAATCTTAACGGTGAAATTTTATCATAAACAGGTCTGGAAAAAGAAGTGTAAAGTGCCCAAACAAATGCTCCTAAAAAAATTAATATATTTCCTAGCAATCTATTTTCGACATCTGTATTAGGTGAATCTACAAAAATTGTTACTACACCTAAAAATGCAGTAATAATCCCTATTAACCTTTTTATTGATAGTTTTTCGTCAGAATACAATAGTGAAGAGAATATCGCGGTTAATGATGGATTTGCTGCTATTATAATTGATGCATCACTCGAGGACGTAAATCTTAAACCAGATAAATACATGAAATTATAAATGGTGATTTGTAGCAAACCTAAAACTGCAATTTTGGGGAGATATGATTTAGGGATTTTTATTCCTTTATCGATAACTAATGCAAAAATTAACAGGAAAGGTATTGCTATACTAAATCTGATAAAAGCTGCCGTGAATACATTTGGTCCAAATTCTTTGGCAACAATAGATCCAACAGGCCAAGATAAACCCCAAAATAATACTGTAAAAAACATCAAAAAATATGGTGTCCTATTTGATTTTAAAAATTCAAATGCGCTCATAATATTCACCAATAATTTTGATTAAAATACACCCCATTCATATTAATCAATATATCATTTCTGTACCTCAGATTCACATTTACTACATATAAAATAATATTGAGTTTCTTTGTCAGTATTAATCAAATTATTTTGTAAATCCTCTTTAGCAATTTTTACAATTTCCTTTATTTGATTATCATTGAGTTGTCCTTCCTCACAATTAAAACACGTATAAAGTCCACCAGTATATTCATAATCAAAAACTTTCAATTTAGTTAATATATTTTTAAGACTTTTATCAATTGTAATATCTAAATTAATAGATATCGCATAATTTTGTCTTAAAATGTGTATTGCTTGATTATTATCAATTTCAGTTATCACTAATTTATCTAAACCTAATTTACCCTTCAACTCATTTATGGGGTAATCAAAATAATCATAGTCTTTTAATCCAGTTTTCCAAGGATCTAATAAAAATAATAATTTATTTTGCTCTTTATGTAATTCAATTATAAGTAATAAAAACCCTAATTCCTCTGATTTATAATACCTATTCATCGTTAAACACCTCTCTTATCTCCATACAATTCAATATGTAGCCGATGTGAATATTTGAAATTATATTTTTTACATAAATCTATCAACCAATAATATTTATTTTCCAATTCTGATTTTATTTTTCCTTCAGGCATTAAGTATACTCGCTCATTACTTATGTTTATTTGATGGATAATCTCCAACACTTCTGTGATATCATCATAATCATTTATTACAAATTTGAAAATTGAGTTATAATTATTGAAGATTTTTAATATATCCGATTTAAATCTAACATCTTTTTCATTTAATGAATTTTGAAGTTTGGGAGATACATTATACTTAATTTCATAATCTTCATTAAATGGTCTTATAGTTCCATTGGTTTCCATTTCTATCTTATAGTTATCTTCATTTAACAATTTACATAATTTTTCCAAATTCTTTGCTTGTAACAATGGTTCTCCTCCTGTGATAATGATATTTTTTGTTGGGAATTTAGAAATTTTTTCAATAATTTCATCAATACTCAATTTTTTACTCTCTTCTTCTTTCGAATAATAATTCAAATCATATTCAATATTATTTTCAATTAATTTTAATTCAATTAAATTTTTTATTTCTTTGGAATACAACCATGTGAATGGAGTATCACACCAATAACATTTTAAATTGCATCCCGATAATCTAAGAAATATCGACGGTGTACCTATTGTAGACCCCTCACCTTGTATTGAATAAAATATTTCATTTATTTTTAAGAATGTTTTACTCACAAATTTCCCCTCAATTATTAAAACTTTTACTCACTTCAGCATACGCAGTTTCAGTTTCCCATACTCTTACCTTAATTTTCTCTATAGTATTTGGTGATAATTGGTAGATCTGATTTAATAAATATTTAGATAAATTTTCCGCTGTGGTTTGCCATTCAAATTTATCACTCAAGTTTATGTGATCGATATTTTTGATTACTTTTTTCAAATCATGAAAATCTATAACCATTCCATTTTCATCTAATTTACCCTTAATCCATAATTCTGATTTGTAATTATGCCCATGTAAAGTGTTACATCTACTTTCATATGGTAAATCCAATTTATGAGCGCTTGAAAAATTCACAATTTTATAAATTTTTACACTTAAGTCTTTTTCATCGTTTAAGCTCATAATTTATCAACATCGTAAATTTATTTAACTTTTGGCAATATAAACAAGAATGTGTTATACGTAATTAATTCCATAATTTGAAATTATCTAAATTTTTTTATCATTTTTTTTAGATTATCGGTGTAAATTGCATCTACATTATAGTTAATCAGTCTACTAAACATTCTTTCATTATTTACAGAATAAACTACAGAGTTTAATTTTCTTTTATGTATTTGATTTATATGTCTTTGAGTTATAAGATTCCATGAAGGGGACGCTACACTACAATTTATATTTTTATTTTTAATATAATAATCAATAATTTTAAGATTAAAATCATTTGGTAAAATGTAATGTTTGCCTATATTGAATCCATTTAATTTATTGCTTTCAAAAATTCTTCTTAAATAACCCATGATGATATGATTTTTGATTTTATAATTTTTTATCATCAGTTGGTTTAATATTTGTTCAACATCTACTGCTCTTTTGATTTGAAAAAATATAATCATATTTTCAGGAACTAAATTTATCATATCTGATAGTTTTGGTACATCTGAATTATCATCTAATATTTTTAAAATATCTTTATAATTGGTTTGACTGATCAATTTTATTTTATCTTGATTTCTTACCCAAGGATTATGATGTACAATCACTTGTTTATCTTTGGTTAATCTTAAATCACATTCAATTGCATCTGTTCCTAAATCAATTGCTTCTTTAAATGCATCAAGTGAGTTTCTATTAAAATCTAAATTTTTGGCATACCCTCTGTGTGCAACAATTATGGGCCTCCTCAATTCTTTTTTTAATTCATCCAATGAAGCAACTGTCATTTAAAGTTCACTTATCTATTATTACTACTATGTTTTTCATATAAAATTAATGCTTGCTCCCACTCACTATCACTTAATGCAAGATCCTTAACTTTATTTTTATAAAATGCTTCTGTCCTCTCTAAACATGTTCCACATTCGAGACATGGTCTTTCCTTTCCCTCATAACAACTCCAAGTTAATTCAAAAGGTACATTTAATTCTAAGCCTAATGTAACTAAATCTGTTTTTGATAAGTTTTGAAATGGTGCATATAACTCAATTGGTGTCCAAAGGTTACCCAATTTTAAACTTGAACTTAAACTTTTAATAAATTCTGGTCTGCAATCAGGATATACTTCATAATCTGATGCATGAGCTGCATATGCCACATGACTAACACCTAGTACAACTCCACGTCCAGCAGCTATCGATAATAATATCATATTTCTATTTGGAACAATTGTTATACGTTGTGACTCTTTATCATACATTTCTTTGGGTAAATCTTCCTCACCTGTAAGTGCTCCTTTTGAGATTAAATCACTAATCGTAGTGATATCTACTATTTTATGATTTATGTTATGTCCTTTATCTCTAAGATATAATAAAATGGATTTGATATTCTCAATTTCTCTACTATGTTTTTGTCCATAATTAAATGATAAAATCTCTCTAATTTGGATCTTTTCACTCATTGCCTTCCAAATCAAAGTCGTACTATCCAAACCCCCTGATGCAATAATAATTATACTTTTAACATTTTTATTTTCCATAATCGATTTACGTTCACATTTTAATTAGTATTTTGTTTGTTCTAATCAATCTAAACTAATAATTTTAACTCTCACCTCAATATATTCGATATTTATTTATTAAATAATATTCAATAAATTATATTTCGATCATACAAGTTAATTAAAATATTGAACATTATACATTATGGATGTACATATTCAAAAATTTAAATCACTTAACATCCCCTCCGAATGTGGAGTTTCTATTAAAATTCAAGATAAAATTATAAAATTATTAACCGATTTAGATCTTGAGTCATTACTAATTTCTCCAAATGATTTTTATGCGATATTGGATGTTATGTTTAACAATCTTGAAGAATTATCCGCTAATGAGGCTATCTTTAAAATTACAGAAGTAGAATATGAAAAAAAAGAATTAAGGTTTATTGATTTGACACATTATTCATCCACCTCTTTAGATCAAATATATTTTGAAGCAAATTTAAGTTTAAATGATATAATTGGATCAAATTTTGATAATAGTTACTTAAAAATTAATTTTAATGCTATGAATAAAGAAATTGAAAATATTATAAATGTAACTTCTTTAAACACTATAATTTTCAAAAAGCGCATTGATTTACTAATATCTTATTGGAATGAATTGTCTAAAAATTTGTTAAATGATATCAAATCTTTTGAATTCCATGCATTCAAATTAATCTCAAGTAATCTTAGAGTAAAAATTATGCCAGTCTTAGAGGACTATAAATCAAATTTGAAACATGATAAATTAAATGAAAGTGCAACTTCAAGATTAATTATTAAAAATGATTTGAATAGTATGATTGAAAAGGTCAAAATGGATGTATATGGTGATATTACCGAGTCACAAATTAAACTAATTGATAATTTTACAAATGAAACAAAAAACGAGGAATTAATTTATATTTTGAAGAATCCCGAAAAACTCAATGATTTTATAGTATTATTAGAGACTGGAAAACTTAGTGTAAACATATCAAAATTAATTGATCGATTAATTTAAATCATAATATTACGTAACTCAAAATATTAAATTTGATAGTATGAATTATGGGGTTATACAATAAACTCAAATATATCTTAAATTCAATTAAAAAGTATGAGTATCATTTCTACTGATAATTTAGTAAAATATTATAACAGTAGTGAAGGTACAATTAAAGCATTAGATGGATTAAATTTAGAAATTCCAAAAGGAGCAACTGCATTATTAGGTCCTAATGGTTCAGGAAAGTCTACTTTTATAAAAATTATCTTAGGTCTCTTAAATGCCACCTCTGGATCATATTCATTATTTTCTAATAAAAATGATCTTTCTTCAAAAAATGACATGCAAAACATTGGATATATGCCTGAAACTCCAAGCATCATTTCTAAAGTTAATGCAGTTAAATATGTTAGACATTTTGGTATCCTATCAGGATTATCATTTACAAGAGCAATGCAAAGAGCACATGAAGTATTGGATTATGTAGGTTTAAAAGATCGATATCGTGATATTTCAGATTTTTCAACAGGAATGAAACAACGATTGTTATTTGCACAATCTTTAATTCATGACCCCCAATTAATTATTTTGGATGAACCTACCAGTGGCTTAAGTCCAGAAGGACGAGATGAAATGTTATCTTTAATATCAGAAATTAACAAAGAATTTGGCAAGTCTATTCTTTTTTCTACCCATATTTTACAAGATGTGTCTAATATAACTAATTATTCGATTTTAATAAATAAAGGGAAAACTATTTTTCAAGGAAGTCCTAAAAAGATTCAACAATTATATAATGATACACTAATCATCGAAATCAATAATCATCATAATAAAATAGTTGAATTAATTAATTCAAATGATTATAATGTAAATACTATCGGCAATAAAATTGAAATTACAACAAAAATAAAAGGTAAGAATCTTCCATCTCTTGCAGAATTTAGAGATTTAATTAAATCTATGAATGTGAACATTCTATCTTATAAGATGAAAAAACCTGATTTAGAAGATTTATTTTATAATAATATTGTTAAGGATATTGATGAGGTATAATAATATGAGTGACGTTGAAGATGAAAATAATAGTGCTAAAGTTTATGATATTAGATACCGATCTCTTAACACTCCATTAAGTCCTCCAAATTCTTTGAATGCTGCGTATACAATGAGTATCTTTGAAATTAAAAGAGGCCTACGAGGAACCTGGCCTAAAGTACCCCTTATTTTAGCTGGTTTCATAGTATTTGGATTTTTAATACAAATGAACTCATTTTTATCAGAAGATGCTGTCACATTTTGGATTGGTAATATTGAAGAAAATGGTCCACCAATAGGTATACGCATTTCCTTAAGTTCTATGTTAATGCCTATGGATGGTCCAGGTGCGATCATAATTTTACATATTGCAGTTGTATCTGCTGGTTTGATTTCTGGTGATTTAAAGGATAGAGCAATTGAATTATATTTTTCAAAAATTTCAATATTATCTTATTTTCTTTCAAAATTAATCGCTTCATTTTTCCTCACCTTGATAGGTCTTCCTTTGTTTGCAATATTTTATTATTTAATTGCTATTTACAAAAGGCTAACTTTGATTGAAGATTTGACTACAGAGTTGTCATCTATTTTCGAAATATCATGGAAGTTACTCCTTACTGTTTTTGTTGTAGTCCTTTTTCTATCAATTTTAATCTTGGTATTCTCTGCTTTTACCTCTAATGCAGTAAATGCTGGTGTTAGTTTTGTGGTATTCACTTTAGTAAGTAGAGTCTTTTTTGAAGCCATTTTATTCGATGCCACTAACATAGATTTATTTTATGCATTATCTCCCATAAATGCTATTGATGTTATAAGACGAGCTATACTTGAACCAGATGATGTATCAGATCAATTTTTATCATTATCAATTATTACAACATTTATGTATACAATACTTAGTGTAACATTAATTCTTTTCAAATTATATAGGGAGAAGAATAAATAATGGATCAGATCGATTTCATAAACGCTTCGTTATGGTATGGAGAAGTTATTGCATTAAATGAAGTCTCTTTTAAAATCACACCTGGAATTACAGGTTTAGTAGGATCAAACGGTGCAGGCAAAACATCCTCAATCAAATTAGCTACCTCTTTAATGAAACCAACTTTAGGAGAGGTCAATTTTAATGGGGATCCTGTTTGGCAAAATTATGAATATCTTCGTCAATTAGGTTATTCTCCGGAAATAGATCGTCAATTTAATTTTATGACTGGTAGAAAATTTTTGGAATTTGCTGGAAAACTTCACAAATTATCAAATCAAGATAATCAAAATAGTGTAAATGATATTCTGAAAATAATAGGAATGAGACATGCTGCTGATCGTAAAATTAGTGAATATTCAAGAGGTATGAGACAAAGAATAAAAATTGGTCAATCTTTAATACACAATCCATCTATTATTTTTGCAGATGAACCTTTAAGTGGTACTGACCCTATTGGTAGAAAATTAATGATAGATTTATTTCATAACTTATCCAAAGACGATAAAATGACTATTGTTGTAAGTTCACATGTGTTACACGAATTAGAACGAATTTCAGAAAAAATAATATTTTTAGACAGTGGGAAATTAGTTGCAGAAGGAAAAGTCAAAGATGTAAGATATGCTTTACAAAATGTTCCTCAGAAAATAAAAATTATATCCGATAATTCAAAAGATGTAGCAAAATCAATAACAAACTTAGTAAAAAGTATTGAAATAATCGACTCCCAATCTCTTATCGTTGAGGTAACTAATAGATCTGAATTTACTGCTGAATTCTCGTCAATTATTAGTAATAATAAATTAAATATTTTTGAGTATGAAGTATTAGATGAAGATTTAACATCTGTGTTTAAGTTAATAAAAAATAAAAATAATTAATTTTTTCTAATAACCGAAAAAGCAACACCACCAGGTCCTAAATGAACTGATATGGTTGTACCTGCTCTTCCAACATAATATTTCTTACCTGGAAAGTCTTCTTTAAATTTAGCTTCGTATTTTTTAGCATTTTCCTCAGACCATGCATGCGCAATGATAAATTCAAAATCATCATCACTTGTTAAATTTTCTAATGCATATTCATATGTCTTATCTTGGGTTGCTACTAAATCTCTAGTTTTATCATGACTAACAATCGCTCCATTAGACATCAATAAAATTGGTTTAAAATTCAAAATTTTACCTAAACGATATCTTAATGGTTTCAATCTTCCACCTTTGTATAAATTGTCTAAGGTTGGAACTGCAGCAAATGCTTTATTGTCCAATGCCCATTCATTAGCTATGGATTGTATTTCTTCAGGTGCCATACCTTGATCCATCATACCTCTTACTTTAACTAAAGTTGGGATAATTCCTAATGAAGCCAACTGTGAGTCAACTAAATACACATTTAGCCCCTCTACTTCTTGAGATGCAAGCCTTGCAGAATTTAGTGTTCCTGATAATCCCTCTGCTACATGGACTGAAATCACATCGGTAAATCCTTCCGATTTTAATTTTTCATAATGTTCAACAAAATCTCCAACCGATGGTTGACTTGTTTTTGGCCACATTGCGGTATCATCAGTATCCATTCGTTTTAACAATTCTTCTTGATTCATATCTTTCTCTGTAAAACTTTCCTCTCCAATATTTATGTATGTATGAATAATTCCATCTACCTTTACTTGATCTTTCAATTCAGGATATTGATTAATATCTGATGCTGTGTCTGTAAATAGTGCTATTTTTGTCATAGGCAAGATTATCATAACTTCACCATATATATATTGTTTATTATTTTATTAAATCAACGTCGAAAGAATTTCATTGATTTATAAATTTCATTAGTATATTTTGGCGCTAAATGGTTTCAATTTTATTAATATTTTATTTTATTATAGATATAGGATTTTAAGTAATATTGTATAATTAGTGTCTCTGTATAGAATATTTGATTTTTTTTGAAAATTTTTGTATCCGTAATGATACCGTACTTTTATGAACTGTTGATATTTTAGTTAATTTGAATGAAAAGGATTGCTGTAGCTACTACAGGTGGAGATGCACCCGGTATGAATGCTGCCGTTAGAGCTATAACTAGAATTGGTATTTCTAAAAATCTTCAAGTTATTGGCTTTAAAGATGGTTGGGATGGCTTAGTAAAAAATGATTATGTTATCTTAACAAAAAGATCTGTAGGTGGTATATTACATCAAGGGGGCACTATATTACGAACTTCAAGATCATCTGTATTAAGAACTCAAGAAGGATTAGAACAAGCCGCAGAAAATATAAAATTAAATGACATTGATGCATTTTTTGTTATCGGTGGAAATGGGTCATTTGCAGCAGCAAATTTACTATCAAAACATACTAACATTCCATTCATAGGTATCCCTGGTACAATTGATAATGATGTATATGGTACAAATGAAACTATTGGTTTTGATACTGCCGTAAATTCAGCAGTTAAACAGATTGATAATATTCGAGATACTGCAAATTCACATAATCGTATTTTTATCACAGTTGTAATGGGGCGCAAAAATGGATTCATAGCTTTGAACACGGGAATTGCTGTCGGAGCATCATTAATCTTAATTCCTGAGGAGTCTGTTTCAAATCAAATTGATAATATTATTACAGTTATAAAAAAGAATCAAGCTGCTGGGAAAAAATCAGGAATAATTGTGGCTGCTGAAGGAATCGATATTGATATTCGAGAATTAGCTGAAATTATCAAAAAAGAAACGTCTTCTAAAGTTAGAGTAAATATTTTAGGTTATACACAACGTGGAGGTAATCCTACAGCAAGATCTAGACTATTGGCAAATCTCTTTGTAAAATATGGTATTGAAACAATTTTTTCTCAAGAAGGTAGTTTCGTGATGACATTAGATAATGGATCTATTAAACCAAAACCTATTGCTGAAATTATAGATAAAGAACGCAAAATTGACCTTGAACTATTAGATTACTATAAAATTTTGTCATCATAAATTTACAAATATCTCATTTAGACTTACTCATTTAATAAAATTATTTAGTATGATACAGATCTATACTTATGAATAATGATCAGATAATTGAATATTTGTCAAACTTAGTTAAATTTGATACTTCAATTAATCCTTCTAAAGGAATTTTTCCATCTAATAATTGTAGTAACTTTATTATTGAACAATCCTCGAAATTTGGTTTTGAAAATATATCCCCAATTGGATACTATGCAAATGACTCTAATACTCCATTATATCCCGTTTTATTAGTAAAAAGAGGCGCAAAACCAGGGAATAATATATTATTTTTGGGCCATATCGATGTAGTTCCAGTTACTAAAATTGAGTTAGAAAAATGGGATCATCCACCATTTGAGCCAACTTTAGAAGAAGGAGAACTTTTAGGGCGAGGTTCTGGAGATATGAAAGGCGGTGTTACTGCTTTCTTTGCAGCTTTTAATGAATTAGATATTGAATATGGCAATCTAATTATAGCATTATCAGGAGATGAAGAAATTGGAGGAAAAGATACCGTTCCTATCATGATCGAAAAATTGAAAGATTTAGATTTACTTCCAAATTTTGTTATTAATGCTGAGGGTGCAGGATCTAATGTTATTGTAACCAAAAGACGAGGTGGAACCCAATTTAGTTTGAAATTTGATTTAGATTATCATGAAATGATTGGTGATAAACAAACAAAACTTTACTATTCTTCTTTAGGGAATGATGGTAAAGGATTACATTCAATGAGTTATTTACCTGGTTCATCTATTCATGCTATGATAACAGCAGGTGTTGAAACTCAAGACAAGAAAATTATTTTTGTGAAATCTAGTTCTACCAAAGCAAATTCGGTTCCATATGAAGTAGAAATACAATATATAAATGGAAATGATAAAACTGGTACTAAGATAACATATTCTGAGGGATTGACAAAATTAATGAATGCACTTGCAAGTATATATTCAATACCTCTCCCCATTACTAAATCTAAATATGGTGTATCATTATGTCCTAATTTAATAGATATAGATGAGGTAAACAATATCGGAATAATTACATTTGACATAAGATCAATGTTAGTTAACAAAGATAGTCATGATAAGTTGATACAAAACGTTATCGACCATTTTGACTTCTTTGGTTTAAAAACCGAGACTTCAATTGATTTAAAAATTGATCCAGTTAATGTTCCTGAGGATCATTACCTTGCAAAAGTTGCATTTGATTTATGTGCACAAAAAAATATAACTATTAAAACAGTAGGAGAAAAATTAGGAGGTGCTAGTGATACACGATACTTCACATCATTAGGTATTCCGGGTATTGAATTGGGTCCATTATCTACCAATGCTCACGGTATAAATGAGTCTGTAAATCTTTCCTCTATTTACAAATTAAAAGAAATATTTAGAGAACTTTACGTTATTTTATCTAGTCATACTTAGTTAAGTTTAACTCTATTTCATTTTCAAATTTTTCATCATATTTTAATTTGTTCGAATAAATTAATTTCAATCTTGCACCAAATAATGACTCTATCATTTCACTACCTGATGGCACTATTTTAGACTTAATATTGACACCATTTTCACTCACAATATTATTAATTTTATAAGACTGAGCCCCTAAATTTAATTCTATTACATTTTTCCCATTATTCATTATTTCTAGCGGAGATGGTGAGAGTTCATTATTCACACTTAATTTCACTACCATAATATCTTGATTAATGTTTACTAAATCATACTTTACTTTGATCCTTGATCCTTCTAAATTAATTTTTTTGATTACATTGATCCCCGATATATTACATTCAAAAATAATTAAATTATTTTTAATATCTAAACGAGTATTATAATATAAATTACTCAATTGATTTTTATAAATTCTCTTATTTTCAATCTCATCTATTATTGTTTCATAATGCGATAATTCACCTATATATTCATCATTAATTTTAATTTCATCTTCAAACATGAACCCTCCATAAATTAATTGATGTCTTGTTTTTGGATATGTGATGATTGGTTTTGAATAAGTCCAATTTTTATTTTCTTTTGAAAAATTTGATAAATAAGGGTTAGGGCTAACTATGGTTCCACTTGATTTATCAATCAGTAGTAGACATTTTGCACCTATTGGAGTCCAAATAGAATATAGATTTTCATTTCCATATTCTATATAATCATTTTCTCCAAATTCAAACCAATTCAAACTATGAATTTTATTTTTTAAACCATTAATGATTAATTGCATAATTTTGAGATTTGACGGAAAATAAAGTTTCTTCTTTATTGATAATTTTTGTGCATATAGATTATGTAAGACTAATTTTATTATCTCTGTGTTGATTTCCATATCTCCAATATTTTTAATAATAGTATTTTGCAAGTGATCAAATTTTGTAATGTTGTATTCAAATTCTTCATTGTTTTCTATAAGCGTATATTTTTTTTCTTCTATTATTGCTTTAAGTATGTTATAATTTAATGTCCTACTAATAATAATTTTTTCTTCTTTTTCCAAACGTAATAGTATTTTGAGAATATGATTTATGTTGTATTTAATTTTATCAATATCAATGTTTATCACTAATTTATCATTTTTATGTGAAACAAATTTATTAATTAAAACATCATATATGTCCTCATAACTCATATTTTCAATATAATCTGTAAATATGTGTGTAAGTTCATAACTTAAATTTTTAATATTTTTATCAAAGTCTTCTTCATAAACTCTCTCTGAATAATTTTCAGGAATAACTAAAATTTCATTTAAGATATCATCATTAACTTCTTTTCCAATTTTATCTATGATTTTAAATTCATCATTTAATAATTCAAAGTTATCTTTGTTAATGAATACAATTTTACCAATCTTCAAATTCTTAATCAATTTATCTAATAAGTTTGGGTATTTCCAATTCATGAATTGTAATAATTGTACATTAAAATCAATGAAACAGTAAAATTCATTATTATCAATAAATTCAATTAAGGGTATAATTTTATCATTAATTAACTCTTCATATAAATAATTTATTTGATTATCAAGTTGGAATACTAATCCAAATTCTATAACCATAATGACACCTATTTAGTAAAAAATTCTTTTTATTAATTCCATGTTATCTTTTACTTTTGCCACTAATCGGTTGACTTCCATTGGTTCAGGAATTGTACCATCTAATAATATTGGTGATGATGTATTAAATAGAGGTCCAAAAAAGTCTTTCAGTTCACCAACAGTATCTCTTAAAAGTGGGCTCCATTTTCCAATCCATCTCCCATCTGAACTTTTTCCACGAATAAAAGATCCAAAAAAAGGCCTACCTTTTCTAATAGTAATCGCAATTGTCATATGTATATTTGCTCTGAGTATATGTCCCATTAATATATTTTCATCTTCACCCAAGGCTGCTATTTCACTGGATTTTGAACCGTTTTCGAAATTAGTTAAAATAAAAATCTTCAATTGTGGATTACTAATCTCTTTTATTAGGTCTGGATTATAATCATCTGTTGATGGTCTTATCATCAAAAGATAGTTGAAAGTATCTTCTCTAATTTGAGTTAAATGGCTCAAAAAAGATGACGCTAAATTTAACTTTATGTCAGAGTCTTTTTCTTTTAATAAAAATTCTGAAGCATTTTTATCATCACCATTTTGTGTCAACAACTGTGCAATACTTGCTAATACAAAAAATTCATTAATTTGTCCACTTATACGGACTTTCTCTAACATTAATGCTGGTAATTCTTGTATCTCATATTTTTCAGCAATTTTTTTATCCTTACTTTTTGAAACATCATAAATTTTAATTTTTAATCTGTTATTTAACATTTTATTAGAATAGTCCATCATATTTTTCAAAGAACTTGTACTTTGTTCTTGACTATTTATGAAAATTTCAAGGTCCATTTTTAAATATAAAATCGAGGTGTTATATAATTTATCCTAAATAACAAATTTTACAATGTATTAAGTTATAAAAATTAACAACTTGCTTTTGAAATATTTTGGTTTAAGTTTTTATCCTTAAATTTTACTAGTACTAAAACTCTTAACTAAATAATATAATTAGTAAACATATAAATAGTTTCAATTTTCTATTGTTATGCGTAACTATGACAAATGAAGAAATTTCTAATGATACTTATTCATCTGAAACTCCTCAAAATGAATTACTAAAATTTGTCAAAGAAAAATTGAATGTTATCAAAGAAAATCGAGTGTTTGTATACATTATCCGACGTTTCATGGTTCTTATTCCATTATGGTTCGGTACCGCCGTTTTGACATTTGCCATGGTTCGTGCTATGGGGTCTCCTGCAGATTTGTATATTGGTACTGGGAGACAACGTGATGTTGCAGTTGCAATAATAGAAGAACAATTTGGTTTAAATGAACCTTTACACATACAATTTTGGATTTGGTTGCAAAATTTCTTTACATGGGAATTTGGATATAGTGGATATTTTAAGGTCAAAGATCCTTCTCCTTTTATTAATGAATTAATTTTTCAAACAGCAAAATTACAATATCCTGCTTTATTCATTGCAATTAGTTTATCTATTCCATTAGGTATAATTGCTGCTAAAAATAGATCTAAATTATCTGACACGTTAGTATCTGCCTTAGCTTTAATTGGATATTCAATGCCTATATATTTATCGGGTTATATTTTAATTGTAGTTTTCAGCGGTGGTGGGTTAGACATATTCCCTACTGGTGGTTCTGCAATTCCAAATCGACCTGATGTACAATGGAACCTTGTATTTGATGGCGATGAAAATGCAATAGATAGATTAATATTTAACATACAAGATGATTTATGGCATTTAGTATTACCTTTGGTAGCATTATCATTTTTTCAGTTAGCACTTTATACAAGATTAATTAGATCATCAATGTTAGAAGTTTTAAATCAAGATTATATTTTAGCCGCAAGAGCAAATGGGTTAAATGAAAGAACAATTATTTGGAAACATGCATTAAGAAATGCAATAATTCCAACTATAACATTTATTGCTTTATCTTTAGGTACTGCATTAGGCGGTGCACCTATAACTGAAACTGTGTTTTCATGGCCTGGTTTAGGTAAAGTATATGTTTCATCAATTTTCTTGATAGATATGTCAATTATTTTAGGTATTACTATGATTATAACCACATTAATATTGCTATCAAATTTATTAGCTGATATATTATACGTTGTTATTGATCCTAGATTAAGTTTGTGAGGTGTTTAAATGTGACAAATATAGAAAAATCAAAATCAATAATTAAAGGCACTCAATATAAAATTAACAAAAAAGATTATGAATTATTAATCCGGGATATTGCGAATTCCATCAAAATTCGTGAAGGTACAGTACTTGATACCACACTACAAAGTGAGTCTTGGTATGAAGCAGTTTGGAAACGATTGAATGAAAACAAATATGCTATGTACTCATTTTACTACACCATATTTGTTATGGCCTTAGCAATATTGTATCCCATTTTTATTTCTGCAAATCCTACTGATACCTATGGTGCATTTACCGCAACATATGGAGGTTCTGCCAATGCCTATCCAACTTTAAGACATCCATTCGGAACTGATAATATTGGACGAGATATAATGACATTAGTAATTGCAGGTACTTATAACTCTATGCTAGTTGGTTTCTTTTCTACAGTATTATTTCTATCAATAGGTTTTCCGCTTGGTTTAATCGCAGGATATTATGGAGGGCGAACAGCAGAGTTTGTATTAAGACTTGCAGATTTCTTTTTAGCAATCCCTTTCTTATTGATCGCTATCTTAGGTATTCAATTAGTAACCAAGTATGGTGGATTTTTTGCTGATTTTCCTGTTCCTGTTATTATTTTGATTGTATTAGGTTTATTTGGTTGGGCAGGTACTACAAGATTAGTTTATTCAACCACTTTACAAGTTTTAACTGAAGAATACATTGCAGCTGCAAGAACTATTGGTCTATCTGATTTTAGAATTATTTCTAAACATATTATACCTAATGTGCTATCTCCTGTAATTGTAGTTGGTACTTTGGGTATTGCAGGTGGTATATTAGCTGAAGCAGGATTAACTTTTCTTGGGTTTGGAGATATTTTAGCAGATGTTTCATGGGGTACAATAATCTCAATTGGTGTACCAAATATAATATTACATTCAAATCAAGTTATAATTCCAGGTTTTGCAGTTTTTTTCATAGCCATTGCTGTTAATTTACTTGGAGATGCATTAAGAGATGCATTAGATCCAAGATTGAAAAAATAATTTTGAATACATTACTTACCTATAACTTTAATTCTTGAAATTCCTCCATCTGGATAGATGCTTATTTTAATATGAGTATATTTTCCATCATTCTCAAATTGTGTTATTCTATGTTCATGTCCTGAAAATAATTTGTATTCTTTTCTTAATTCTATCCACTTTTTATGTTTATATGTTTCATAGTTATCAAATTTATTTTTATTAATTCCTTCTATATTACAGTACTCTGGAAAATTTCCAATAAAATGTTGGGTATTAATTAAAATTTCTTCTAATTCTATTTGTTTTCCTAACTTGATTATTACATAATCATAGCTCCCCCTTCGTCTTCTCATAGTGCCCCATCCATCATTTGCGTTACTAGGAATGTAATTTTTAATTAAATTTTCCATTTTTCCATAATAAGTTTCCGTAGCATAAATCACCTTCCCTCCATTTAATTCTGAGGCATAGTCTTTACTTTCAAGTTTATTATCTAAATTAGGAGTCCCATAAATCTTCAACCTCGCGAGACCACCGTCGGGATATATTTTTAATTTAATAATATTAATTACACTATTGCTCTTAATATGGTATAGATTTTGTTTATCTGGTGAAATGTATGTCGAATTCAATATTGTTTCCCATTTCATTTCTTCATCATTAAATATTTCATCAGTCTCAATAAATCCACCATCAATTGAAGCGAATAACGGTGAATTATGCTTAAAATGATTGGTGTCAATATCAATTATATTTATTATACCGGGGACTGCTAGTTTTATAATTACCCAATCTTGATTGTTTATATCTCTGTTTCTTTTACTTCCCCAGCCATCATAAACTTTACCTTTCTCATCATATAGATCTTCTTGCCATATTCCTCTTCCTTTTCCTAAAATATTCTCTGCTTTTCCTAAAAAATCATCTGAAAAATCTATGACTACTGCTCCATTTTCACTAGATCCAAGATCTACTAAATTAGATACATAATAATTATTAGTTGGTTTCATTTTTCCAAGATTATTATATTTTATTGATTATTAAATATAAATGAAATATATTAAAAATAAGATATATTTTTTTATGTAAAATAAAAAAATTCACTCAAAATGGACTAATTATATGATATAATATTATATCACGTTATAATAAAAATAAGTTTTACTTTCGGTTCCATTAATTATATTTAAAACTGAAGACGTCAAACTCATTATGCAAGACCCTATGGCCTTGTATAAATACTATTAGAGGTATTAAAATGAAATATACAAAACTAATTTTAGGTGCATTCTTAGTATCAGTTATGTTATCTGCCCCCTTAGGGTTCTCACAAGAGGTAACAAATCCTGATGAAGTAATGAGTGTTACCTTACTTAGCCCCAACTCCAATGCGGCAAGAAATCAATGGGCAAATTTAATGCAAAATGAATTACCCAAAGCCGGAATTGGTGTAGCAGAACATACAAATGCTGGATGGGATGTTGTTGGGCCAAGAACTTTTGCATATCCTGTGTCTGACACAAATGTTGGTATTCCAACATATGCAGATGGTGGTTATGATATGGTGTTCATCGGATTATCCGGTTCACTCGCATATGATCCAACTGGTTCTTACTCAACAGAAACCTTAGCACCCGCTGGTTTAAACTTTGCATACTATGAAAACACTGACTTAGATGAGTTAATTGTTGAATATAGAACAGATTTAAACGCAACTTCAAGATCAGAAACCGCTAAAGATATCCAAGCAGTATTGTATGAAGATCAACCTTACATTCCTATTGTAAACACAGCTGCCTTATGGGCATCTGACTCTGATATGGCGTTAACCGAAACAGAATTATTATTCTTAGGTACTCTAAATTATGGTGATCAATGGAAAGGAATTTCTCATCCAACAGACAAAGATTTAGTTTATGCACACTCATATGAATTGACTGAATTTGTACCATTCGTACAACAATCATACATTGCAGCAGCATATATGAACACAATCTTTACAGGTTTATATGAAAGAGATGACAGTGATGTAAATTATGATTATATGCCAGTTTTAGCTAATAGTGCTCCCGTTTGGAATGCTAACTATACTGTAGCAAATGTATCATTAAACCCTGCTGCAAAATTCTCAAATGGTAACAATGTTACTGCTAATGATGTAGTTAATACATATCGTATGCATTTAACTCCAGCAGTTGCATCTACCCTTTATGGTGATATTGCACCTTTCATGGATAAATCATTAGGAAATGAATCAATCGTAGCATTAGATAATCACACCGTACAATTCCACTTTGAAGACCCATATTTCTTGGCACAAGGTGTAATGTCAATTGGTGTTATGGATGCTTCAGTAATTGGTGATTACAGTTCAGTATCATTAAACTCTACTGATTTCAATGCAAATGCAACCAAATATGGTGTAGGTGCTGGTCCATTCCAATACTCTGATATTGACTCAGCAAATGGAAATGTAAAAGTAACAAAAGTTGCTAACTATTGGAACGGTGCTGTTGCATCTGACTCAGTTTCATTCGTAAAGAAAACAAAAACTGCTGTTCTTTCAGAATTAGCATCTGGTGATGTACACATTGCAGACGCACAATTCGGTTTAGAGAAAGGAGAAGTTGAAGACCTTGCTGGTGTATCATTTGCAATTGTTGCAGATTTTGGTACTCAATTCTTAACAGTTAACATGAAACATCCTGTTTTAGGAACTGGTGTGGAGACCCCCGTTGGTCAAGCTGATCCTACAAAAGCTGCAGAAGCTGCAAGAAATGTAAGAAAAGCAATCAGCCATTTAATACCAAGACAAACCATTATCGATGATTTACTTCAAGGTAAAGGTACTGCTGGTACTTCCTTATGGCCTGATGTAGCCGCTGGTTATGACAGTTCATTAGCTGTTTATGAGTATAGTGTAGATAAAGCTATGGAATATCTAGAATTAGCTGGATATGAAATAACTTATTCAACCGATACAACTACATCATCACAAGCTGCAAATGCTACATCATCTGCTGCAGAAACTACTTCTGAAGCTGGATTTGTACCATTTGAAGGTTTCATTCCAATGGCTTTCATGGCTTTCTTCTCAAGCTTAATGCTTATTAGAAGAAGAAACTAAAGCATAAACATTTAAAATTAAGGGACTAATTATAATTCCCTTAATTTTTCTATTTTTTTTTATCATAAAACATTTTATTTTTAATTTATAATTTTTATAATTATATTGTTACTCTCATTTTTAAAAAAAATTCACTTGGATTTATTTATTATTTTTTGCACATTATTATTTTTAGATATTTCTTTATTTTTTGTAGCTATAAATTTAAATTTAGATTTTTTTATTTTTATCATTGCGGGTATGATTATGTTTTACGGAGGAATAATGGGTTTAGGTAATACCTCACCAACTATTTACAAATTAGGAACTATATTAAAAATGAATTCTGCTAAAGCATTGACCGAAAAAAAAATAAAAATCGCAACCCAAAACAGTATTTACTATTTTTTATTAGGAGTCTATCTCCTATTGTTATCATCTTGGTTTACTTCTTTGATAAGATTGATATTTCTATTTCTGACAAATATCTTTAATTAATTTAAATATTTTCAGGGTAAAAACATGCAACAAAATGCTCTTTATTTATTTGTTTAAACTCGGGTACTTCAGTTTTACACTTATCTTGTACTTTATAGCATCTACTTGAGAACACACATCCACTAGGAGGTGAGATCGGACTTGGAACATCTCCTTCTAAAATAATTCTATCTTTTCTTTCTTTGGGATTCACTCTTGGTATAGCGCTTAATAATGAAATAGTATATGGATGTGATGGTTTCTCATAAAGCACATCCCTTGGGGCTAGTTCCATAGATTTACCTAAATACATTACTAAAATTCTATCACTAACGTGTTTCACAACCGATAAATCATGAGCAATGAACAAATAAGTTAAGTCAAAACGCCCTTGTATTTCTTTCAATAAATTTAAAATTTGAGCTTGTATAGATACATCTAATGCTGAAACAGGCTCGTCTGCGACAATAATCTCTGGTGACATTGCTAATGATCTTGCAATTCCCACTCTTTGTCTTTGCCCACCTGAAAATTCATGGGGATATCTTAATGCATGATAATTCTCTAACCCAACAACATTTAATAATTTCATAATCCTTTCCTTTATTCCATCTTCAGAATATATTAATTCATCAATACCCATTTTCTTTCCAATCTCTCCTTGTACTAAATATGGTTCTTTTAATATGTCATATATGGTCATTCTAGGATTTAAACTAGAAAATGGATCTTGAAATATCATTTGGACATTTCCTTTGTATATTCGTTTTTCCAATTCATCATTTGTATTAACATTTTTATTTCTATATTCAATTACACCTTCAGTGACTTCTTCTAAACCCATGATCAATTTGGCAAGAGTAGATTTCCCACAACCAGATTCACCAACCAGTCCTAATGTTTCTCCTTTGTATAAATCAAAAGAAATCCCATTGACCGCTTTCACAAAAGCTACAGTTTTACTAAACAAAATTGATTGTTCATTTATAGGAAACCATTTCTTGACATCATTGACTGATAGTATTATTTCTTTTTCTGTTCGATTTTTTTCATGTTTCGAATATTTTTGATTGTCAATAGTTTCCATAATTATTCTCTTAATTCAGGTTTTTTAAATATATTTTTCATTCCTGCGTTCATAGTGAATTAATATTTTGTAGAAGTTTATTTTATTAGTCAATCCCACGGTAATTTTGAATGTTTTTCATTTATGACTCTACCTTCTATTTGTTGGTTAACAGATTTTTTGAAATAATCTCCGGATAATAGTTTGCCAATTAAGATATCGATTAACACTCCTATCAACATTATCGGTATTGAAAAAATCAATAATGCCCAAAATACTGTAATAGGATGATAGTTTCCATTATCTCTATGGTCAATTAATAGGTATTTATACAGAAGAAATCTATTTTTATTTCTAAAATTTTCTTTGGTATTGAAAATATTTCCAATAATGCCACCTGGAACGACGATCAAAGGAGCTGATAAAGTTCCAATGGTTGTACCAAGAAATATTGCAAATATTAAATACAATTTGAAATATGATTTAAATTTAGCTCCTTGTTCATTTTTAAAGAAATAATACCTTAAAATAGAACCAATAATAAACCCCAATATAATTGCTAAAAACATATTATATATGTAAAACTGATTTAATTTAGGATTATTAAAATAATAAATTTCTGCTAAAGGTACATCCATACTGAAATAAGACCAACTTTGGAATTCTAATCTTGTAATTTCATAAAGTCTACTTTCTGGTGCTGTAATTTCAATACCAGGACCATTTGGTGCAAATCCTCCAGCCTTCATAGTGAACACTAAAAATGAAAACATGGTTAATACCATAGGCGCTAAAAGGTATGCAAAATAATCTATCCAATTCGGTAATTCAATTGTTGAATTTAATCCATATGAATATACCATTTGCATATAATAAATTGGTGCATATAACGGGTTTACATTTGAACTACTAAATGCCATTCTATATGTGACCATCATTATTATCAACGAAGTTATATGAAACCCAACATATTGAGCTGTTGTTGGTCCCCAAACACCTTTGATTTTAGCAAGAACATTCTTTTTTAAATTAATTTTGTACTCTTCAAATGTTTGATAGTAATCAAATTTTCTTAAATCAATGATCATAATCATTAAAATTAATAACATGATATATCCAATTGACATTGGAACTACATTTTCAAACATTGTTCTACTATTATACGCTCCATCAATAAATGGTCTTCTAAGTTCTTCATCAATCAAATATAATGCTAAACTGATTGACACAATAGGTACTAGTCTTAAATAATTATGATTTTTAGTTAATAGATAATATATTCCAAAAAATATAATCCCTATTACTGTAATTCTATTAGAAATGTCCATTGCAATTATTAATGGAAAAATAGCGATTATTGGTGAGGCTAATTTGTATATTCTATTATTATTATTACTCTTAACTAAATATTGCATAATTATACTTATTGAAGAGGTCAAAAGTAATAGCACAATTATATACATCAAAGGTAAATAGAATAAGGGGATTTTAAATAAATCAGTTGGATCTGAGTCAAATAAAAAATAAGTATCATAATTAGTTTCTTCACCCTGTCTGTTAAATGATCGCACATTAAAAAGTGGTAAAAATGGTATAATTAAAAAAATACCTGATAAAACAATATGATATAATTTTGCAAAATCAGATGTTTCTTTATCCATATCACAAAAAAAAAATTAACATAAAAAAGTATTTACTAATTTTTCGTATTATATAGTGCTATTATTTCAAATTATCATACTATTAATTTTGTTATAATTGATAGTTATTCACATCATTTACCAACCACATAATGTAATACCAACAAATAATTATATTCATTAAATTTACTTAGTATACATATGTCTGATATTCTACTGGATGTTAAAAATTTAAAACTTCATTTTGAAACTGAAGCAGGTATTGTACAAGCTTTAGATGGAGTTAATTTTGATATTAAAAGAAATGAAGCTGTAGGTATAGTTGGTGAATCTGGTTGTGGTAAAACAATTACATCACATGCTATTTTACGTATTTATCCATTTAATGCAAGAATAAAATCTGGTGAAATCCTTTATCGAGGACATGATTTACTCAATTTTTCTGAAAAACAAATGCGAAAAGTAAGAGGTGCAAATATTGCACTGACATTCCAAGACCCTATGAGCTCATTAAATCCAGTATTCACAATTGCAGATCAATTGATTGACGTAATTCAATTACATAAAAATTGTTCACCTGAAGAAGCCAGAGAAATTGCGATAGAGCAAATGAAAAAAGTTGGGATATCTGATCCAGAAACTCGTATTGATGATTATCCACACCAATTCTCCGGAGGTATGAGACAAAGAATTATACTTGCTCGAGCTTTTGCTTTAGAACCAGATTTGCTCATTGCTGATGAACCCACTACTGCATTAGATGTGACAATACAGGCGCAAGTTTTGGAAATCATAAAAAATTTACGTGAGCAATATGGTATGAGCCTCATGCTAATAACTCATGATTTAGGAGTTGTCGCAGAAATTACACAAAGAGTACATGTATTTTATGGTGGAAATGTTGTAGAAAGTGGATTGACTAAAGAAGTATTTGAAAATCCTAATCATCCTTATACAAAGGCTTTAATTTCCTCTATTCCATCATTAGCAAGAGAACGTAAAGAATTAGATGTAATTCCCGGTAATGTTCCACAATTAATTAATCCTCCAACTGGATGTAGATTTAATCCAAGATGTGAATTTAAACAAGATAAATGCACTACTGAAAAACCAGAATTAAGAAAATATAATAATCGAAAAGTTGCTTGTCATTTCACAGAAGAGATAAATAAATGAGATTTAATTGGTCAATCTTATAGACATTAATCATCTTCATTTTTTACATCAGTAATCATTCTATCAATTGAATTTGATAATACATCTTCAAATGACTCTGAATTTGATACTATCCCTTTTAATTTAGATGCACTAAGTGATTTAGCAATTTTTAATCCTTCAGTTTTCCAATTTATTACTCCACTTTTTATTGATTTTGCTAATAGTTTTACATCTTCATATTCTGGAGCCCATATGATTCTTCTTACTGATGGATTAGCATATTCTCTGAAATTTGGCCATAAAATAAAAAGTACAACTGAAAATACATAAAGTAGTAAAGACATAGTTAGACTCACCTCATACCCAATTATTGCAATATCTGTATTAGAAGTGAATGCAATTTCATCAAACAATTCTATCCTATCTAACATATACTGTATTTGAATAGAATGATATCCTAAAAATAGTCCTAAAATTACTAAAATAATTCCATTATTTCCAAGATGATTCAAAAATCTACGATTGAATAGTACAAGCGTACCTTTTTGTGCGATTTTTTCATGATCATCTTCATCTTTGTTTTTGATTTTCATAGTTTTATCTACCAGCCCTTGTACTGTATAAATTGCAATAAATAACGATAAAACAGTTCCTCCAAAGGAAATATCTCCAGAACCTGAATTCAGTGACCTAAATGCAATTAACATCACTCTTATGGTAGTCATGGCATAAAATAAAGATATAATTGTAAAAAATACATCATATTTTTTTTGCAAATTTATCAAAGGAATTATCGCAATGGCAGCCATGATAAAAATAATTATACTCAGATAAATAAAGGCATTAGAGTTTTGCTCAATTCCATAATCATATATGAAAAATCCAAGAAATGTATTGAAAATTGCTAATATAAATACGAAAAACCTGAATACTGGTCTTCCATCATCATACGGTTTACCTAAAAATAAAATCGTACTCAATACATCATTATTGAATAGATCTCTAATCAACGCAAATGATGAAAAAATAGAAATTGAAATCCAAAATATATAAAATACAATTGAAATTATAATCTTGTTATTTATTATCAATATATCATTTAATAATAAAAATAATCCATTAAATCCGATGATTAATGCAGTGATTAAAATCACTTGTTTATTTTTTTCTAACTTACTGAATATTAGTCCCACAATTAAAAATGATAATGCAATAGATAACTCAATATCTAATAATAAATCCATAAATTCTACTGACATATCTATAGGGAAAACTGAATAAATCAATGTAACAATTGTTGTAAATGTAATTCCAACCACAAAATATATGGAATATGCAATATAATCTGGATTTTTTAAAATAATAATACCTTTTTTGAGAATATTTTTGATAAAATCATACAGTGCATTTTCAATGTAAGTCATATATTATTACAGGATTGGTGATAGATAAGTTTTGCAAAATTATTTGTATGAATATCATTTGAAACATTTCTATTGATGTTAAGTAATATATTTTCATTTTATCTACATCGTAATGATTTTCGACCCTATAATTTTAAATAAAAATTATTAATAAAATAAATGTGGGTTCTGACTCTGAGTGTTCTTCTTGCGGGATAAAGATAAAAAAAGAAGATACAATATGTAGTGATTGTTCTTTTTTAGCAGATATGAGTGGTCCAACAGAAGAAAAAACTGATTTAGATTGGTTAAATGAAAATAATACAGGTGACACCAAAAATCAAGAATTAACCAGTGATATAGATGATCTATTGTCCACTAATGTATCAGAAGACGCAACAGAATCTCTTTTTTCAGATATGGATGATTTATTTGATGACATAATCGAAGATACAGACGCGGATATAGATGTAAGTAGTTTCTTAGATGATATGATAAGTAGTGGTGAAGCAAAGACAGAAAAACAGTCTATGTTTGATAATATTAAATTCAAATTTGGTTTTTCATTATTTACCCAATTATTTTATTGGACGATAATATTTGTTGTTTTAGCCTTTTTTAGCATAGAAATAATTAATCCTCAACTTAATGTAGATTTTCTACTATCAGATGATTTTACCATTAACCCTATTGGATTTCTGTATGGGTGGATGAGTTTCTTAGCTATGGGTTGGTTTAACTCATATAAATTACGTCAATTATCTATTCAACCTAAACTCTACATGGGACTCATATTTGTATTATTGAATTATGTTTTTATTTTAATTGTTTCTAATATCATAGAATCTATATTTCTTACAAATCTTATAGATATGGTCTTAATTATGTATTTTAATCAATCTTCAAATATATTTCTAAGTACATTTCTTACTGGGGGCTGGTTATCATATTACGCTGGATACCAGTATCTATGGAAATCTATCTATAATGTTACTCCAATTTCAAAAAGAGATCCATCTCTTATCGAAGTATAAAATTATTTAATTTATATTATATTTACACCATATATATGTGGGGAGATGCATCCAATCGTTATAAAACTAAAATTACTAGTATCTTTTCTGCAGAAAATAAATTAAAACTACAATTAATGATTGAATGTAAATTAATAGAAACATTATCTGAGTTGGGAATTGTTGATAATAAAGCTTCTGAGGTAATTGAAAACGCTGCAAAATTAGTCACACTTGATAGAGTACATGAAATAGAGTCTGAAATACATCATGATATTATGGCTATGGTTAAAGCACTATCAGAAAAAGCAGGTGAATATGGTCAATTTGTCCATTATACTGCTACTTCTAATGATATTAACGATACCACATTAGCTCTCCAATTATCAGAAGCTAAAATGTTGATCCTTGATAATTTAGATGTACTATCTGATAATATTATTAAATTAATTGAAAATTATAAAGTAACTCCCACTATAGGTCGTACTCATGGGCAACATGCAATCCCCACGACTATAGGGTTTAAATTTGCAAATTATTTATATGAAATTCAATTAGCTAAAGAGGAAATATTTAATTCTAAAATTGATATTTCTAAGTTTTCAGGAGCAGTAGGGAACTATGCAAGTTCTAATAGAGAAGATATTGAAAGAATATTATTAAAAAAATTGAATTTAGAACCTGCTAAGATATCTACTCAAGTTTTAAGTAGAGTTGTAATTGCTAAATTTTTGACTTCTATTGCTTTAGGCGCAAGTGTATTAGAGCGTATCTCCAAAGAAATACGTAATTTACAAAGATCAGAAATAAATGAATGGATTGAACCTTTCAAATCTAATCAAGTAGGTTCTTCAGCCATGCCACATAAACGTAATCCTCATAAATCTGAAAGGATCTCTGGATTGTCTCGTATAGTTAGAAATAATGTATCAGTAGCTTTGGAAAATATTTCATTAGAACATGAAAGAGATATCACTCATTCTTCTGTAGAACGTATAATAATTCCTGCTTCATTGAATTTATTTTATTTCATGGTTAGTGAAATGAATTACATTTTATCTAATTTAGAAATAAATTTAGACTCTGTCAATTTAAATCTGATGAAATCACAAGGAAAAGATAAATCGGAAGAGATATTAACTATTCTTTCAAGTAAAATATCTCGACAAGAGGCACATGAATTGTTACGAAATCATGTGAATTCAGAAAATTTTCAATTATCGGTATTAGATGACAAAAATATCACATCTTTGATTGATAACGAAATATTGAAAAATATATTTGCGAATACTAAAACCGGATTATCCGTAGCTAAAACCGAAGACATATTAAAATTATATAAATCTGAATGGTCTAATTATAGAGTATAACATTCTATCTTTAATTAACATAATTATCATAGAGTCATATTATAATTATTAATGTAGGAAGTTTTAGAATTATATGAGATCATCACGTCATGGTACCATTTGAGTAATCCACAATGATAATTGGTTTCCCGGTGATCTCTTATTTATTATTTTTCCTATACAATTTGTATCTACCTAGTTTACCAATTTCACTAATCGCATTCATTTTATTTAGACAATAAATCATTTTTTGAATACTGCTTTTGCCAATTTTTGAAGTATCTAAAACATCTTTTGTAGTGAATTCTTCAGGTAAATTTTGAGGTAATAATTTTAAAAAATCAAATTTATTTGTGAATAAATGGGAATTAATAACTTTAATTAATTTCCTATCTACTGTTTTCCAATTTTTTCTATATCTTCTTTTTGGAACAATCGTTTTCCTAATCTCTTCTTGATGTATATTAATAACTTCAATTGAAAAATTTGGATGATTTATGTAAGTTGGAATTGATACTAACTCATCGAATATATTATATATATTTTCAGATTTCGGTGATTTTCGCTTCGTTATTTTTCTATTTCTACCTATTTTTGATATCCATTTGCTAGATGAGATTGGGTACACCATGATTATTTTATAATTTTTTAATAAATTGTCATATTTTTTCTTTACCTTAGAAAAAGATGAAGTTTGAATTTCAATTAATGTATCTTCTCTAAAAATATCGATATAGTATCCTTCTAATTTATGTTCAATGATATCTCCTTTTTGAAAATAATACTTTTTTAGAGAATTATGTAGTTGGTTTTCACTTAATTCTCCAATCATATTTTAATATTTTAAAACTAAATTATATTATCTTCATCTCAACCATATCATTTTTCGTAAGTTCGAAATTTTTACGTGTAAAATATCGAGTAGTATTTATAATAAAATGACAGACATTAATTATGCAATTTTTTGATAGATTGCCGGAACAAGCTATTCAGCTGCTAAAATACTTAGCTGACAGAGGTAGCGCTTCACAAAAAGAATTAATTGATAATTTAGATTTACCACTAAGAACCATTAGATATTCAATTAGAAGATTAAAAGAAGAACAGTTCATAGTAAGTAAACCAGATTTATTAGATATGAGATCTCTAAAATATGAAATTAATCAAACTAATATGAAAAAAATTGAAATAATTTTGAAAGAATATAATGAGTCATTAGTATAATTATATTTGTTCAACTTCAAATTGATTGTTTAACCAATCGACTATTCCACCCTTCAAGTTTATAGCTTCTATTCCTTGCGCATGTAAATATTTTGCAACCTGCATTGATCTTTGACCAGATCTACATATCGCAATTACTGGTTTATCTTGTTTTAAATTTAAACCTTGTTGCATTTCTGCAATCAAATTAGTATTTGTTACCATCAAAGAATCTTTGATAATTCCTGTTTGAGACCATTCTTCATACCTTCTAACATCTAACAAGATCATATCTTTTTCCTCTTTTATCATGTTATTTAATTCAAGAGAGTTTATCTCTTTAATTCCATTATCTTTTTTAAAAAACATAAGTTGACTCTAAATTATCAATTAAAAAAATGATTGACAATTACAATGTTAGATAGTATTGTTATCTTGATTATTTTCTATTCTTTCTAAATATGTACAGTCCAATAAAACTTACCAACAACATAAAAGGTAAATCTGATATCGGTGCACTTTCAGGTATTGATATAGCTACACTTTGGTCATTGGTTCCAGTACTGGTTTCATTATTAGTATCAGTATTGGTTACAGTATTGGTTTCAGAAATAGTGCTAGTGTTATTACCATTATTTGATACATTTGTTGTATTATTACCATAAAGCATTACAGAGAATGAAGTGGTAATTTTAGCCACATTTAGTGCTCTGTCTTCTACAATTATCTCTACTGTATAGTTACCTACTGCGTATCCCCCATTTGAAACTTCAATATAATTGTTATCTCCAAATTGAGAACTCGCTATTTCTTCATTATTAACTAAAATTGCATAATTATCTAAGGTAACATCAACTACTGTGAATGATATTACTCCAAAATCATCACCTTCTAAATAATTATCAGCAGAGACAGAAGTAAATACTGGATTTACACTATCCAAAACATTAATTTGTAAATGATATTCAACCTCATTATTGTCCTTATCTTCAAATATAACCGTATAATTGTTAACCCCT
>Ga0255761_10000245_pt1 | contig 50928 bp, 32 predicted proteins | sample 071ome_29_FD_179961 | JGI IMG/M metagenome (GOLD analysis project Ga0255761, IMG submission 179961) | Coastal salt marsh microbial communities from the Groves Creek Marsh, Skidaway Island, Georgia - 071407BT metaG (version 2) | ecosystem: Environmental > Aquatic > Marine > Intertidal zone >... | reverse complement strand
TGTGATTCATTTTAATGTTTTTGGCGATAAACCATTTAGTGTAATAGACAATTTTTTACACGAAAGCTTTTTTGAATTTTTAGCTAATGCAGACGGAATTTATTTCCAGTATCCTATACAAATGTTCGAGTTCGATTGGCTTTCAGAAGATAATATTAATTATATAGATGCATGGAGTGTTAATAATCTTTCTCACACTTGGAAGAAAGCTTGTGTAGAAAGAGAAGTGGTAAGAGAAACATCTCAATACTTTTTAGATTGCGGACACCCAAGTCCTAGTGGACATAAACTTTGGGGAGAGCATATTAATAAAAAAATAAATAATTTGTTAAATGGAACGTAGAGATAAAAAAGGAACCTACTTTTACAATTGGCCTTCCCAAAAAAAAGAGGCAGGTAGAAGAAACATAACTTTTGGTCTGCAAAATAACGGACAAAATTTAATCAACTACAATAAACCTTCACTTATAACCTACAATCATTTATTTATAGATTGGCCTCCAATCTTTAATAAAAGGCAATGTAACAAGTTACAAAAAAAAGGTTTAGATATATATTTGTATGAACCTATTTGTTACATTAACAAGGATAAAAATAATCACTCATTAACTTATTATAGTGAATTCCATTCTAGTATATCGTTTGATGATATTATACCTGCAGAAATTGCAGAAATATCGCAAAAAAACTTAGATTTAAATTGTGAGATAAATGTATATACATGTGATTATAACATTAATAATTACTTTGGGTACAGATACAAAAACTTAAATTTATTTTGCTACGATTTATTTTTAAGACAACCAGGGGGATTTGGTCATTGGGGGTATTACAGTGACTTTAATCCTGATAGTATCTCAAAAAAATTCTTTTCATCAAATGATGGTAGATATATTCCTTTTAGGGAAATAATTTTATCTTATCTTATTGATAAAGACGGTCTATATAGTTGGCCATATTGTAGTTCTATAAATTGGGAAAGATTGCCTTGGTTTGAATCTAAAAAATTAAATATGGAAAAATTATTAGAAAATAGAAAAACATTAAATTCTAATGATTATTTTATAGACATGAAACGAATCACTAAATCTAACATAGAGTATAATTTAGATGAAAACAATATAAATACCGGCCTTCCTTTATCTAAATATGAAAAAACTAATCTAACGCTACCTGATGCATATGATCAAATTTTCTGCTGCATTGCAACCGAAACAAGATTTGCTCAGCCTAACGCTTATATAAGTGAAAAAACTTTGTTACCTATGTTGTTCAAGAAACCATTTATTGTAGTAGGCGCACCTTATTCTTTAGAATACATAAAAAAATTAGGATTTAAAACATTTAATAACTACTGGGACGAATCATATGATACTACAACTAATCACACAGAAAGATTAAAAAAAATTATGGATGTAATTAATTATATAGATTCTTTATCAATAAAACAATTAAAAGAACTTTATCGAGACATGTTTCTAACAATTATGCATAATTTTGAAGTTGTATACCAATTAAACAAAGACAGAACTATTTTGTAATATATTCTTTAGGAATTTTACTGTCTGCACTCGACACACAACTATCAGTTACACATTTTCCTGCTGTTGTAAATATATTAAAATCTTCATAAATTTTTCCTATTGGCTTATCTGCACAACTATAAGATCTTTTTATTTCATCTTCCCGTATTATTATACTTTGAAATCCTGCATTGCAATTCCATCCTTTAAATTTATTAAATTTAAATGCATTTAATCTTTCTGCTTGATCAAGGTAATAAACATTATTATTATTATCGTACAATTCTACCTGTAATAGTTCTACACCTTTCCATTTTTGAGGGAATCCTGTTTTTAAAATTTTTATTTGATCATCTGTGTACTCATTAACAATAAATTTTGCAGTAGGATCACTCTGTGGTTTTAAAGTTACATTTATTCCAGCATTTTTAAACCTTACACATCTTTCATACAATAAATCAAATCTACTAGGTACCATTACTTGATTTATTGTGATAAAAATATCATGTTCTTGTAAAAACAAACATTTTTTTATAAATTCATCCTCGTCTGCAAATTCATCATGATAACTTGCTGTAATACTTTTTCGAGATAATTTACTTACTTTTTTGACCCATTTATTCCACCATTTTAATGAAGGTGATAAATTAGTTGTCATATGTATACTTTGATAATCAACATTATCTTTTGCATATATATCAATTAATTTCAATAAATGCAAATAAGCAGTAGGTTCGCCTCCACTAAAGCTAAAATGGAATTTTTGAAAACCATTTTTTCTTGCTTGATCTTTAATTCTTACAATTGCATTTTCATAAACAGAAAAATTTAAAAAAGCAGTAGTGCTTGATCTTGCATAAGGCCAACAATACGTACAATTATAATTACAAAATCTATCTATAATCCAAGAAACTGTAAACAAATCTTTATGTAATAATGTAGATTGTCCTAGCTTAACAATTTTATGAAAAGGAATATTTTGAAAATCTCTCATGTAACCATTGAAAATTATTAATTAATTTTAACTTTTCTATATCATTTTTGTTTTTTTGTCCATAATCTCTACCATCTTTAGCTCCTAAGATACAATAATTTCCATATTTTTTAATTGCACCTTCTGTACACCAAATATTTAATCTATGTTCCCGTTCTTCTTCAGCTTTTTTAGAATCTTCTACAGATATAAACACATCTTTTGATTGGTTTTTTTCTATAACACTAGAACTTAATTTACAACATTCTCTAAAAGCACTCTTCCAAGTATTAAAAGGATCTGTATTAAATTTTGTAATATTAGACACAGATTTCATAGGTTTAAATCTATTTGAAATAGATGTTGTCATATCAGTGCTATCTTTTTTCATGTTAATTGTTAAAATTCTTGGGAATAATTTAACTCCACCATATCCATACACTAAATCATTTATTGGATTTTTTGATGCCCAAACATGCACGGTTTGCCTGTCCCAAATATCAACAAAATATTCTAGTGTAAAATCTTCTAAAAGCATTGCATCTGCATCAATAAACCAAACCATATCTGATTTAGCTAACTTTGCTCCTGCTATATGTGCCTCATGTATTCCTTTAATTCCGTGTATGCGTATTGCTTCTGGATATTTTTGTTTCAAAATCTCAAAATTTTCATCTGCATTTTTTTCATTATAACTGACAAATACTACATCATAAACTTTATGTTTTGATGCAATTATTTGCCATTTTTTGCAAGATACTATGTGTCTAAAATCTATTTCATTTTTTGCTACTTTTTTGTGTTTACTAAGTAAAAAAATTCCATTATACAACTCTTCATTATTACATAAATTTACAAAAGCATGATTTTCGTGCCTATTGTAGATATCATTATGATTAAAATACGTCTTCATAATATCTTTATCTATTACTGTGACTTGCTTTGATGTGCTCCAAAACATTTCTGTTTTAGATTTTGTTAAAGCGTAGTTGTAATCTTCAAAATTATTAATTTCAAATATATCATATTCAACGGACGTAGACGCACAAATTTCCCATTCTTTCCTGCTAACAATATGTCTATACTCTACTTCCTTTTTTGTTAGTAATTTATTTTTACTTAATAAAAATAAACCGTTGTAAAATACATCATCTCCTACTAGATGTTGAAATACATGATTTTCTTGTCTGTTATAACTATCATGATGACTAAAATAAAAATTTAAATCAAAATTTTTACATATCTTTATATTACTACTTGTTGCCCAAAACATTTCTGTACTAGATTTTTTAAGAGCATGTTCGTAATCCTCCCATGTTTCAATACAAAAAATATCAAATCGTTTAGGATGTGTAACTTTTCTTTCAATTTTTTTGTGCTCAATAAAAAAACGATGATTAACTTCTTTTTCGGTTACTTGTTTACCTTTTGGTACAAGTGCTAAACCATCATAATTTTTATCATTTAAAAATACATGAATATATTTTTCGTCATATTCATTTATTTTCAATCTAAATATTTCATAATCTAAAATTACCAAATCATCATAAACTGTCCAAAACATTTTAGTATTATTTTTTAAAACAGCTTCTTGAAAATTGTGTACTAACTTTGTGGTGGGAATAAGATCTTTTAACTTTTGATATTCTGTTAAATTTTTGCCTATATAAAAAACATCATACATATATTATTATTAAATATATAATTCTGGATATTCGACCAATAAGTGTATACCTTTATATTCATAAGCATCCTTATAACTTTGAAAAATTTTATCAGGTCCATCTAAATCTACAAAATTTATATTTTTACACAACGACTTAAATTCTTGTAAATAATTTCCTTTATGCTGGACTCCTGGATCTAATGGGGTATCAGCACCTTTGCCTACTCTAATGATCATACCAACAGTTTTATTAGTCATTAAACTAAATTTATCAACATGATTTACTAGTTGATTGGATGCGCTTAATAAAAAATCCCATCTAGGATAAAAGCTAATTACAAACTGTCCTGCTACTGCTAATCCTAATCCTAGCCCCATTTGTATTTCTTCAAAAACAGGAGTTTCTATCATTTTGTCTTTAGAAACATTTACTAAAGTAGTGCTCATAGGATTACCTTTGAACACAATTTGTTGTCCAACAAATATAGTATCGTCCTTTTCTCCTAAATATGTCATTGCATTAATTAATTCTTGTTTATAAAGTGTTTCCATTTTCTGTATCCATTTTTGTAAATCGTCTTCTTATTTTATCCCAATCTCTTGCTTGCTGCCGTTGATTTAAAAATTGACATTCTTGAGTAGTTACTTGCTGTAATTTTTTAGACGCATCTGTATAATATTCTGGAAAATTGCGTTCAATAAATCTAAACTGACTAGTGTAGTTTGGATGTCCGTCTACTGTTCCGTCTTTATATTGTATTGCTACTTCTTGATATATTTTATGTTCTATAAGCCAACTTTCTAAACTAGTATCTAAATCACAAATTTCGTAAACTTGTTTCATTTTGTTTATAGATTTTATGCTATTAGTTAGATCTCTACCATGTTCATGTGAGTTACGCTGCAAGTAATGACTATTGTCAATTCCCATCAAAATTTTATGTTTTACTTTCTTAGATTCAAGAATAGATTTCATAGCTAAAACAGCCGTCCAAGTTTGGTGTACAGCAAAAGTTTCGTTATAGATGTCTTTTATAAAATTACGCATCGGAGTCCTGTTATTCTTTGCAACATAATTAATTAGATCTCCATCATAATTCCAATTTTCGTTGTTATCACAATAACTAAATCTAAAAACACCAGTTAACATAATATATACAGTATCATTTTGATCTAAACCAAATCTATTATCTATTTCAACTAATTTTTCTAGCATATGTAGATTTGATCCACCAGTTCTGCCTATATTTCTGTATTCTTTAAAATTAATACCTATGAAGTCTGCCCATGTAGGATAGTTCCAATTTGTAAAACTACATCCAAATGCAAAAAATCTATCATTCATTTAAACCTCTGATATTTATATAATTTATAATATTTTCTGCCATAACTTTATGGCATAATAAACTAGGATGACTATCAGTAGGAGTTATATCAAAGTTGTCGTAATCGGCATGTATACAAAGTTCTTGGTTATCCTCCATCATACGTTCAATACTATTATAAGCAGAGCTTTTATAACGCATTGATATGTATCGAGATCTTAGCCAATCATCATTCCTACAATATTGTACATTTGTTGCAGGCCATGTAAATATTGCTGTTTTTATTCCAATATCTTCTAAACGGCTCATAAACTGTCTTACACTAGTGAGACTACGAATAGTATACCATTCTACATATTTTTCTATAGTAGGTATCTTATTTTTTTTCATCCAACTTCTGAGATATCTTCTATTTTCTGGTTCTAAGGCATCGCAATACGTCATTACCTGTTTTTTTCCTATACTAAAAGTACATCTATGAGGCTGTGTTAGCTGAAATATTACAAATTGAATGTCATTAGCATCTATATTAGGCACGTGTATATCATCAACATTTCCACCGTTTTTAAAAATTGCACAATCCCAAAATTTTATGATACTTTCGTGTGACCCTCCACATGCAGGATGAACCAATTCAAAACTATTAAAATAATTAGCTACTAGACGAGGATATCTTAAAGATTTAGCGAATTCTATATGTGTGTAATGTAAAATTTCCGGCTTATAAGTATTCAATGGTTGCTCTTTTACTGAAGACATTCCACTATAATAATACAATCCTTGGCCCCAAGTAAATGAACATCCAGCAAACAAAAAACCTTTTATAATTTTATCTTTTTTTAGTTTCATGTTTTATTTAATCCGGCCAGCTGATTTCCCAATCTTTAAAATCAGCTGCTAAACAATCTACTTTATAATCTTTTCTACCCCCTATAATTTCTTGTATTATATTTTTACTAGTATTTCTTATTCCATTCAACCCATGAGTTAGTTCTAAGTTACCTTCTTTTTCTCCTTTACGAAATTTTGATTCGTTGTGCCAAATATGTAAATTCATTTGAGAACATACAATGATAGCTCTAATTGTTTTAGCATCTACTACTGCATTATTTTCATCTAATATAATCTGTATGTCATGGACTATATCCTCAATTTCTTGCGAGTATTCATCTTTGTATTCTGTAATAAAAACTTCTTTAAGTTGTACAATACTTAAACGATCAATTAACTCACTAAGGGTTTGCAAGTATCGTCTTTCTCTTTTTTGTTGTGTCATAAGTTTGTAAAACTCCTATTATTATAAGTAATTATAACGCTGTATGCATTTATTAACTGTGTTATTCCATAATCTAAATCATATTTTGGATGAAAACCTATTGATTCAATTTTTTCATTACTGACTATATAATTTCTTTTATCAAAATCTTGTCTAAACTCATCTTGTTTTATAACAAGACTAGGAAGATGTTTTTTAATTTTTTCAGCTAATTCTATCTTACTTAAATTAGCAGTTGATAGTCCTACATTAAATGCTTCCCCAAAACACTTGTCATAATTTTCTATTACAAATTCAAATACTCTTGCTATATCTTGTACATGAATATAATTTCTCTTAAAGTTAGATTCAAATAAAACCAAATAACCATCTGTAACTGCTTTATATACAAAATCATTAACCAAAAGGTCTTGACGCATTCTAGTTCCTATACCAAATACTGTAGCCAATCTTAATGCTACACCTTTTGCTGCTATGACTACATCTTCTGCATCACATTTTGTTTTAGCATATAAACTCAATGGTATAAAAGGACTGTTTTCTGTGATAATTTCTTCGCTAGATCCATACTGACTGTTTGTATTAGGCATTATAAGTTTTTGATGGCTTTTTAATACCCTTACAATATTTACTATTTGCCTATAATTTACATCTATGCTAAGATTAGGATTTACTTCACAAGCTGACATCCCTACAATAGCAGCCAAAGGTATAATAACATCGTGTTCTTTTACTAAATTTTGCAAAAGCTCAACATTTCTTACATCGTCTTTTACAAAATTAAATTTATTATATTTAAATAGGTGCAATAAACTTAATTGTTTATACATTAAATTATCTAATACTGTTACACTGTACCCTTTACTAAGGAGATGTTCAGAAATAGTTGATCCTAGATATCCTGCACCACCTGTAATTAAAACCTTAGTCATAATAAAACCTTTTTAAATCATTCCAAGTATCTTTAAATGGACTTATGTCTTTTAGTGTATATAAATGTTTTTGATTGTGTACTAAAATATCAGTAATACTATAATACCAATCATGTAACTCTTGTATCGGCATATCATTTAATTTTTTAATTTCATTAAATATACGCTCATAACGTATTTCTATACTAGTAAAATTGTCGTAAGTTTCGTTTATAAAAGGATGGAATGTTTTAAATCCTAAATCTTTTAAATATTGCAAACTATATGCACTATTTAACAAAATAAACGGCTGTAAATTACTAATTGGTCTCCATGTTTTTTCTGATATAAATGTGTCTACATTTGCATCAAATTTAGTCTCAGTAATTATATTGACATACGAATTTAAAAAATGTTTTTTATTAGTATTATCAATTGTAAAACTGCCTTTGTCTTTTAAATGCTGTGTTTCTAATTCATACGGAATTATCTCAAAAAGGCTTTTTGCATAGTGATCAGGGTTAGTTTCATTCGGAAAGTGTTGCTTTATACAATTCTTAAAATGCTCTACGTCGTTATTGGCATCCAAATTAAGGAACGTAAAAATATTATTATCTAACAAGTTTAATTTAATTGCAACATATGCCATTGCAATTCTATGCGGACGCATCATCCTGTTAAAACAAATAAATCTATTTTCTCTAATATTGTTTGAATCTAGATCATCTTCGCGTACTAAGTCTGAGATATAACCTAAACTAGTATGTTTAGGATAATATGTTGCATTAGTTGCTACTTGTTGAGAAATCATCAGTGTTGCATCAGTAAGTTTTATACCGCATTTCGGACTGTGTTTTTTATATTCGCTATATTTGTTTCCAGCAATAAAAATCAGATTTTTGCTCGGCACATTATACCGGTTAAAGTCACTTTGCATTATGTCAAGATCAATTGTATTGTTTAAAGGATCTTGAGCTTGATTAAAAACTATCTTTACTGTTCCGTATTGCAATAATTTTTTAGTCTTCTCAGACAAAGTATCTATTAATTTATAAGAATGTTGACGGCCATCTATTTGAACGCATAGTTTTTGATATGTAGTATTTGGAGATGTTCTTATTTCTATAGGATAGAAATACTCGTTACCGTACACAACTTCATCTAATGAACAGAAATTTTGCACACCTTTATCTTTAAGAAAGTAGCCATTCAAATTACAATGATTAAAAACAAATACATCACCTGATACTCTTGCAGACACAACTTTTTGCGCTTCGCTCAATGTCATTGTTGTTCCGTTAAGTAATTCTAATAACTGATCAACAATTTTTTTATGCAATCCATTAGGTAAGGGATATCGTATTCCCTCTTGTACAAACCAATTTTCATAAACAAATTTCAAAATACCACCCATTTCCCTGTACCATAATGAGGATATTTCGATTGATAAGTATAATGAATTATGTCCTCTGGAATAGACGATGTTTTATTCCACGTATGCTTTGTAGGTGTGTTAGTAGAAAGACCGTTATCTTCTACAATAAAATATATAGGCAAATCAAAATTCCTAGAATATTTATGTACTTCATAAAAAATACCCGATTCATAGCACATGTCTCCTACAAAACACCAAACTTTATCATTATATCCATTACGTTTTATAGATGCAGCTACTCCTAAAGCAATAGACAAACCACCTCCTACAATTGCAGAACTATAAAATTTTTCATCAATATTACAAATAGTTATACTTTTACCTTTTAAAATTTCATCTTCTAACCAATTTTGATCTATTCCTTTTAATAATGCATGATAATGATTTCTCCATGTAGAAAACACCCAATCAGATTTTTTTATCCGCTGGAAAATTTCAATTAATTCTATTTCATTGCCATTTGACAAATGCACAGGTCCTCTTATTTTACCTGATTCCCAATGTATAACAATTTTATTTTCAAAATCAATTAAATCATTCTTATCATACTCTATATGCCTTACTATTGGATATTTTTCTAAATTTTTAATCATACTTACCTTTTAAATGTTCTATAATTCTATTTGCGATTACTTCATGCCCTTCTACAGAAAAATGTTGGTTATTTACAGGAAAATTAGGTAAATCTAGTAACCTTAATTTTTGATTTGCGATAAATTGCGATAAATCTGTTCCGTCAAATGTTAGTATAGTTTTTGAACTTTTTAAAGTATCGCCTGTTTCATACATCAACCAAACTACATTAATATTTTTTGATTGCAAATATTTTGTATGAACCTCAATATTTTGCAAAAGATTTCTGTATTCTATTTCTTTATCATAAAAATGCCGCAAATACATTTCATAATATTTTTTAGCATAATCTAGTATTCTTTCAAAATTGCTAATTGTTAAAAATTTTTCTTGTTTAATATCATATACCATAATTCTTGACAAAAGTGTAGTTTGTACAGTTACAAGCAAATCACTTCCATTTTCTACGTTTTGAGTTTTTTCATATAATTTTTTAAAAATTAAACTGTTTGACGATCCAGATACAGCAAAATTATCAAAATCACAATTAAGATTTCTTGCAAGATACGCCGGATAAGAATTATTATACATATAATCTCTATATATAGTCTCTAATTCTAAATTATTTTTATTACCTAAATTACTAGATAAATATTGATGATAATATGGAGTTTCAAGACCATTACCTTCAGTAAAGCTACATCCAAAAGACAATATCTTTTTATATATTTTCATATATCTCTCTTTTGTAATATAGGGCAATCTGTAGGCCACTCAATTTCATATTGAGGATCGTTCCATTTAATAACGCTTTGTTTATTTTCGTCTACATAATCTCCATTATAAAACATAGTGTAATGAAAAATACAATCCGACAATGCAAAATGACCGTTTGCGAACCCAGGAGGTATCAAAACTTGATCTCGTAATTTATCGTTAATTACATATGATTCCCATTTTCCGAACGTAGAGCTATCGGCCCTAACATCTAAAACAACCAAGTAAATATCTCCTACGATAGCCTGCACTAATTTATAAGTTTTATTATCATAATGCAACCCTCTTAGAACATTTTTATAAGATTTAGAAAATCTGCTATGTATATTTGAATTAATTGTTACAAAATTATTTACAGGATGATATGTAGAATGATATGTAGTAAATATTTGCCCTCTGTATTCGTGATATACACTAGGAGTAAAAATAGGAATCTCTTTATCAAAAGTAGTTAGATAACTTATATCAAACTCATTCCATTTTTTCTTTTTGTAATTCATGTATTTTCTATTTTACTTTGCAAAAAATTTAGCATTTCTAAATTCAATTTTTCACTATCATTAAAATTAATTAATACTTTATAATTATGTTCGTATATTTCATACATTGACCAATACATTTTTTCTATTTCATCTATAGGCAATGCAGCTAACCTTTCTATTTCATTTAATATCGCCCTGAATCTATGACTTTCATTTTCAATCGAATCATAAGATTCGTTAATATAAGGATGAAAGGTTTTAAATCCTAATTTGTGTAACATTTTTAAAGCACCGGGAAACGCTATAAAAATAAATGGCATAAAATGTGCAATCGGTTTAAAAACTTTTTCAGTAAGAGATTTATGCTCTCCATGAGTAAATGTCTCTGAACATATATATATGTAACTTTGATTGTAAGAAATAGGTGCCTCGTTTGGCCAATCTGCAACACTATCTACTGTAGATCTAGGCTCATAATGCAAATTTTTTGGTAAAATCTTATGCAAAGCTAAAATTTTATCATGATTTAATTGTGTATTAAATTTATCTGCCATCCACGACAATGTACCTACATCAAACACATTTGGATTCAAACAAGACCAATCTATCTTGTGGAGTAAATTTTTTGTTGTAAAAGCAGCAAGAAAAAACAATCTATGTTGTCTTGGTGATCTAACCTTAAATAAAAAATAGTATTTCCTTTGTACCTTTTTCAATTTTCTAACATCATTAACTGGTTTTGTCGAATAAGTAAAACTAGACTGACATATTACAAAAGGAAAATTAAAAACTTTTAACCGTTGTCTTTCAGGAGCAAACCATTTTTCGTATAATGATTTACCATTGAAAGTATTAAAACCGAGTACAATTTGATCTGCAGGTATATTACATCCACGTAAAGAATTATGTAACTTTTCATATGTAAGTTTATCTATAAAATTTTCCTGCCCATAATCTAAAAATATAACACATTTTCTATTTTGAACATCTTCTAAGACCTGTTTAGATATATATTTCCAAAAAAATTCTCCACTTAATTTAGTGTTTAAATCATAACCAGAAAAATCTTCTATATGAGGAGACATTTTTATAGGATATATATATTTTTCGTTATGTCTTTTACAATCATATACAGATTTTTCTATAATTTTTACTTTTTTATAATATGAATTTGCTAATATATTACTGTGATTAGTGCTGTTAGGCCAATGTCCTTTTTGGTTGCGAAATAGAAACTGATGAATTTTTAAATAATCTGTTTCCATATTCGGAGAAGTTAAAGCTTGATCAGATCTTGTAGCTACATGCTGGCTATACATATAATTTAAATGAAATAATTCTGGCCACAAAGCATTTGGCACAAAAAAATTAGGAAAAACATAATCATAACCAAATATTAATTTGTGTGTATTAGACATATTTTTATTTATCTATAAAAAAGTTCCACAATGTTTATAAAATTCTTCCATTTGTGGAAATGTTTGAACAAAGTTTGTGTTTCTTCGTTTGTCGTGCTCATCTACGAATAATCGAAAATTTTTCCTATTGTAATCATTATATGCTTCATTCTCTTTTTTAGGATGGGTCAATACCATTTCGTAAATTCTTTTCATCCTTTCTGCTTCGTGTTCATGAAATCCCATCATTGCGCTACCTTGCCAATTCTTATTTTCTAGATTAGTATAGATAAATGTTACTTGATCATAAACATCTTTAACAAAATCTTCAGTTAAAATAAAAACAGATTGATGTGTAGGATATCTTAAATAAGGTATATCTAACAATACAGGTGATGATGTATAAAATTTAGGATTCCAGTATTCTTTTTTTAATCTTACAACATCTTTTAAAAAATCAATATAGCTTGGAATACTTAGTGCATTATAAGTACTCATAATTGTAAAACCTAAACCTGGAACTTCTTTTAACATTTTTTCTATATTAGACAACCATAAATTATAATCTAAACCAAATCTAATATATTCTGCTTGATTACCATGCGCTTCGCAACTGGTAAAAACTTTAAATTTTTTAACTTTCTTTTCATTAATTATTATTTTAACTTTTTCTATAAATTTATTTAATAAATCAGTTGGAGGACACATATTAGCATTGATACTTAAATTTAAATTTGGATTAGGATTTTCAATTATATAATCCAAAAATTTATAAGTTTCTTTATTCAATAATGGTTCTCCTCCAGTTATTCTAAAATGTTCAACTTTATTAGCTATATCAGGCCACCATTTCCAAAATGCATCTATATATGGATTTTTATCTTTATAAGGTATTGGCAATGTGTTTTGCTTTTTAAGTGTATCAATATTATTAAAACTATCAGCTGTAGGATATGCACCATAAGCTTCAATTTCTTCCATCCATTTACTACTGATATGAGGAGCGCAGTAACTACATTTAAAGTTACATACATTTCCAAAACTTACTTCTAAATACGAAGGTACTTCATCTACATCCCAAGGTTTATTTTTTATATCATCGATATATGGTGCCGACCATGTATCAGCAGTTTTAAAAACTCTATCGCTTATACTATCGCTGTTATTATCTTCTACCCGCCAACAATAATCACATTCTGGAGGTCTTTCTCCTTCTAGCATCATTTTCCGCAACATTTTCTTATGCTTAGTATTATGCAAAGCACTTGGATTTTCTTTTAATTCGTCTAACGGAACTTTATGTGTTACAGGATGATGGCAACTGTGAGTGTGACCATTCTGTAAATGAATTGTGACTTGTTTCCATTTTGCTGCACAAAAAGTAGGACTAATTTTGTCCATTACATCATATTTGAATTTGACTAGATTTTCTAATCCCAAAACAAAAACTCCTTAATAAAAATTTTTTCCTAATCTAGTAGGATTATTATATACTTTTTTAAAAAAAACGCTTTGATCATTTTCTAATGGTACTTTTGAAATCGGTATTTCTAAATATTTTATTAATTCTTTACCTACATATTCAATGTTGTTATGTAAATTGTTTTCTGATATATTTTCATACTCTTTTTTCCATAAATTATTTAAATATTCAAAATCTCTAACATTTATATAATCCCAATCTGTACACATGGTTTTATATAATCCTTCTCTAGCTCCATATATTGCCCATGCGCCGTTTTGTATATCTAAACCAATCATACACCATATATACAATCTATGTAAATTTCTCCAATGGTTTTTTTTAAATTCTTCTATAGTTGGTTTTTTTCCTTGTTCTAGAGACATTTTTACACCTTCTCTAAAACCTGCTCTCCACGCTTGCTGTGGAGTAGCGTTATTATGAATTGTAGAAAAACAATGATCAACTTGAATATAATTTATATCCCAACAAAATTCAACTTGTGCTTGTAAATTATTAGGATCAGCATTTTCATGAGTTTTCATATTTAATGCATATTCTTTTGGCCAGCATTTTATTCCTCCATTGCCATAAATTAAACCATTTATAATATTATAAGCAGACCAAGAAATTACTGATTTTTCTAAAACAACATGAGATTCAATTTCTACTTCTTGCTGAAGCAAATTCTCTGTTACAATATTATCACCGTCTATTGTAACAAATCTATCTGTTTCTGATAACTCTGCACAAGCTTTGTGTGCGTTATCTGATCCTTTTACACCATGTACTCGTTTAGCCCACGGAACTTTTTTACACAAATCAGAATAATTTTTTTCTGCATTTGGCTCATCATAACTTAAATAAATTATATCATAATCTAAAACTTTAACACTATTAGTCATTATTCCTTATATGAAGATATGATTCAAAAATTTTATTTGTATACAAACTTATATTACAATTTTTATTAGATTCAAAATTAAAACTAAAAGGTAATATAAAATATTTTTGTTTAATAAACTGTTGTAAATTAACGGCTAATGATTTGTAAAGAACATTAGGATTGTATTCTTCAGTAATGCTAAAAAATAAATTCCTATTTAAGAATATTTTTTTATCTATAATTTTATTACACAATTGATATGAAGGTAAAAATTTCCAACATGTATTTTTAAAGTCTTGTACGATAGTTATTTCTGAATCATTTGAAATATTTCCTGTTGGTATTCGGTAAACCAATTTATCAATGGTCAAATTTTTATAATAATTTATTTCATTTGCTATTAATTCCATTTTATTCGTTAAAGCATTATAGCTAACTTTATAATTAGAAAAAGATTCTATACCATTAATTAAATTTTTTACATCTTCGTAATCAACTTCTATACATTCCTTATCTTTTTTAAAATTTATAATATCTAATATTCTACCGGTATTTTCATCATATGTGATAAACATAAATTAAGCACTTTCATATTTTTTAATTATATCGTCATTGATAAAATTATTGCTAGCATAATGAAATATTCCTTTTTGTAAATAATTACCAATTAATAATCTCAAGTCTCTAGTCAAATAAGTTCCAATTTTAAATTGCCAATCTTCTTCAGGATATTTCCAATCTTGTATCATGGGCTTCATATGTGTGAAAAAAATTGTTTTTTCTAACTTATTAGTTATTACATTATCTATATTTAAAATTTTACTTACAATTGCATGAGTTAAATCCATACTAGGATTTTTTGGATAATTATTTTTACAAAATGATCCATAAAATAATTGCCAGTTGTTATTTACTATTTCTACCCATTTAAAAAATTGATGTGAAATATCATTTTTCTTAAAATAAAAAATTGTAGAATATATGTTAGGCAAATTATTATTATCAAATTGTTTCCTATAATAATTACTTGTAACTATATCTCCCCTATATGTGTACGCCTTAGTAGGAAAATATAAATAATATTTTCCTAAAAACTCCCACCAATGATCTATATTTTCTAGCACTAATAAATCACTATCTAAAACAACAGTTTCTTCATATGGTGTGCAATGATATAATTTCCATCTCGAAAAAATTTGATATCTAGAATCATCCTCTTGGTCTTTCCAAGGCACTGTAATAATATTGTCAAAAACCTTTTTTATATGATTAGGAACATTATTATCAGTTACAATACTAATAGGAAATTTATTATTAGTTCTTTTTAAACTTAAAGCTAATACATACGCTTGATGCAAATATAATTCACCGTTTGCATAAACTAAAAAACCTTTACTCATGTAAATACTCATCTATACATCTATTTAAACTGAATTTATTCATAACATGAATATTGTGCTCTTTCCAATTTACAAGGGTGTACTCGCCATTATAATCTTTCTTTTGTAACAAAAAAATCACACTATTGTTTCTAATTTGCCAACAAATATCTCTATCACTTGTATAAAACAATTTACCTGGTAAAGGTCTTGCAAAAGTGCCTTTTTTATAACCATTCATAATATGTATTGCTATGCTAAAAAGATGATCATTTCTAAAAATATTTGTTTTTATTTGATACATAGATCTATAATGCTGCCAATTATCCTGGATATGCTGTAACAAATCGAAAAATATTTTATTTTCATTAGTTTTTCTAAAAAAAACTGCAGTTGCCCAATAAAACTTAATTCCAGCATCAGACAAATAACTAAATTCCGTATGATCTCTAAAAGTACATAAGTCATATGCATCATCATAAATCAAAAAATCATTTGCTTGGCTAAAGCAAACTTCTAGATTTTTATTTAATATCAAATAATCTGTATCTAACAGTATTGTTTCGTCATAAGGCGAAATATCATATGCAGTAGAACGTAATTGGTTTTTAAACTGTAATTTTTTACTATATAATGCTCCATCTTTATAAGTTCTAGAAGTATGATTCTCATATCTACTTAAAACTGTGTTTAATGCAATGTCTGTATCATTCCATACTACTTTAATTACTCTATCAAATATTTTATTGTAATTAGGAAAATTTTGTTCTAAGTAGTTAAAACTATCTGTAACAACGGTAGTAGGTAAATTTAATATTTTCTTAGCTTGTATAGCTAAAAAATATGCTTGCTTTACATAATCAATTTGCAAATTATTCCTAGCATATAATAAAATTCCTTTACTCATAAATCTACTATTTTATCAATTTTTCTATTATTTTTTATTTGTGCATAATCTGCAAAAAATTTATTACTTGCTGAATAATAAATGTCTAAAATATCATCTAAAAATTTTTGCAAATTTTCAATTTCAATTGGTATGTCGTTATCGTCAATTAACACCACAGAGTTTTGATGTCTATCAATTAACATATTACAAAAACATAACAATTCTTTTGTAACAGTAAATTGGCACCCGTTATGATAAAAAACAATATTTTGATTAAAGACTTCTTGAATTACTCTTTTTTGGTTATCTAATGTAACCATAAAGTTTGAAAATTCTAATGCTTTTTCTAATCTTTCATCCATATAATCTCCGTATATATATTATATATACAGAGAAAATAATTTCAAAAGATTTATGATATTACAAGTTTGAAATGTTCTCGTATGATGGTGTAGCAACTTCTACAGAAGTACCTGGAGTAACTTCTGTAGCTCTCCTTTGACGTATCGTACTTCTTATGCTTCCTCCGCCTGACAAAACATTTTCATCAACTCCGCCTGGAGAACCTCCTGGTGGAAGAGGAAAAATCGGTTGATCTCCTGAATCCGAATCACTCATAACAATTTTAAAATAAATTATTGTTGCATTTGCTGTCGCTTGACGTGCATAAATTGTATAACTATTTTCTGAATAAAATTCACCAGTACCAAATTTTTCAAATATTTTTGTAGAAGGACTAAACGTGTCACTAACTGTTAAATTTACGTGACCAATATTATATGAAGTACCTGATGACCCTGTATTTGAAGTTCCAGAATGAGAAAAAACTATTGTTTGCATATTATTTAACATTTGTGCCCAGTTATAATCTTTACTCGTAGAGTCATCTTGTAGTGAAGATCCGCTTAATTCGGCGTTAATTCTAATTTCTCCTCCGGAATTAAAAAAATACCGTCTATGGTTATAGTCAGTAAAAGTAACTTTGAATGAATGTTCTATTTGTGTATTCCAAGGAGTTGTTCGAGTACTTTCTAGAGCTGTCTCTATGCTAGACTGATCTTCACCTAATAATAATGCATTATTGTAAATTGCTATAACTGCTGAATTATAATCATTATGTCCTTTAGTTTCTTCTGATAAATTAGTAGGATCTGGTCCAGATGCATCTGCACCTATCATATCTCCAGTCGTTATTACGCCTAATGTTGTTGTAGAATTAAATTGGTGTAAGTTTGCTCTATTAATATCTTTTCTTAAATTTTCCATCTGTTGAGCACTAACTGTCATGTTATTATTAACTAAACTACTATTTAAAGTTTGCCCATAACCATAACTTCCTTCACCAGGACCTAATACATCATAGATTGTTTGATATAAACTATTATAATGATCAGCTTCTATCTTATCTTCATTTGTTACGTTTGCCATTTTATTCCCTTTTATTTTAAAAATATTTCAATAACGCCAACCTCTTCATCTGTTTTAGCTTCTAAAGCTATTCCTATAATTGTATATGCTGGGATACCAATTGGTACAACTTGGGCAACTCCTGGTATATCGCATTTAGGAATTAGATAGTCACCTTTTTTACATTTGCCAACAATTTTACAAGGAACTCTACCCTTTAAAGCTACAGGTATTCCTTCACTTTCACTATTCATTAAATAGGCAGGATTTGTTGAAACTACACCAACAACCGGGTCAGTATCTTTCATAGTCGCAGTAATTTCTTGTTCACCGCCTATACAAACAACAGTGCCTGGTTCATAATTTTGATCGGCAATATATTTTTCCGCCAAGTCAGCGTATTTAGCTTCAGATGCTACTCCTTCAAACAAATTTGCAGATAAATTACCATTTGCGTCTCTGATAGCTACAGTATTTGCAGCTACAGTTGTTGACGGATACCTATTTGCATTAGAAAAATATAAAGAATCAGACGCCGTTGATTTTCCATGGAAAGTCGTAGCATACATTGCAAAAAACGGAGCATTTGAGTTACCGATAGTGACATTTCTTGTTTCGCTTGTCGAATCAGTGGGTGCAGTACGTCCTGGAAAAATACCTTGAGCATTTATAGTAAATGGACTTTTTATTTCGCCATTTTGATCTTTCACGTTAAAATAAATATCATTGCCTTGCTCATTTGCAATTTCTGCAAAGTTATCACTTACTACTTTGATAACAATATCATCCGAAGCACCTATTGTCAATCCGCTATCTGATTTAAATCTTACTAATGAACTGAATCCTGCATCACCAGTTGATATAAAATCACTTGCTGATTTACCGCCTAATTTTTCTGCATTAGTAGCAGTACCATGAAACCGTGCATTACTATTTTCAGTTACTCCTGTGCTTGAATTAGTTAAATTCAATCCTGGTCTAATTATCGAAAATCCTTGTATTTCATTATCATCATTAATCACAAACGTTTCATTTGCAATAATATGTATAACTTCATTATCAACCCTAGATAAAATTACTGAATGACTTACTGGAGGAACCGACGTATCTGTAATTTCTGCACTTTCGAATCTTGTTACTAAATCTCCTGCACTTTGTGGTCCTACTAATATAAATTCTGTACCACTATACGCCCATAATTGTTCATTTGTAGTATCCCACCAAAAATCTCCAACAGCTAAACCTGAAGGTTTTATATTAGAAACTTCTGCGCCGCCAGTAGTTCTCCATTGAGTACCATCATAAAATTTTAATTTACTTTCACCTACATCAAACCATAGTTGGCCATTTATTGCTTTAGGTGGTTCATTTTTACCAGCAAAATTTTCAAGTAAAAAAATGAAATTTTCATTTTGAATTTCACCATATCCTGCATAATTTTTGCCAACTAGCTTTAAATCAGTAGTCTGATCAAGTGTTCCATCTTCGACTACTGCAAGTTGATTACCGTCATACTTATTAATTATATAAGCCATTTCATTTTACCTCTTTCTAAATTTAACTAACGACTGTTCTAGATAGATACGTCCAAACACCGTTTTGATTTTGATATACATACAAGTATCGTAATGGAACAAATTCTACTATTCCTTCTGCCGTGCCCCCAGATTGAATATCTGCGATAACGCTTTCTTGCGAATTATTTAAACCTTGTACTGAAACATAGGATTTTTGAATTAAAGCACCTGTACCCGTAGCTCCTACAGTAATTTCTATATTTTTTACAACTGCATTTGTATAACTCCATACCAAAACATTTGCATATGCAAAATTTTCAACTGTTGTAGGATCTTTCATTGATGTTAAAATATTTCCTATACTAGTTGTTGGTCCTGGAGATATTTGTAAAGGTTGTGGTGAGTTCAGTCCTGATACATCAATACTTAGCATTAATGTAATTTCTCTGATTTTTGTATCAACATAATTTTTTGTAGTAACATCTTGCAGATCTACAGGATTTGTAACATCACTTATTCTATGTGATTGTAAAGAAAGCACTCCGCTTGTACCTGGATCAATGTTTATATTAATCCCATTAGTTCTTGTTATTGTAGATCCTGTTATATCAAAATAACTTGTGGTTATTGTACCTGAAACATCAAGTCCAGTTAATGTACCTACATTTTCTAAACTGCTATTGATAACTGTTGATCCCAACGTAGTACTGTTTAAAACTTGTGACCCACCTATCTTATAACTAGGAGTAGGAAATGTATCTATACTTAAATCTAAATTTTGATTACTTGTCCATGAATCAGTACTATCTATCCAAGTAAGAGATTTAGTTCCTTGTGTACCTCTTAGTAATATACCTCCACCATCTATGTTTACATCGGGCTCATATGTACCATCAGGCTTGACTGCTAACTCTATTGCTTTATCATTCACTTGTATTGCAGTAGAACTTACATAAAACTGTTCTCCTACTACAGTAAGATTTCCTGAAATCTTTACATCTTTATTAACTTGTAAATTTCCATTAACAGTTGTAGTAGGAATAACTGCTGCTGTAGTTAAAGAAACACCCTTAAACAACTCAACTTCTAGCTCACTTGAATCGGCATAAAAAACATTATAAAAATTATTTCCTTGCCGTACTCGTAAATTTAAATCCGAGCCTGTTTGTTGATTTTCTATTTGTAGAGTATTACCTGCTATTTTAAAATTTGCAAAAGATACTCCTCCGTCATTTATTGTTAATCCATTTGAATTATTAATTGTTATAGTACCTTGTGTTGTAGAATCACTAGTTGTAGTAAAAAAATCAACAGCATATAACCTATTACCACTTTCATCTAATAATGCTTTTGCATCTTGACTTACTCCGTTATACCAAAATCCGCTAGTCGGTGTTTCCCCATCTAAATTAGCGATATTGAAACCTCGATATAGTTTTTGTTTTGGATTTAAACTTGTATCATTTGGATCTGGAGATAAGCCTGGAATAGAAAATGCTAATGGAATTACAAAAGTTGACGGAGAATACACTCCTACTAATGCTCCTCCTAAAAATAATTTAAGTATAGTTCTTTCAGTTCCCGCTTCGTCAAGTTGTGATGCAGTTTCAAACCCTGTTTTTCCTTGATTTGCATTATAATTAGGACCAACTAAAGTTAAATCAACTCCATCATAAAGATATAATTTATTTTGTAAATTATCAATCCATATGTCTCCTGCAATAAGATTGGTTGGTTGCGAACTATTTACAACAGTTCCTGATGCAGATTTAAAATCAACTCCGTTATAAACTTTAAGCTTTGAATCCTGCTTATCGTACCACATTTGACCTATCATAGGATTACTAGGTGGAGATGTAGAAGCAAAATTTTCTAATAATTTTACAAAGTTTTCATTAATAGATTCTCCAAACCCTTTATAATTTTTTCCAATTAAGGTTAAATCAGTTGATTCTTTATCTATTATACCATCTGTTAAATCTATAAGCAATTCGCCATCTGTTTTGTTTATTCTATATGTCATATATATTAACCTAGTCCTGCATAAATTATGTAATTTATGGTCGTATACGGATTCATAATATTAATAGGTGCACCAACTGCACCGTCTGTTTCAATATTTCCACTATTTGATAATGCTTGACCTCCTCCTAAACCGTCAGCTCCTTTAGATTCGGGAGAATCATATCTTACTACCCCTGCATCATTTGATTCGCCAAATATATCTCTTATTGCATAAAATTGTGCTCCAGATGAACTAGATAACGAGTGTTTATGCTCTGGTAAATTTCCTATTTCAATTAAAGCAGAAGCTGAACCACCTTTTGCTCCAACAGTGTCTGCTGCTAAATCATTTACAACATCTGCAGACGAGCCGCCCATATTATCTGCACCTAAAGGTACTCTACCTCTAAAATCAGGTAGGCCAAAGTTATCAGCACTAGATAACATAGATTGTGCTTTATAAGAATAGCCAATTACTTCAAATAAAATGTAATATTTTGTTTTACTTATTTCTTGCCCAGCACATATTAACCATCCACTTGGAGCTATTTGCCCTGCAAACGGAACTAACATTCCTACAGGGATTGTCGGAACAGCTTGTAATATTGTTTGCCTACTGACTTTTTGTAAACCAGTATTTATACCTGAAATCCTGTTTATAAGAAATTCGTCATCTGCTTGCGTGGTATAGACTTGCGGCTTTGATGCTAAAAGTGTATTAGCAACTTCCACATTAAAAACTTTAGTTGTACCTCCAGTTTGTCCATCAAAAGAAACTTCGTTTGTGGTAAAAAAATCACCTTGTATTACAAAAGATGTCGGAGATGTTAATTTATCAGCAAACCCTGCCCTACCTGTAACTGTACCATTTACATTTCCATTCAAATTTCCTGTGAATTCATTAGAATATATATGAGAAAACCGCAAATCTGTAGATCCTATATTCCTAACAGAATTTATATCAGGTAAAATATTACCTCTTGATTCGATTGCTACATTATCAATTCCGTTGACAATAATTTTTTCGCCAACTTGCAAATTTTTTGCTATTCCTACACCACCATTTACTACCAATGCTCCAGTATTTGCAGATGAAGTATTCGTTGTACCTTTTACATATAAATTTCCTTTATCAGTTAAACTAGAATCAGATCTTACACTTACATTTCCTACTACATCTAATGTTTCCTCAGGTGCAACTGTATTAATTCCAACTTTTAAATTTGAATCATATCTCACAATTGTTTTTAATCCACTTGCAGTCTTCACTTTAAAATCTAAACTAGACCCAGCTACATTATGCTGTATTAAACCAGCATTGCCTTCTACACCTACAATTAGTTCAGAATTAATACCGTACCTTATTCCTATATTATTTTGTACATTAATTGGATAGGTTGTTGTACTAGTAGTATCAGCCCTTAAAAAATTTTCTGCACTAACAAGCACATCATTTACAATTAAATTTTTTGCTTTTTCTGCTGTGCCAATATAATTAGGTGATTGCCCACTAAATGCCGTTGTGCTTAAATTTAACCCAGGGTACAAAACAGAGAACCCAGGTATTTTATTTTTTGGTGTAAAATTAAATTTAGATACAATAGCAATAGGTTCCGCACTTACATCAATTCTTAATATATTATAATTTATATTATCTGTGCCTAAAATACTAACAGGTGATACACCTGTAGCTAATCCATCACTAAATTCTGGTCCAACAAGTATCCATCCGCTACCAGTATACAAATATAGTTGTTGATTTTTTATATCTGCCCAAAGATCTCCTATTAATGCTTGAGATGCATCAGGCTCTGTTTCGGATTTTTTTATACTGCTAGTCGGAACCCAATTTGCTCCATTAAAAACTTTTACTTGTTCGACATCAGGTGAGCTATCATACCATATTTGTCCTTCAACAGGATTAAAAGGTGCAGTATTTGCAGCAAAATTTTCAAGTAAATGTAAAAAATTTTCTCCAATAGCACTACCGTACGATGTAACATTTCTACCTGGTATTTTCAAAGATGTTAAATCGTTAATTTCTCCATCTTCAACAGTGATATAACCTTTATTTGTTTGATCAGTATATGGTATTATATAACTCATTTATTATTATCCTTCTACTAAACCAGATAAACTTTGTACTCTAATAGTATAATCTATTTGTATCAATCTATTAAGACTCTTTTGCACTGGATGAAAAATTACATGAGTCAATAAATTACCTACTCCGCTATCACTCCACGCTCTTAATCCTAATTCATCAAATACATATAAATTATTAGAATCAGATGCTGTATCAAATGCGTCTTGTCCTGAAGGTTCATTATAATCTAATAAACAAGATATTATTACATCACTATAATTTGTTCCACTTAAATGCCTAATTTCTATTTTATTTCTTAAAGGATCTAAATTATTAACACTATTGTCATCTACAACTTTACTATATGTTTTATTATATAAGCTTGCATTTGTACCTGTTGTATTAGGTGTTAAATATGTAATTATTCCTGTAGGATCTACGATTGTTCCTCCATTACCAAAATCCATTTGGTATATATATCCTTGTCCTGCGTTACTAAAACTTTCGGCCAATGCAATACTCATATTTTCATAATGAATAGCATTGTTCTTATCTATAAAAACATTTTTTGTGTTTGGATCGAAAATTTTAATATGTCCTGATATTAAAATTCCTGTATTTTCTTTTAACATATCTACCATTTTTATTCCTGCTCATTTATTTATCTACATAAAGTAACTGATTAAGATTGTAATATTTTAGAAATATCAGTATTACTTTGACTCAATGATTTCCCTAGTTCATTCCAACTTTTTCCTATTCTCCGTACAACAATTACTCTTTCATTATCTCTTGGTGGTCTACTTAATGTCAACAAATTTTTGTTTGCATCTGATACCCAATTTTCTCCTGTATATACAAACTCGTTACCGCCTTGAATATATATATCTCCAATATTACTGTTAACAGGTATATCTGTATAATTTTTATTTAAAATTGGTATATGCATTTCTGCATCTATCCATCTATCTGCAATAGAAGAATCAATTCCATTTGCATTATCATATATTTTTAAAGGATTTTTCCTTAATCTAACTCCTCCTAAAAATACTTCAAATTCATTAATACTTGTAGGCATAAAATCTAAAGAAAATATTTTTGTAGAACCGTCACCAACGAAAATTTGCGTTATTGATTCATCTACATATGGTAAAGTTTTTCTTGTTGATTGATCTAAAACTTCATCTCCTGCAAAATGTTTATTTTTTATTCCTGTACCTAATGTACCTCTACGAAGTTGTCGCAGCTCATTATCTACAACAGAAAAATACTCAATTCTTTCATTATCAATAAAAATTATCCCAGGAAACTTTGCAGTAGGATTAGGTTTAGCCAATTTTGTTGCATCATCTACATGTATAACTCTATCATAATAATATAAATCTTGACTTAAAAATGTTTTAGCATTAGTATCAATTAATTTATAATGATCTCTATTTAAATTATCCTTAAATTGTCTCCAGGCAATATCTTTTGTTAAATGTTGTTGTGAAAAATGAATTAAATCTATAAAATCATCATTTTTTAAAGAAACAGATAATCTTATTTCTTTATTGTTAGATAAAAGATAATAGTCGATTGCAGGAGTTAATAAATTGCCATTCAAAACAACCCATACATAATTTTCACTAAGTATTTCTTTTTCTAATAATATTATATTATTTCTTAATCTTCTATATTCATAATAATCAAAAGTATTATTATCATAATTAATATCAGCATTTAATTGTTGTATCCTTAATACATCACCAGCTACAAAATTAATTCCTAAAACGTTTAAATCCAAACTTACTTGATTATTTCCAGTTATAGTTTGCAATAAAGCATTTGGATTATCTAATGAATTAGCCGCTCCAAAATTTGGATCATCTAATCTAACATTATTAAGGTAAACAGAATAATATTTTCCTATTTGCAAAGGCTCATCTAATACAATAACTGAAGACTGACCTAATACAAACTGGAAATTACCACTTAATGTACCAGCTCTTGTCAATGTATTTTCATATACATTATAAGTTTGCCTTATTATTCCTAAAGACTTATCATTGCTAAACTGGTAAACTGTAATTTTGTCACCATTAGTTATTTCATCAGTACTATTTGGATTAAAAAATAAATGTAAAATACCAGGTGTTTCTACATAAAAATTATCTTCATCATAATATCCATATCTATATTCTCCACCTAGTTTTGTCATTTCTTTTGTTGCAATGACGTATACTTCTAAAATGTCATTATGAGAACCTATTCCTTGATTTAAATTAATTGTACTTCCTATTTGATCGTATTCTGATACTGTTGGATCAAAACTATCAGAACTTACAAATTTCCAATGATCTCCATAAAAAATTTCATTTTCATTTAAATATACCTTTATGTGATTAGGTGCTAAACTACCTGCTGGAATTTGATATAATTTTAATCTATAATCTCTCTGTGCAGTAACAGTAAATTTTTCATAATATCCAGGGTTCAATATCCTGTCATTTACTTTTACTAATGTTCTCCATTCTGAAGGAATATCGTTAAACGGAGTTTGTATAAGTTTGTAAGATTCTATATCTTCGTCATAAATAAACTCATCAATTATTACTGAACTAAATTTATCTTCTTTGCCTGAAAATACTGCATATGAAATTTCAGTTCCGTCAGTAATAAAATCAATTAATTTAATACCTAACATATTATATTCTGTTTGGTACAAACTATGAGCTATTTTATTTCCTCTTACTGCTACAATTGAATTATACTCACTTTCACTAAATTTAATTTTTGTAATAAATTCTATAGTTGATCCATCTGCAATAAAAGTACCTATATAAAAACATCTATTCCTGATAATCCAATTGATAAAACAGATATTGTATTATTATTACTAGGCGCATTCACAAATGTCAATTCATTTGTAGTCCTATCAATATTATAATCTACATATTGTTTTTTTATAGCACTACCTATTTTTACAAAAAGACTTGTATCTAATATAGAATAATTTTCTAAAGGAAAATTAGTAGTACTTCCATCACCAATAAACACCATAGAATTTATTTTTCCTAAACCGCCTGTAGGTCTTTCATATACTTTTATATCTAATGAATCATTTATGTAACCTGGAATTAATTCTTCTGGACCTTTATTGCGTAAAGGTGTTACAAAATCATCACCATCTATAATAATGTCTTCAGGCGCTATACCTTTTGCATTATCGTATAATAAATTACCACCTGATAAAACAGTATCATAATCTACATTTGTTGGTAAAAAACTACCATCACTAGTTTGTTTTCGTAAAATAAAAATATCATTAAAACTTACATCTACACCATAATCGATGAAATTGATACTCGTTATTGTATTATCACCTATTATTGTATCCATTACTGCATTGGGATTATTAAACGTTCCAGTGCTAAAATATGGATCATCTAATCTTACTCCATTCTTATATAAGTTATAAGGCACATTATTTTCTAAAGATTGCGTAATATCAAAAACTATATATTCAATAACTCCTTCTGCCAATAATCCTTGTAAAGCCTCTGTAGACAAACTTTCAAAACGATTTAATATATTTGTTTCAATATTATTTTTACTGAATTCAATATTGGCAAAATTCTTTATAGAATACAAATAAAAATGTCTCTGCGAAATAGCTAAATTTGCTTCGAAATTAGGGTTTCCAGGTGTACCTATATCTGTAACTTCTCCAGAAATATTTAATATAGTGTCAACAGATCTAATCGGTACTGATAAGCCGACAGTATTCACACTAAATTGATTTATAAATACAGAGGTTGGTACATCATCAACTGTTACAAAACTATTTTCTACAATCGTTAACATTATTTCTGTAATTTTTGCCCAACTTACTCTAACCTTATAAGGTAAATTTGATAAATCTAAAATTGTACCTTTTACTGTAAATTTAATGTCATCATATGTACTATCATATGTATCATAATAACTAGTAAACCAAGCATCACTATCCCAACCATTAGAATTTTCAAATTTAAAACTTTTTACTTCTACACCACCGTAATCTATTCCATCCATAAGCTGGCCTAGATCATTGCCTAACAGCCCTATTTTAGTTTCATAATAAGAATTTATTCTATCAACTGCATGCAATACACTAATATTCTTGACATAACTTATTTGTATTTCACTGTCTATAGATGCAGGCTCTGTTAAAGTAATTTGACCTAAATACTTGGTATACGAACTATCTTCATTTTTTACATTTTCATATGTATATTCATCCTTTAATAACTGGCTACCATTTATTTTTACATTTACTAAACTCGTTTTATACTCGATAGGATAAGTTAGGTTAAAAATATATTTAGACCCTGTACCAGTAAAATTTTCTATTACTTGTAAATTACTATTATCAACTTGACTACCTAATCTATCAAATTTTACATTTACCGATAATGATCGTTGTAGAGGTTTGTCTAACAACGCAATAATCTTTGCTTGTTTTCCGCCATCTTCATATTTTCCATCTACAATTACAGTTGGAGGATGTGTGTATCCTTTCCCCCCAACTATAATTTTAGCTGCTGTAATTTTTCCATCTAATCCAAGTGTTACACGACCAACTGCTCCACTTCCACTGCCACCTTCGAATACAATATTAGGAACATTACGATAATTTAAGCCTGGATCTACTATAGCTAAACTTGTAATACTATAAGAATGTTCCTTGATCCAATTACTTATGTTTGGTAATAATTCTCCTTCAAAAAGATCAATTTGCCCATTTATATAAACTAATCTCCAAGGCTCAATTTTACCTCGACGAAAATTATAAAACGGAGGCAAATCAAAATCAGATATACTCGAACTAATATTTTCTACTTTTTCATAACTACTAATAAACTCCCGCAATTTTGTTTTATAAGGTTTAACTTCATTAAAATATTGTTGATAACTCGGTAAAGAATCATTATTAAATGTTATATCGTTTCTTAACTCGCCTACATTATGCTTGGCTTTTACAAAACTACTTTTAAAAACCCAATCTACATATTTTTGTTCAGATAATACATATTTTAAACTAGCAATTAATAATTGATTAGTTTCAATAGCTAGTTCATTTATAAAAATTTTATTCAAAATAGTATTAATAATAATTCTAGTTTCTGCAACTGGTAAATTATCATAAAAATCTGCATCAAAACTTGTAGTATCAAAACTTATAGTAGATGAACTGTAATCATACAACGACGGTAAAAATTTTAAAGTTCCATTTTGCTTACCAATTACTTTATAATTTATAGTATAATCAACATTAGATTGGTTATCAATCTTAAGTAATAATAACCATCCTGTATCTCCGATATAATTAATCTTTACTATATCTCCAATATTAATGTTTAAAAAATCTAATTGATAAGAATAATCTACTTGATGATTTACTGAGACTAAATTAGAATAACCTGGCAAATAATAATCTTTATATTCCCAATATAAATTTGTATTATAAGACTGACTTCTTATTCTTAACCAACTAAAATTAGATGTTCTTTCATACAAAGACCATTTTCCATTTATTGTATTATCAGAATTTACCAATACAGTATACGGTCTAACAAATAATCTTAGATTATCTGTATAATCTTTTCCTGCATAAATTACATTAGCTGATACTATAGATCCTAATTCATTTATACCTATTTCTATTTCTGCTCCAGAACCCTGCCCAGATAATATATATGTAGGAGTTGTTACATAACCTCTACCTGGATTTTCTATAATTATGGTAATTATTTTACCATCGACAACAATAGGCTTTAAGACTGCTTGTGTAATTTTAGACAATCCTAAATAATCCAAATCTAATAATGTGTCAACTGTAGTATCATATAAATTTTCACTTAATAAGGGCGGCTGCTCGTATGCAGTCAAATCACTTATGTCTTTACCGAAAGTGATATACTTATCTGCAATTACATCATTTACTCGTTCAATTAATTGCTTTAATGCTTCTTGTCTATTTACAAACCATCCTTGTCTTGGATGATTAAGCGTTCCATATCTATTTTTTTCGTCTAAGGTAAGATCTGGAACTGACCTACCTTTTTTATCTGCTCCAACTAAACTGTCTATCCATTTATTTACTATTTCATGATTTGGCATACTATTTGCCAAACCGTCAGCTATTAATTTATATTGATAATGACTATTTTGAGTTACATTATCTACATTCCAGTATTGTATACTTAATATTACATTTTTATCTTCTAATAGTTCTTTACAATTATATACAACAAATGAATTATCTTGTAAAAAACCTACAAATCGATACATTTGCGACTGTGGATCTTGAATTAATAATGACGTATCTAATGCCGATAATGTTCTACCGTCAACAAAAGGAATATCCTGCTTATCCTTTACCCAATAATAATAATAAGTAGTATATGTTTGATACGATTGACTGTATTGTCTACGTTCACTATAATAATTATCTCCGTATAATGTTGTTCCTGTAATGTTTAATGTCAAACCTTCATTCGTTCCGGTCAACTCGTCCCATTCTGAAGGTTTGAATCTTGATTTTACCCATTCATAAACTTTTACAAAATTTGTTGAGAAAATTTTATTCCAATAATTTGCAGCATATACTAAATCATTTAGATACGGATTATAAAATTTTGTGTCTCTCAAATCCCACCATAATTTTCCAACATTTTCTTCTGTCCAATAATTTGATTCATTTTCAAGAACACCATTTTTATGCGAATATACTGCAGGATCATAAAATAATTTATATGATAAATTTTGCTCCGCTGTTCCTGCAATTTTTCCTTGTAACGGATCTATATAGTCTAAATATGTTAATAACTTTTTTGTCTTTTTATTATACAAGAAAACTTTTTTTATCTTAGAAACATCAACAACATCTATAGATTTTCTTTTTTCAATATAAATATTGTCATCAACTTTATAATTAACTACAATTCCAGTATAACCTGTACTAGATTTAACTCTAGGTAATCCTACATATATATGGTTTCCTACTGTTAGTAAATTTCTTCCAAAATAGTAATTATTATTATAGCTAGTAGTAAGATCTTGAGCGTAAATAAAAGAATTATTAAATAGTTGATATACATAAACGCTACCACTATAGGCATTCTCATAAGCAAATTCTGTAAATCCATTATCAAATAAAGTTTTATTTGAATCAAAAGTCGTTATTTTTTTGTTACTTGCGCTTCTAGCATTACAAACTAGATAATTCTGATCTAAACTAATTTTAAATCCAAATTGAGCTGATGTTACTTGATTAGGATTTTGTAATATTTGCTGTAACGTAAATAATCCATTACTTTGAATATACACATAAACAATTCCTACATCAACTTTATCATTATTATCATAAAATGGATCAGAAACTACAATAATTGACCCATCTGTATTAATATCAATACTATGTCCAAATGATACACTATTTTTTGGTGCTGATAAATTCTGACTCCATTCATAATACCCTCCTCTATTCCTGTAGACGGCTACAACATTATCAATGTCATCATATGAAACTAAAACAGCAATAACTTCTCCAGCATCACTTAAAACAAACTCGCTTGCAAAATCGTATAAATTATCAGTTGGTATTAAATTTAATAACTCGTTATTTTCTTTATAAATCAATCCTTGATCATTAGGTAATTCTCCTAAATAATCTATTAATGAATCGATTGGAATCCAATATAAATCATTAAAATCTCCAGGATCTAATGTTGTTGTAGCTTTATAAAAAGTATAATTATTATATTCATAATATACAACATCATTTGTTAAATATTCAGCATCAACAGAAAACGCTCCTCTATATTGCTTGTATCTACTATAATCCCAGTTATATGTAATATTACTTTCTACCCCATTTTTTAAGAAAAATAATTTTCCCGGATCAGCGTAAGTGGTATTATTCTTTGCACTAATAACAGCTTTATATAAAGATTCAAAATTTAATGATGTTTGAATTTTTGATCCAAAATATTGATTATCTTTTCGATCTGGAGATAATAAAGATTTGATGAGTGTATAATTTTTACCTATTTTTTCATAAATGTACACTATTCCTTCATTAACAAATCCAGATGCAGTACCGGCATTTGAAGCTTGAATAGAAAACTTATTTGCCCATAAAAAGTTTTGTCTACTAGGAGGTAATGTTTCTCTTTGAATTCCTGATATGTTATCTGAAAAATGCATTATGTATTCATAATTCCTTATTTCATTAGCACTATCTTGATTTTTAGGAACAAGTATATCATACCCATAGTCAAAAACAACAAGCTTTCCAATATCTTTATCTGGTTTACCTAAGCTTGTAAATAATATATCTCCAATTACAATCCAGTTATTATCATTACCGGTATTATTATATATCCCTGTCCTACCATAAGCATCATACCCTACATCTTCTGCTAAAGGATATGGATCCATAGCAATTTGTCCATTGTTTTGATAATTCCTACCTAATCGCCACGATCCATTAAGATTTTTTACAAATAATGTGACAATATTAGCATTACGCTCATAAAATACAACTTCTGCATATCCTCCTGCTTGCGGATCTCTTACAATTTGACCGGTTTCTACTGCCTCTCTTGGATAACCTGCTGCTTCAGCAGCATCTCCTGATATAGATCCTGCTGCAACTGGTTCTAGATAATTGTCTTGAATTGTTGTTGTACTTTGATATACAATGTATCCATCCCATAAATCATGTACAATTTGATCCTTATTTATTTTATTATATGACAACCCTAGCACACTTTCTAAATCTAGTAGCTCATTATCATCCGGTTGTTTTACAGGTCTAACTCCTAATTCTCCTGTATCTGTTGCAAACAACAACTCATTAGGATCAAACTCTCCTTCTACAAACTGGACTTCTATTGTTGTAGTTGTCGTAGGTAATAAATCTGCAAGAGGCAATGTTCCCGATGCATTTACTAACTCATTTTCAAATCCATTAAATGTTGAAAATACTACTGCCGAAGCGCCTGATAAACTTTGGTAAATTTTTTCGCCTGCTTGAATGAAACTTATAGGCCTTGCTAATTCAAGTATTCTCACAGTTTTTTGCAAATCATTTACATACAGTCCAACTTTAGAACCTGCAAAAATTTTATCTGTAAATGTTTTTGTTCCTCTTACAACAAAATATCTGGATAAAAAATCTCCAGATACACTGCCTGGTCCAGGAGATCCAGTATAAGATAATCTACGTAAATAACTTGCTTCTGCATTTTGACCTAAATTTTCTGCAGTTACTATAGTGTCAGGTACAATATAGTCTAAACTTGTAAATGATGGTCTTTCTTTAAAAGTATCAGTAGCAGCATTTACATTTTTTACAGCTAAACCTCTACCAGTATCTTTTGTTATGTTACCTACATTATATGATTGTGCAGTTCCTAGAGCGAGATAACCACTAAAAACAGCCGCAACTTCCTCATTGGTCTCAGTAGGTAAAACTAATTCATATTGTCCAACAAATGCCGTTTCATTAATAAACAAACTGTCTTGTGCTTTAAAAGACCCATTCGTGTTTGTTACATATATTGTTATTGCACCTGTACCTTCTAATATACCATTAATAAAAATTGGTTTTTCATATACATAACTAACAACTGCTTCTACATTTTGAGATGTAACTAAATCTCCAATTTCAGGAATAACTGTTACTGCATTAACTAGCAAAATATATTCTGCTTTATATAATACAGGATGTCCTATACTTTCTAAGTAATCATTTGTAATATAAGAAACTTTACCATTAAAAGGTTGTCTATCTGTTAAAATAATCTGCGTTTGGTTTGCATATGACTCTTCGTGCCAATCTAAATAAAGTAAGTCTCCTATACCTACACCCTCATACATATCTGTAGGAACTCTTATAATAAAATGTTCAACATTTTGTATATTCGTAAAAGGATAATTACCTGTTAATAAAAAATGCGCTTCAACACTTGAATCTTTATCTAAATTTGTCTCTGAAATAATTTTATTATAATTTACATAATTATTATATAATATATTAGCTCGACTACCTCTAACTTCTTCTACTGCTTGCCAATAATCGTTGTTATATTTTACAACCGAACCCAATTCGTAATTAGAGTCTGCGTTATAGTCTCCATAATAATTTGTTTTTACATTAGAACTATTAGGAGCACCAACTAAAAGATACTGGCCATCTGCAGTAAAATTAACACTATATCCAAAAGACTGATAATCAGCTGCAATGTTTTCTGGAGGTTCTATAACTTGTGATAGTTGCCAATTTTTCTTTGTAGATTCTCTATTGTATACATATACTTTACCATTTACATTATCTTTATAACTACCTACAGCTAATAGAGTATTTCTATTGTTAACAGATAATGCTGTACCAAAACTCTCAGTATCTAATAATACAGGATTTTTTGCATCATACGACGAAATGAATTTATTTTTATTTTCTAAAACTTTCCATCTGCCTGTACTATCGTCATCTAACCATAATAAATCATTGATATCAACTATATTTTCTGCTTTTCCATTTAAATCACTTATATTCTTACATCTTACATTAAAAAATACACTTAAATATACGTTAATTTTTAAACCTGTTTCAAACGGAACTGTTATATCTACTATTTTTGCAGTCGGCATAGCAATTATAATACTGTTATTTAATACATCTACAACTTCATAAAACCCCGAAACATCCATTTTTTGATAGTAAGCAGATACAGTTGAATCTTCGTCTGGATTATCAAATGTGTAATGGATATCCGATAATCCTATAATATCACCAACTGTAATTTTCCAATTAGACTCTGTATTAGGATCTATGTTATTAACAGTATTGGGATTAACATGAATTTCGACCACTCCTTGAGATGCTTCAGGAATAGTAATATTAAAAATATTATGATTATATCTAACATATTTGAAAACAGCCCATGAAGACCCCACATTACCTATCCAAATATAATCATTTGCATTTACTGTTTCATAATTCAATTGCAAAATTTCTTCTTTGCTTCCTAAAACATAATTAATGTCATCTATATTAACATATCCTGCTTCTTTCACATAAGGTTTGGCAATAAATTTTGTAGGAAAAGGATGCTCATTATAATTTGTTGGCTTTACAAAAACTTCATAAGATTTAATTCTATAAATCCAATCAATTCCGGTATTTTTTTCTGTAGATAATAATACAGGCTGGTTAGTTAATCTAAATTGGTTTTCATCTAAAACAACTTCTAATTCTTCAAAACTTGACACAGCTCCATAAACACCTTCTCTAATCGCCCATTCTTCATAAAATTCTATACTATCCTTATCATTACTTGCTAAAACATCAAATAATTTATTTAATGAGTTTCTTGTTCCTTTTTCTTTAATAAACCCTTGATAAAATTTGTATTGGCTTATATCATCATTAATAATATTTTCTAAATAAGTTCTTTTTTGATAACCTGTTAAGTGTTGAGCAAGCCTTTGTTGACTTACATCAAAATTATCACTATCAAGATCATAAAAATCTGTAAATTGATTTATTTTATAATCTATATTTTCTAAAAGTTGACTAGTAGGCTTTTCCGCTAATTTTTTCCAATCAGAAAAATTAAAATCTTTAGATCCATAAATTTTCTTATCAGCTGCATAATAAAAATTCTTATATAATACAACATCGCCAATACGATAATCTTTCCATTCTTGCCATGAATAAATTTTTACATCATCGTATATGAAGCCTGGAATGTGCAAAGACCCTGTCCAATTAGAGGTTCTATAGCCTAAGACTTTAATTCTATCTTGTCTATATCCTGCCACTTTATTATATATTACATCATTAAATACTGTAAAATTGTCAATATATAAACAGTGTTCAAATTGCACTAAGGGAAGTCTTACATAATAAATTCCATCTGTTCCTATAGATTCTACAGAAAAAGTATTATCTACTTCATTTACTATTTGTAAATCAGTAATATCAATTGGATTACCAGAAGCATTTAAGACTGCATATTCATAAAAGACATTATCTAATTTATCTACAATGTACCTGCTATTTTTAAAATGTATCATATTAGCAGCCGGGCTCAAAGTAATTAAAGTATTATAAGGCCATGCTTGTGTGGTCCAAAAAACAAATTCTTTAATCGACCCTAACCAATTGTTTATATCATTTTTTGTTTCGTCATAATCAGGAAACGAAAACCCTAAAGTTTCAATATATAATCCATAACCAAATAAAAAGTCAACAACATCTTGAATACTAGGTAATATTGTATCATAATGTAATACGCTAAGTTGATTAGAAAAATTTTCTCTTAAAAAAAAGTTGTTACCGCCTGTGGTTGGTAAATTTTCTAACAATGTATAAGAATTATAATCAAAATCTATACCAGCATTCTGTGTGCTATTGGCCCTATAAAATTTACTATTATATCTTACAACAGAGCCTTGGATAACTGTTTTTTCCTCGTTCCAGTTAGCATATGATTCACTTACTCCTCCAATGTTTAACGTTGGATCTTTTTGCCTAGCAATCACTGGATAATAATTAAAAACTGGAGAATTTTTATCATAACCTTTTATCTGATAACCATTTGTTTTTTTTGTAATTAAAACTCCACTATATACAATCTCTGACACAGTATGTGATTTATTTAAAAACAACTTATAATTTTCATTAGGGACAAAAACATTACCTTCATTTAAAGGAGTTCGTGAATCTAATAATAATTTAAATTTTTCTTGTTGTGTAAATCCGCCAATTCTAAGTGATAATTGATTTTCTATTTTAGAAATTTTTTCTAAATATTTTTCTTTGGTAGCAACTGACTGGCTTAAAAGATAATCATTTATATAGTTAACAAGACCACTTGCTTTGACTTCAGTATCAACTGACGGTAACACTATTGATGAAAATGTAAAATGATTAACATCTTTACTGTAAATAATTTGATCTGCAAAGTTTCTTTTTTGTCTTGATCTATCAAATGCTGTTGAAAAAACTTTAAAAGGATTATTTAAAACCATTGCTTTTAATAAACTAAAAGGATACAAATTACTTTTACGCCAAACATTTTCAATAGGACTGTAATCTCCAAAACTAAAATCAGATTGTTTATAACTATCATTGTAATATTGTACAATTCCATTTTGGAATGGGCTTAGTAATTTTCCATTGTTATCTACTGGAATAATTTTAGTTAAACCTGGTCTAGCATATTTTTTATTTTTCTTGTTGTCAAATCTTATATAACCATCTTCTAAATCTTGCCATAATTTATTGTTAGTATTAGTGTAAGGAGATGATCCATATTCATTTTCCCACCAGTCTGGTTTAATTGAAAATCCTAACATTTCCCAAGGATGCGTGTCTGGTCTATCTGTGTCATACACAAATTTATAAATACCCCTCCACCAGCCAGGCAGTTTTTTATTGTTATATAAAGCACGAGAATAATTATTTGTAAATGAATTGTTGTTTTCGTAATAAGTATTAATTGTATATTGAACTTCAGAGTATGCAACCCATTGATAAAAATCTACAGACATGACTTTGTCTAAATCTGATTTTGCTACATTTGTTTCCCTAAAACAGCCAGAAATAAAATCATTTATATCAAATAATTTTGGATTATAATCTATCTTAATATTGTTAAAAATTCTTTTTTCTAATTCTAAAAGTAATAAATCTCTATAATCTTTAAAAACAAGTGTCCTACTTCCGTCATGTCCTTGGACATACGATTTTATAAAGTCCACATCTTCATATACAAGAGATTGTACATTAACACCTAAAAAATTATAAGATTCTGCACAATATAATGTAGTAGTCATTCCATCAAATTTTATTAATGTAGGATTTCCTGTTCCTCCATTTATAACATCAAAATCTATCGCATCTTCAACATTAAAAAACAATGGGTAATACCAACCTAACACACCGTTAACAGATCCATAACATTGAAATGGTTCTGTATATTCTATTTCATCTGTTGGTTTAATTTCTGTAATTATTTTTGGTTCAAATTTAGGATATAATCCTAACTTTGTCGGTGTAGGTGCTACGAAATTACTTAATGTAGAAGAATAGAAATATACTTCTATTACATCATTAACATTCTTAGTTACATATACATTTACAAAATTTTCAATAAAATTATAATCTTTTCCATATATAAGTAATTCTTCATTTTTGTAAACTTGAAAAGATTTATAACTTAAAGTTTCTAAATTAAATTCTTCGGACAATGGAAAATATATTTGATCAACATCTATTATTACAGTGCTACTAACTAATTTTCCATTAATTGGAATCATATCAGAATCGTAAAATGGGTCAACAAAACTTTTATTTTTATTAATTTCTGCAATTACTGTATCAACATGACGCTTAATTGGTCCGCTAAAATTAGAATCGTAAGCATGCTCGTGAAACAATCTAATAAATTTACTATACTCTTTACTTGCAAAATTTATAGCATGAATTATATTTGAGTTTTTATCTAAAAGATGATAAGATGCCAAATTAAATAAAGACGAATGTTTTACAAATTTAGATCCAAATTTTGATATTTCCTTTATATCTCGTAAGTTACTCCTACCAGGAAACTCACCAATATGATTATCTATTTCTTCTATTATAGTATAACCATGATCTAATATTTCACCATATGTTAAAGAGTTTAAATCTTCATTTAAAGGATTGTTTTCTAAATTAATAGGCAATTCATAATGGGCATTATTAGTGATGTTGCCATTACCTTTAGATTTCACAAATATCTTATCATTTACGTTTAATGAAGTCGTAAAATGTATAAAAAATTTATTTGCAGGAGATACTTCAATTTTAAAATCTACGCCATCATGTAGTAATACATTATTTTTATAAATTTTTAACCATAAATCTGACAATTTTGTATTAAAATCATAAGCATCATATAAAATTTTATCAGTAGATTTTTCTATTAAAGTTTGCCAAAGGACTTTCTGCATTGAATCTGCATTCGCTTTAACCCATCCGTTAACAAAAATAGATTCTCCATTTTTTAAATTTTTCTTTAAAAATCCTGATGATGTCTTAACTTCAACAAGCTGGTTATTATCAGAATAAAGAAAACTATCATTTAGTAGATCAAACCTAAATAATATGTCTCCATTATTTTCTATTGTCCTGTAAGATAAAGGAAATCCTAATTCTACATCATTGTTTCCTTGACCTTCAACATAAGAAAAAATCTTAGTGCCTTTAAATTGACTGGCTGAATATTTACTAGAAGAAAACGATTCTTGCTCATAATTATATAATTCAAATAATGGATTTTGATTTAATCTTGTTTTTTCTTGTCCTGCATACCATTCTCCATTTTTATAATAAAAATATTTTCCTTTATATGTATTTCCATCTTTTATTAAAACAACATCGCCTTCATTAGGAGAATTTTCTTCTACTAACGAAATTTGGTTTACATTATTAATTTTTCTAAACATTACTTTGTAAATTTTATTTTTAACAAAGCTGTCACTATCATTGGCAAACAAAATTTTCATTTCATTTGTTATATCAATTCCGTCTACATTATAACCAGTTGACCCTTCTATAATAGAAAATACATCAGTTGTAAACTTATCTATTAGATCAATACTTCCTATAATTTTTGATCCAAAATTATACAATTGTAAATCAGCATCAAATTCAATTATAGGCTTTGTTGCTTTTTTATTCTCATCTAGTAAAACACCCTGATTCGTAAGACTTAACGATAATTCTAAAACATCTCTATGAAACCATCTATTGTATTTGCTCCAAAAATTACCATCTCTACTTGCTCTGTTTATTACAATATAATCTTTTTCTAAAGGATATCCATATGCTTCACTAAACGGAAATTCGTCAAAATTTGATTCTCCAAATGGAATTTGTATATCAGGATTAAAATTATTTGCTACAGATAAATCATCTTCTTTTATTAATACAATTTCTGAACCTACTCCTTCGACATAAAAATTGCTATCTTCATAAAAACTCGGCGTTATATTACCTAAAAATTTTACCTTCATTCCATTTGTAAACTTCCAACCTTCTGCAGTTGTATAACTCTTCTTACCAATTATGTCTTTGTCAACATTTAAAAACGTATTTTCGGTTATATCTTTAATGATAAAAATACCTGAAAGATTTATGTCAGACTCAGAAATATAAAACAAATTATCAGGAGCTACATCAGACACAGTAAATTCTATGACACCTTGACCAACGAAATCATCATTTATTTCATTGCCTTCGGTATCAAACTTTACAATTCCTGTATTATATAATAAACTAGTATTTTCCAAATCACTATCAGGAACTAATAAATTTCCAGGACTGAAACTTTTTTTTGTACAAATTGCAATAGGATACTGCGGAGAATTAATCTCAAATCTATAAGTTTGCCCTTTATATAGTGTAATATTAGGATTTCTGGTTAACCCATCAGGAGAAAACAAATAAGTAAAATTATCCTCTTCATCTGCAACCGTTACTGTATAAGTACTCGTAACTTCTCTTTGTTGTCCAAAAACTGAAACAACTTGAGGTCCATCTGGCACCCAATAATAATTTCTATAATTAATAAATTTATCCCAATCAAAATTAGGATTCCATGTATAATATTCTTGAGAGTTCAATTTACTATGATTTCTAACTTGTCCTCCTAATATTTCTACTGCATGCAAATAATCATTATAATCTGCAAAATATTCTACATTATCAAAATCATCTTTTATAAAAGTTGCAGGCTCTAACTGGTAATTTATTCTTTCTTTATTAATATCACCAATATAAACGTCGTCAACTACATAAGGTTTAGTTATCTTCCTACCATAATATCCATTAATTTTTTCTACTTTACCAGGTTGAGTAAGTTGGTCAATAGTAGACTCTAAAAACTTTTTATTATATGGAGTTCTAAAATATTTAGGAAGATGATTTACAGATTGTCTTTTATAATTTTTATCTCCAGCTGGTAGAGTTGGCTCTACCTGATTATTGTCAAATGCCATTTTAATCCTTATTACGAACTTTGTATACCGGTATTACTCCGTGAAGTACTTCTAACAATTGTATCAACAGACGATAATCTTGATGCTGTTATAGCATCTATAATTTCTATATCATCTACAGTTGCTCCATTTATAAAAATTTCATCAACTTCACTCCTAACTTCATAAAAACTTCCAAAGCCTTTTGAATTGTCAATTGGAACAATTACAAAGGCAACGATATCAGGAGCCATCTGTTTCATTACATAAGCAGATAATTCTGAAAAATAAAAGACATCTCCAAAATCCCAATTGTCTAATGCAAAATAAGTTTCTATATGTTGAATTATTCTTGACTTTACATCATTATTATTAAGTGAGAGATCTGAGTTTTTAACAATTTTAAACCTTGCTTGCAGCTCAGGCTTTGCCTTTACTCCAAATAATATTTGATATTTTGCACTGTGAAATATTACTTCATCGGACAAAGATTTAATTTCATCAATAGCATTTCCATACTGTCTAGCTAAATAATCGCTAGAAGGCGGCAAAGGTTCAATGTCACGTATACCTCGTATCCACTCTCTAAATATCTTGTCATAATTTTCTGTTAACACGTATGTATCTATCAAATTACTGACGCTTGGATCTATTCTAACTGAACTATCAGCTGCATGCTCATAATGGAACTTTAACCCACTCCTGCCAACAAATGCCTTATATTCAGTGGTTATTTTTTTTGTAAATGTTGTCCTATCAAAAATTTCAAAATTATCTGTTTCTATATAATAAAAAATTTGTCCATCATTGTATAAGCTTAAAGGTCCTAATGAATCTTTATTTTGAAATATCAAAAATTTTGATGAAGATGTAAAAACATACTCTACAACACCATTATCTGTTGTAATTTTTTCTTGGAATATTATTTTATCCGCTAAATTATAATCTGGCTGAACAATTTGTTCAAAAATATCAAAATCATCTTCTACTCCATCATCATCTGCATCAAAGAAAGTAACTTCAATTTTTTTACTGTTTACGTATCCTGAATCGTCTCTATAACTATCAACTATATGCCATGTATAATCTGTGGTAAAATTTGACAACCCTTGCTCAACATCAGTTGTAGGTTTTGTATTAATACTAAGGACTTTGATTTTATCTTTTACAATAATACCTGTTGTATTATCATAAACTTTGTCTCCTTCGTCAAAATAAAACTTTAGTTCTTTATCACTTTCAAATAGATATCTTGAAGATCTATAATCAACATAGTAAACATCTCCGTCAGTTGTAAATTTAATTAACCAACTGGAATCTAATTGCTGTCCTGTTTTATCTCCTGTTTTTCCAACACTAAACTCTCCTAATGCATCTAAGTCACTATCTACAATAATTTGCCAAATATTCAATGTTTGATCAAATCTTAAACCAAAAGACCTATAAGCAAATATTTGTTGTAATACTTCTTGCTTCACATCTCTAGTTAAAAATTTTGCTAAAATAGGTTTGATTTCGTTTAATTTAGCTCCAGTAGGTATTATATCATTTATTGCTATGGCACCAGTGCCATCATCACCTAACTCTGTGCCTGTTCCTTGAACACTGTTTATTTTTACCCATTTATATGTATATGATCCTGCATAATTTGCAGCTCCAGATGCTAATTTTCCATCAGGTGTAAAATGCTTACCAACAGGAGCAACAAACTTTAATGCTGTTCCAGATTTAATTAATTTTAAAATAGAATTAGTAGAATTTCCTAAATATAAATTTATATTTGTTTGATTGACTAAAAATCCAGTATTCAAATTCGTTTCTTGCGTAACACTTGACCAAGAAATTTCCAAATCATCTACTATAATTTTTAAAAAATTTATTGTATAAAAGTTTTTAACATATGTGCTTGATAGAATAGGTTCTATTAAATTATAAATAATTCCTTCTATATCTGTAGTGCTATTAAATGTAAAAGAAATACGTTTAATAAAATTTTCACGGAAAATGATTCCATCATTTCCGAACAGATTTGTTTTACTATATTTTCCAGTAGCATCAATTAAATCAAAATATCTGCTTATACCACTTGCAAATCTACTTACACTTTTTGCCTTAATAATTTGTTGCGATACAACTAAAGGCCCAATTTGATAATCTTCTCCATTAACTAACCTATTTTGCAAATAGTATGACGCAGGGGCATTTTGCTTAATGCTAGTATTTGTTTCGCTAGTAGAAGCATTATCTACTATACTGTCTAAAGTAAAAGTAAGTGTAATTGTTTCTAAGGTATTATTAATACTGATATAAGGAAATTCTAAACTTAGTCCTACAAAATCAACAGGATTAATTGTATATGAAACATTTTTACTTGTACGATAAAATAATTTAAAATTATTTTTTGGCAGATTTCCAAACACTCCGTCAGCAAATATTAAACTAATTCTGTCATCGATACGAGTAAAAACACTGTATATATTTCTATCATTTTTGTTTAAACTATTATATATAACATTATTTCCACTTATACTAGAAACCTTTGACCATAAATTATTTAAATTTCCGTCACTATCTAAATCATATAACCAAACATCTGTATCATTTATATTAACTGCATCTATTGATACTACTTGATTCGGTATTGGATTAGATATACTAAAATCAGCTTCTTGAAATGTTCCTTGTTTAAACATTACAAAAAAACCAGTATTACTACTAGACGCTCCGCTGCCGTCATCTCTATATAGAAAGGAAAATGCTGATCTATTATGTGGAACAGCTTCTATCACATTTGAATCAAAATCTGCTGCTACAACCTCAAAAGTTGTCTGTATTCCGTTTACAGTTCGTCTAAAACTATAAACAGGAACATTATTAGATATATAATTTATTTGATACTTGTCTGTTTTAATATTATCTAAAATATCTGATTTTACGGGTTTACCGATACTTTCATTAGTAGCTAAACTCCTTCCAATTACTTTTAAAAATTGCTCTTTCCAATTTGTATTACTAGGGTCATTCCACAGAACTGTTTGATTTTGCAAATTTATATTATTTGAATCGACAAAAGATTCGGTTGTTTTTACACTTGATATTTTTAACAATCCACTAGCAGGAACATTACGTTTTGGAACATAACTTAACATTCTAGCAAGTCGTAATACACTTTCTCTTCTCTCTGCTAACTCAATAAAATTTTCTCTTGCGTTTAGGTCAATTCTAAATGCTAAATTTTGCCCCAAAAATGCAATTAAATCAAGTAAAGCAAGGTACTCTGAACTTTCAATATAATCATTAAAATCTTCTGGATTGTTTTGTCTAATATATGCAATTAACACTCTACGTAATGTATCAAAATCATAATGCTTAAAATCTGCATTCCTAAAAGTTTGATATATTCTTTTCCAATCTTCAGCTACTAATAATCTATTTTGCCTATCAGTCGACGCCATCTTAATTCCTTTTATAATATTTATCTGTAAAAAAAGTTCAATTTTTATCAGTTAAGATATAAACCCTACTTCTTTATCAAATTTTAAACGCATATTTTCTGATATATTATATGGCAAATACGTTAACTCCATCTCTACTTGTATGCCCGATTCATATGTATCGACAATTACCCTATTAGTAGTTACTCTAGGTTCATATGCAACAATATTTTTTACATTATCAACTATCAAATCTTTTAAACTAGGTGTAAAAGGTTCAAATAAAACATCCCATAATATTGTTCCAAAAGTAGGATCCGACAATTTTTCTCCTTGCCTAATATGAAAATGGTTTAGTATATCTTGCTTTATCAATTCTAAATCAAACAGCACTTTATTTTTTCTAGATTTATTTACAGTGCTTATTCCCCTATATGTTCTTGATGTAGAATTGTAATATACATTTGGAGTTTTTCCTTTTACTACTATTTGTTCATATAAATTACTCTCAACACTCATTACTTTCCTTTCCTAAATGTATCATAAATTTTTATAGTATCTAATTCTATTTCTTTCTGTAATTGTCCTTTATTATCTACACTATTTGTTTTTTCTAAAGTAAATTCAGTCGGATCTAAGTTTTCGTGACTTTTATAGGGTTCATGTGTTGGAATCCTAATAGGCACATACGCTTCTGTTGCTCCTTCTGCGTCTTTAGGATCTGTAGCAACTGCAGCAGGAGGTCCATTCATATGTATTGCCCCTGCTGTCTCCAAATGACTAGCACTTTTAATATTACTATTTCCAACACAAGTAATTTTACCATCTGCACCACAATTAACCTGCCAATTCCCAGTAGACTTAAAAGACAAATTACCTTTGACTTCCTCATTTGTACCTGCAATGAGATTATAATCTTCTCCAATGCTATTATTACACTCTTTACCAACTTTGATATTAGAGTTTTCAATTGTTTCAAAAAAAGAATTTTTTCCAACTTTTAAATTACAATTTTCTAAACTTTCAATATGTATATCTTTATCTGCTTTAAAATTCATATTTCCTTTTGCATGGAAATTAAAATCTCTATCAGCAGTAAAATTAAAATCACCATTTGTTGCAATACTTACACTATCTGTAGCAAATATATCAATCTTTCCATTACTTGTTAATTCTATCCATACATTACCTTTTGCATTAGATATATAAATTAAATCTTCTGTATTATGCAATAAAATTTGATGACCTGTTCTAGTTTTCAATCTTACTAATTCGTTATGCAATAAATCAGGCTTACCGCCTGTTTCATCTTTATCAAGATTTGCATATTCAGGTGGTCCTTCATTTGCTGGAGTTTTCCGCAATAAACTTGGATCTCCATCATCCATCACAAAGCTCGATCCACCAAGTCTAGAAGCTGGTATTATACCTTTACCAAATTTGTCTGTTTGATTATATTTTGGTTTATCCTGTCTTGTATCAAAAGGCCCTGGAGAACTTATACCAAAAACCATACTCGGTAATTCTCGTCTAGCACTTGAAGTTGTTGTTCCTCTTGTATGGTCCAACAACAATCCTTGTTTTTTTAAAATTTCTAACTGGTCGGTACTTACTGGTTTATCAAATTGTGTAGGATCTTTGCCGCCTTTTCTTTCAGTAATGCTTTTATTATATTCTCCAACTGGTCTAACTTCGCTACTGGTTTCATTGTTATAGGTTGTTGCAGCATACCCCGGAATCATAAAATTCATATACGAATCTGGAATACAACCTAACCAATACCCGAAACCAAAATTATTTTCTGCAACCATTACTAATACTTTTACACCTATATCAGGTGGTATTGCCCAAAAACCATAACTTTTTTGTGTGTAATCATATGTATCTGTAGGAGAAACTGCACCTCTAGGAGTTACACCTAAAAATGGACTGACATATTGACACGGTAAAACAAAACCACTATCTTCTGTAATCGCAGAGTTAGTTGTAAATTTTAAAATTTCTACTTCAATTGAACCCATATAAAGTGGATCTAAATGATTTGTTATCCGTCCAATATATGGCCCAGTACTTGTCATCCAACTAGGTCTACTAACCCTTGATTTACCTGAATAATTATTGTTTGTAAACATATTTTTCTCTATAGAAAATTCTTAATCTATATCTATACTCCAGCAAGATCTTGTACTGGTCCTTCTGATTCAGATGTTTCTGTTACGTTAACCACAAACGCTTTTTCTGCAGATGCTGGTGTTGTAATATCGTTTGCTAGATCATCTGGTTGATTATTCCTGCGAGTAAGACTTAATTCTTGTGTAAATTTACCACCATCAAAAGTAGAAATACAAGTATCTACTTTATATAATCCGCTAAACATTCCTAATGGTTTTATTTTCTTTGACGGATTTACTCTTACAAAACCTTCATTTTCGATATCAAAAGGAGAATTGAAATTCAACAAAATACCAACTTCGGCATATTCATAATTTATAGTACCATCAGCGTTAATATTAAAATTTTGGCCTGCACCTGCATGGTAATTTCCAAATCCACTATCTCCTAAATAATACGGATCTCCCCATATTGTAAGTCTCAAAGTTGTTAATGCACTTAATGCATTTAACAATGAATCATTCATATCTCGTGCAAAAGAAATAGATGGAGTGCTTATAGAACCTCCTCCCTTATTTCCTGTAGAATTTGTAGTTGAACCATTAATTTGCACAGCTCCTGCAAGAGATGATGCTTGGGAATCAGGATCGGAAAGCGTTTGCATTTTAAAACGATCATCTTGAGATTGATATAAAGTTTCTGCATTTATATCTCTACTTCCTGCTTTACCTGTTCCTGAATCGTTACTTAACGATGTATAATACCCTGTATCAAATTTTAATTCTAGATCTATTATATCATCATTATATCCAGTATACATATAATTATACTCTTTAACTGCATTTTTTCTTTGTAATTTATATCCTATACCTGCAGCTTTTGACCTTGCAAAACGCGAGTGATGTACCTTATAAGGAACAACTTTATAGACAAAAACTTTAGATAATTGCCCAGTTAACTCAATATGATATGGACTAAAGGGCAACACGTAAACATCTACTTGTATTTTAAAAAAATTAATAAAACCATTCTCATCAGGCGCTTGTGACTGAATTTTTTTTCCATATTCACTTGATAGAATAATTTCTTCAATAATATCTTGAATACGAGATCCTGCTGCCCAAGTTTTTGTTCTTACGTTATCACTAGATGATATATAATTCCTACGTACAAAAGATTGATTCGGATCTGCAACAAAAGCTTGTACTGCAAACGGTTGAGGTCCAGGATTCAAATAATTATCATTTATTACTAAATCGCCTATAAAATTCGTGTTAGCTGGGTCACTCGCATATTCCCGTATTTTTTCTCCATATGCTGTTCTTTTTACTTCTATCCCTTTGATTTTCAATAATTCATCACTTAAATTACCAGGCAACGGTGTTGATACATCACCTCGCAATGAACTAAAATATTCTAATTCTTGAGTTGAAATGTCTCTTGATCCTCCTGAACTAAACTGATTTGCTCCTACTGGCTTGTCTGATGGAGTGCTAGCTAAAAGTTTTTGATCTTTGCTTGCTGTTTCTTTTGGAAAAATTATAACATATTCATTATGTTGTTTTTTTCCAATCTTTTTTGCATTAGAAATTATTGCAGAATTCATTAAAGATGTTAAACTTTGAGCACCTGTTTCTAGCATTTCTTTCACTGTCCTACCTGACAACGTCATGTCTGCAGGTATAGCTTGATTTGATTCGGTCCATGCTTGCTGCTCCCAAGGAGTTGCTTTAACATCATACACAGATCCTTTTTCAGAAACATTAAATATAACATCAGATAATTTCAATGGATACATTCTTCTTGCTGATTCTTTACCTACTCTTGAAGATAAAATAATTCCTCTATCATCATAACCTACAAAATCAATCATTAATATAAACGGAGCTTCTTGATAAGTAGGATAACCTGCTAGTATTGCTTGTTCTTGTAATTTTAGAAACAATGTCCCCATACTATACGGTTCTAAAATTTGAAAACTAAAATCACAGGCATCTGTTTGCCTATACTTAAATGAAGGTGCTATAACATGATTTATAACAACGTTTTCTATAAAAAATCTATCTCCACCTGAAACTGTACCTGACCAGGATTCAGAAACTGGTATTCCGCCGCCAGACTTTAAAATAATATGTGATGGTCCAATCTTTTTATATGTGCTATCAGGAAAATTAATTTCATCAACTGTTAATATAGCCAAAGTAAAATTATAATTATAAGATGCAAACACAGACAAATCATTTTCTAAAGGCAACTCGTCAGATCGACTTATTTCTCCTATCTTCCAAGGGTCTGTTTGTTTTGTAGTTTCAGTTGCTGAAGTAGCTTTTCCGTCTTGTGACCCTACATCAAGAAAATCTGTTGTTACATCTGGCATTTTATAATCCTAATTTTTGACGAAGTTGAGCTGCGTTAGGTATATAAATTTCTACTCCTGGTACAAAATCATAAATTGGATCTTGTATGACATCCATGTTTCTTTGAGCAAAAACCCACCATAATTTAAAATCTTGATACAAATCATATGCCATTAAATCAGGCCTATGCGTATACTGTGAAGGAATAGCAATTTTTCTATCATCTAATGAGGCTGGTATTGGTCGTATTTCTAAAATATCTAAATATCTATTATTTACAAGCGAAGTAGCAAACCATGGACTAGTTGAATTATAAATACTCATTATATAAATCCTTTATCAGTATTTAAATAACTACCATTAGCAAATTTTTCTAATGAAAATGTGCTTACTTTTCTTCTACTATATGCAGTATGAACGTTTACAGCGATATTTGATCGAGTAGGAACCCATGTTTTTACTTCAGTATCTCCTTTTTCTTGCCTTACCATAATATAATCTACATCATTAGGTAATTCTATATTAAATGATTGAACTACTACTGGTACATCTTTAAATATATGCGGCCCATAACCATTCAACTTTACAACAGGAGGAGGAGCACCATTAAAATCATCATCTCCGTATCCCATTTTTGTAACTGAGCGTAGATAATGCAATGCTGCAGTCCAATACCTGCCTTCCATTTCATTTTCAATCAAAAAATCTCCAGCTATAGTAAAAGCTTCTACAGATGAGTTTTGATAGGTCAGAAAAGGATAATTACTATGAGTAGGTTTTATTGTGTCATATGTTGCTGTATGTTGCATCATTATTGTAGGTGTATAAGGAAAAATAAAACCGCTAGTTTTAAAAAGCGGTTCTAAACTTTCGTATTCTCTTCCTTCAATTGTGCCAGCTCCTTTCCCCCATGCAGGCGGTATGCTTAATCGCACTCTCCAATCATTTTTATCCTCTGTATTAGAAGAGGACGAAATATCATCTATTGGAGTTTTTTCTGTATCACTAGGGTCGGATAGCCAGCTACCTACGTTTGTTCTTAGCCAAGTACCAAAACCACTAGAATTTAATAGTTCTTGAGGATTTGCCATAATATCTCCTTTAAACTATTTATTGACTTTTTATGGCTAAGAATTTATAATAATGTAAAGAGGTATTTTAATGAAAAAAACAAACTATTTAAATAACAAAGATATTTTATCAGAAATTCACAAAAGTAAAAATTCATTTTGCAGCTTTTCTAACCCAAAGTATCATATATACGACATAATTATTAATTCACTATCAGATATTGACAACACTATTCTTGTTGAGGCAAAAAAATCTAAAATCAAAAGAGAAAATTTACAAATATCTCTTGAAGAAGTAGATAAACAAGATTTAATTTTTAGGGTTATGACTTATCATCATATACCTGATCAACCTGGCAGGAAAAAAAATCCTAAAACTATAGCAGACACAAAAGTAAAAGTCAATTTTCCTCCATTCCAACATTGGAAATATGATAATAATAATGATTTAATTTGTATTGGAAAAAGCCATTGGAAAGGTGATTTAGAAACTGGTAAATTCTGCCTTGATCACGGTATACCCACAGATAAACTTGCTCTTATGTGGATGAAATTATGTGAAAGATATGCTACACGTGGTAATGTAAGAGGATATACCTACAATGATGAAATGAGAGGTCAAGCAATCTTACAGTTAGCTCAGATTGGTTTACAATTTGACGAATCTAAAAGTCAAAATCCATTTGCATATTATACAGCAGCAGTTACAAACAGTTTTGTTAGGGTAATTAATCTAGAAAAGCGTAATCAAAACATACGAGATGATATTTTGGAAATGAATGATATGAATCCTAGCTACACAAGACAAGCAAATGACGAATGGGAAGTAGCTTTAAAAAGAGAAAAAGAATTCCAAGAAAACAATACATTCTAAATTTTTATGTTTAAAAAAGCAGCAGTATTTACTGATATACACTTTGGATTAA
>Ga0255761_10000243_pt1 | contig 51088 bp, 56 predicted proteins | sample 071ome_29_FD_179961 | JGI IMG/M metagenome (GOLD analysis project Ga0255761, IMG submission 179961) | Coastal salt marsh microbial communities from the Groves Creek Marsh, Skidaway Island, Georgia - 071407BT metaG (version 2) | ecosystem: Environmental > Aquatic > Marine > Intertidal zone >... | reverse complement strand
CCAAATGAAACTCTATAGAAGCGGTGTCTTCTAGGTGTCTTTTGGATATATATTTGTAAAGATTTCTGAAAAACCCTTGTGGGCGCTACAGGATTTGAACCTGTGACTTCTTCCTTGTAAGGGAAGCAGTCATTAATTTCCAACTAATATCAAATTTCAAATTTTGGACTAAAATAATTTTTAAATGAAAAAAAATACAACTAGGCGACCTATTAGAAAATTTTTAGCTTTATTTTTTACAATTTCTGCATTTAATGGAATCTTGTCAGATTATGAAAATGATGTACCTACAGAAGAAACTATTGGCGGAGTAATAATTATATTATTAATAAATTATTTTCTTTTACGTCCTTTTAAAAAAACAAACGATGAAGTTAATGAAAATAATAACTTTGAATCGGACGTAGTGGACTTAGAAGATTTAAATGATGAAATACAAGCAGATACTCAAGAAGTAAACTACGATCAAAAACGTTTCAAAGATCGGAATCCCGTGAATGACAAGCAGAGCTTGTTATCTAAAATATTTCAAGGAAGAACAGATAGATATTAATTTTCAGAACTAATTAATCTCATATTATGGATTTTTTCGATATTGCAATACTGCTCTTCACTTTCGAATTAATAGTTTATAAATTCATTCCACAAAGAGTGTTTCTTTTCTCAATGTACCTTGGGGTACTAACAGCAATTGCTCAAATCATAGTTGTTGGATATAAATGGCAATATATGCCGATATATTTCATAATCTTTGCATACTCTGTAAGATTTACATATTCTTCTAAAATATTTAACAAATATATAGCTAGACTTTCCTCTTTATTCATGTTTCTGATATTCGTAATTGCTGTAGTACTCAATTTCGTTTTCCCAATACCTACTTTCGAAATAGAAAATTTTAAATACTCTGTAGGTTATGAGGAAATATACATCCTCCTAGATAAAGAGAACCCACAAGCATTTGTTGAGTTAAGTAATTTAGAACCGGGATCCAAAAGAGAGTTAATGGTTGACGTCTATTATCCAAGTAATGAAGAAACTGACTATGTTCAGTTAGTTAGAGATGAAGGTAAAGTTGGCGGAATAATTGTTCAGTACCTAAACAGAACTTGGGGATTAAATATTCCAGAAGTAATCTTAGAACATCTATCATTAATCAATTTTCAAGTATCTGAAAATATAGTACCTATCGACGAAAAACTTCCTGTTGTTGTCTACTCTCATGGGTGGGCAGGAACAAAATTTTTTGCTGCAGAACAATTAATGAATCTTGCTTCTCAAGGATATATCGTTATAGCAATTGACCATACAGGGTTAGCTATGTTTACTAATTTACCGGATAAAACTATTTACAATACTGGATCTAGTGATGTGTCATCAAACATATTCAATGTCATGAATGCTATGGCATTAGATATTGAAGACACTTTAAGTTATCTTCAAGAAACTTCATTATCTGAGAATTTAAATACATTATTTAAGAACTATGCAGACTTTAATGATATCTCATTAATTGGACACTCTACTGGAGGTGGGTCAATATATTTATACTGTTCTAATAATCCATGTCAAACAATGATTTTACAAGATCCATTTTTTACACCATTGACAGCTAAACTTGGTATTTTAAATATGCCTTCTGACTCATACTGGATATACTCACAAGACTGGTACAGAGGATTTGAACCAGGAGTGGTAACACCAGAGTTTGATGTATATAAGGATCAGATTAGTAGAAACGGATATAAGGCGGAAAGTTTCTATCTAAAAGAATCGAGGCATTATGACTTTATTGCTTTTGGTTCTATAAGTCCACTTTCAGGTTTTACATTTTTAAAAGGACCAATCCCATATAAGAATGCTTTGGAATCAAACAATAGTTTCAATTTATCTGCCTTAACTAATAACAATATTATTGAAACTGCGTACCTCATTGAAATTTCAAAGTAAAAAAATTTACTATAATATTTTCAGATAAAAGAATTTCTCATTATGACTCTTATTGATGGTACGTACCTAGCAATAGAAAAACCACTGCTCTATATACATATTTTTGCAGGGTTTGTTTCACTAAGCATTGCTTATATTTTACTGTTCATAAAAAAAGGTAATAAAAGACATAAACAATTAGGAATAATTTATGTTTACGGGATGTCAACCATTTTTATAACTGCTGTTCCTATGAGTTTACTTGGTGGTTTGAATATATTTTTATTTGTTGTGGCTATCTTTTCATTTTATTTAGCTTTTGCTGGATATAGACAAGGTAGAAATAGAAAAGGTGCTAGAGAAAATATTGACAAACTTTTTGCCGCGTTTATTCTTCTTACAGCTTTTGGATTATATGCATTGGCTGTTCAATCTTATTTAAATGATGATTCAATGTGGATAACTTCAGTTGTATTTGGAACTATCTCTCTAGCTTTTGGTATTAGAGATAGTTTTAGATTCAGAAAGACTGAAAAACCAAATTTTTATGATAGAACTAATTTGCATTTGATATTGATGTTGAGTGCAACGATAGCTACTACAACAGCATTTTGGGTAACTATTGATTTATTCACACAAGATTGGCTTAACTGGGTTTCCCCCAACTTTGTTTTGATTCCAGTTATTATCTACTTTTCTAGAAAAGAACTGGCGAAAAAAGAATCTTAAATCTATTTTAAAATATTTTGAATAATTGCTTCACAATGAAGATCCACTGTATCAAAAACGGGTAGCGATGAATTCTCTATATTAATTAAAAGTCCAACTTCGGTACACCCTAAAATTACAGAATCTGCTCCAAGTAATTTAACATTTTCTACGATTTGACTAAAAAGTTTTCTACTTTCATCTTTTAAAACATTGAAACATAATTCATCATAAATAATTTCATGCAAGAGTGTTCGATCTTCACTAGAAGGGATAATTGGATTGAGTGAATACTCTTTTAGTTTAGAAATATAAAATTCTTCCTCCATAGTAAATTTTGTCGCAAGCAATGCAGGCTTTGAGTATCCAGAATTCTTAATCATTTGAGCTGTAGGGTTTGCAATATGTATAAAGTTTGTATCAACATCTTTTAACATTGCTTCTTCTAACTTATGCATTGTATTTGTGCAAAGCGCTAACACCTCAGCTCCTGATGAAGTTAATAATTTAGCTTCATCATTCATTATTTGGCCTAATGTTATCCAGTCATTTTCATGCTGTAGTTTTTCTATTTCACCAAAATTCACTGAACTTAATAGTATTTTTGGTGTTGTTAAATCTCCAAAATGATCTGAGGTTAATTTATTTAACTTTTCGTAGTATGTAATAGTAGATGAATAAGACATACCGCCAATTAGACCAATTGTTTTCATATGTTAAATCTACAATATAAAATAGGTTTATGAATGATTTAGGTGTAAATGAAAACACTATAACTGGTCAAATATATATATCTATTTTTAAGATTCTAGAAGAGCATTTAGAGGATGGAATAAGCTGGACTGAATTAAATAAAACCCTAGAAAACAATCATCCAGATTTTCATCCTAAAACGATCAATGGTTGTGTATGGAAGTTAATTCAAAAATACCCAAATAGAGTACACAAGCCAGAGAAAGGATTATTTAAATTAATTCAATAACTAAAGATTTAATAGAAAAATTACAAGGTACAGATTTTCAGATTTTAGTTTGGAAGGAAATTGCCAAAATTCCTTCTGGCCAAACGAGAACATATAAAGAGCTAGCTGAAAATATTGGTAAACCTAATAGTTCTAGAGCAGTAGCTAATGCGTGCGGAAAGAACCCAATACCACCAATAATTCCATGTCATAGAGTTGTAAGAACAGATGGAAAATTAGGTGGATACAGTGGCAAAGGTGGAATTGATCAAAAGAGAAGGCTTTTGAAAAAAGAAGGTGTAATTATATAATTACGTTTTTACATTCAAATCTGATTTTCTTAATCTTATAGTTTCAGGAGTAACTTCAACAAACTCATCATCACTTATGAATTCTAAAGACTGATCAAGAGACATTAACTGAGGAGGTCTTAAAGGAACTGTATCGTCAGATCCTGACGCCCTGTGATTTGTAAGTTTTTTCTCTTTAGTTATATTTACTACAAGATCTCCTTCATTATTTCTTTCGCCGATAATCATTCCTTTATAGACCATTGTTCCCGGTGTTACAAACAATATTCCTCTATCAACCATTGCGAGACTTGCATACGTTGTAACTTTTCCATCTCTATCTGCAACAAGGACACCTGTTGAACGTTGCGGAATATCACCAAACCACGGTTTATAAGAATCAAATAATGTGTTCATTATTCCAGCTCCTCTAGTTTCAGTGAGGAACTGATTTCTAAAACCTATTAAACCTCTAGAGGGAATTTCAAACTCTAAAGTAGCTCTACCGAAACCATTGTTCATCAAGCTAGTCATTTTTCCTTTTCTTGATGATAGATTTTTTGTTACATTGCCAACATATTCTTCGGGAACATCAATGAAAACATTTTCAACTGGCTCATGAGTTTTCCCATCTATCTCAGATGTAATTACTTCTGGTCTTGAAACCATAAACTCAAAACCTTCTCTTCTCATTGTTTCGATAAGGACTGCCATTTGAAGCTCTCCTCTACCTTTAACTTCAAAAACATCTGTTTTGTCTGTTCTTGAAACTTGAAGCGAGACATTATTAAGAATTTCTTTTTCTAAACGCTCTATCAAGTTTCTTGAAGTAACAAACTTTCCTTCTCTTCCAGCAAACGGAGAATTATTAACATGAAAAAAGATTGAGACTGTTGGTTGATCAATACTTATGCGTGGTAAAGCAATAGGATCAGTGTTGTCTGATAAGGTGTCTCCAATATTGATATTATCAATTCCAGCAACTGCGATAATGTCGCCTGATTCTAAACTCTCTACAGATTCTTTTTCTAAACCTTTAAATGTATATAACGCTGATAATTTTAAATTGCTTTTAATTCCGTCTATAGTACATAGACTATACCTCTCATTAATTTGTAATGTACCTTGATCAAGTCTTCCTATAGCAACTTGACCAACGTAATCATCATAAAATAAATTCGTTATAAGAAACTGAGTAACTCCCTCATCTGATGTATCAGGACCTTCAAAATAATTTACTATTAAATTAAATAAAGGGGTTAAGTCAGTTGGTGCATCTTCTAAGTTTTCTACTGCAACTCCATCTCTTGCGTTTGTATAAATAATTGGAAACTCAATTTGTTCATCATTCGCATCTAAATCTATAAACAAGTCATACGTTTCCTGTACAACTTCATTAACTCTTGCATCAGGTTTATCAATTTTGTTTATGACTAATACAACTGGTAAGTTCTTTTCTAATGCTTTTTTTAATACAAATCTTGTTTGTGGCAAAGGACCCTCACTAGAGTCAACAAGTAATAGAACTCCGTCTACTAAATTTAAACTTCTTTCAACTTCTCCACCAAAATCAGCATGGCCTGGAGTGTCTACAATATTAATTTTTATATCTTTATAGTGGATAGCTGTGTTCTTTGAAGTAATTGTAATCCCACGTTCTTTTTCCAAATCTCCAGAGTCCAACACGCGATCTTCAACAACAGTGTGACTGCTAAAAGTACCACTTTGCTTTAAAAGACCGTCAACCAAAGTTGTTTTTCCATGATCAACGTGTGCAATGATTGCAATATTACGTATATTCTCTTTTGACATAAGAAAGAATTATATATCGTATTTACAAATGTATGATTAAAAAAAATAATTGGTACTTTTAAAAATGTTAAATTATAAAGTTATTTTCTTTTGCCAGTTCTATTAGTTCGAAAATCGAGGCGACCTTTTCTTTTACTCACGTGAATTTTTTTGCGTTTCTCACGTCTAGCTTCTCTTATTTCTTTTTCAGCCATACAGCTATAATAATGTCATTACATGAATAACAACTACTCACAAACTGTTCCGAAAATTGGTCTTGGAACCTACAACATGTCTCCTGAAGAAGCAGAAATCATGACATTTGAGTCAATTAAATATGGCTATAGGCATATTGATACTGCTGCAGTATATAGAAACGAAGAGGGTGTTGCTAAAGGTTTAAACAAAGTCTTCAATGAAACAGATTTAATACGAGAAGATATATTTATAACAACTAAATTATGGCCAGGCGGTTTAATGAAACTTGATTTAGTTAAAAACTATGATGGTGCTCGAAAATCATTTGAAAAAAGTATGTTACGTTTAGGTCTAGATTATTTAGATCTCTATCTTATCCACTCCCCTCATGCAAAAGAAAAAAGACTCGACCAATGGAGAGCACTAGTTGACTTAAAAGAATCTGGAAGAGTTAAACAAATTGGAGTATCTAACTGGGGAGAAACACATATTAATGAATTATTAGAAAATGATTTACCTTTACCAGATGCAAATCAAATAGAGCTACACCCCTGGTCTCAAAAACCTGATTTAGTTAAATATCTAAGATCATATGATATTGATATTATTGCTTACAGCAGTCTTGTGCCTCTTTCTACGTGGAGACATAAAAATGGTGAGAATAGTCTAAAAACTGAAGAAATGTATAAATCTGGTGAAGATGCAGATTCACCATTCAAAAAGTTAGCTTTCAAATATTCTGTATCTGAAGCACAAATACTTTTAAGGTGGGCACTCCAATTAGATTATGCAATACTTCCAAAAAGTATCAAGATTGAACGAATGCGTAATAATTTTGATCTTGACTTTACAATTGATGATGAAGATATGAGTTTAATTAAAAAATTAGATCGAGGTGGCAGTGTAACTTGGGAGTATGGAGATCCTTTAGCTATCAATTAGGATTCAATTTCAACTCATTATAAGTAATGATTAACTAACTTTGAAAGATTCAATTGTTATAACTATTCAATTCCGGCACCAAAGGGGCTGAGCTTTATTACAAAAATGTCATAACTACCTGTAGAAGTTACATTTACTCCACCAAAATCTACTGTTCCTTCTTTCTAAAATTATTTTTTCTTTTTATTGTTGCCAGTGGCAGAATCGAACTGCCGACCCCTTGTTTTTCAGACAAGTGGTCACGTATAATATTTACATGAAAAGAATCTACACTTTTGGCCACGAACAGGTTCAAAGAAATATAACCGTTGGTGATATCATCGAAAACAAAAAAAATAGTGTCAAAATGACCCAAGTAACAGCTGCAAATAGAGAAGAAGCAGAAATATTGGCTGAACAAGATATTGACATGATAATTACAGGAAGTGACTGGTATCAAGATGTAAGAAACGGTGCTCCAAATACATTTATAACAGCTGCTTTATTTGCAGGTAGATTTATAACAAACGAAGAGATATTACGAGGAGCATTTGATGCTGTTATGGCTGGTGCTGATTCTGTGTTAACACCTAGAAGCTATGAAGTTGTTGAAATGCTTGCCAATGAAGGCATGCAAGTTCAGGGTCATGTTGGAATGGTTCCCTCTATGTCAACAAAGTATGGCGGCATCAGAACAGTTGGTAAAACAGCAGAAGAAGCTGTAGAAATTCTGAAAGATTTAAAAAGATTGGAAAATGCAGGCGCATTTGGAGCTGAAGTAGAGTGTGTTGCTGAAGATGCATTAGAGGAAATCAAAAAACATACTTCCCTGGTACTTAATTCTCTTGGTTCAGGATCTGGTGGTGACGTTATGTTCTTATTTTTTGAAGATATTTGTGGAGAAACACAGGGAATTAAAAAACCACGACATGCAAAATCTTATGGTGATGGCAATAAAATTAAAGATGAACTGAAGATTGAACGTTTAAAATCTGTTCAAGCATTTAAAGAAGATGTTGATGGAGGCTCATTCCCTTCAGCAGATTACACAGTACAAATGAATACTGGTGAAAAAGATAAGCTATTAGAACTGTTGGATAATTTTTAACTGAACAATTTTGGAAAAAGTTTAGGTGTATTGTTTAAATAATCTTGATATTCAGATATATGACCATATCTTTTTTTACCAATAGCTGTTAGTAAGTTGACTCCACTCATACGTGTTAAGAGAATATATACAAAGATAGGAGAAATAATAACACCGTACTCAATACCAGTAATAGTGTGGAGTGACATAATCAAAATTCCTGTCCACAAGGTGATCTCGCCAAAATAATTAGGATGACGCGATCTTGACCAAAGACCTGTATTGATAAATTCTGTATGTGGATCATGAGACTTTCGAAAAGCTCTTTTTTGATAATCTGCAACAGACTCGTAAATAAAGCCAAACCACCAAATTGTAGCTCCCACAATAACAAAAGCAGACAAAGTGTCTGGTTCAGGTGAGAGAATAGCGATTACTGCTGCACAAGCGGTTAATGACACCCACAATGCTTGTCCCATCCAAAATTGTAAAAACCAAAAGAAGTGTTGTTTTGCTTTATCAAATCGAACATCTTTGCCGTCTTTACGAACCCTTCTGAATAGATATGTCCCTAATCTTCCCGCCCAGATCAATACATACACAAAAATCAGAGTGTCCAATGTAGTTGGATTGTCAACTGTTGTATAGGCAACACTCACTACAGCTATGTATGTCAGACTTCCAAAAAGGTCATACACTTTTTCAGTTCGTAATAAATAGGATGGAATAAAAGCGATAACCTGAACTAATACAGCTGTTATTAAAACAAAACTAAAAGCATTAATTCCGTAAATAGTGGCCTCTATGTCTTTACCAACAAAACTAACTAAATAAATTGCTAATAAGAAAGCTAATGAATTGATGATATTTTTTAACTGTCTGCTCATGTTTATATTTTATTCTTATTGAGTAATTAACATGTTGATATGGAAGATGGTAAAAATTTATATGAAGATAATGCATATATAAATTACTTTGATGCGTTGTATCTATTAAATATAGTTTTTAAAAATGATTCAAAATATGCATTTATTGACTCCTCCCATATCGAAGGCATCTGGAGTAATGAAAAAGATAAATATCATAAATTCTGTAGGATTAAAGCCTTTAAATATGAACTTGGTGGCTACGTTATACAGATTGATGATGAATACAAGGGAGCATCTGAAGAATTAATGCCACTATCCACAGATATTAAAAATTCTTATAACCCTCTTAAAACTAGTGAGAATCCAACATTTAAAAAAGCATATTGGGCACGAAGAGACAATGCTTTGTCAACATTTGTAGATGGTAATGAAAATATTAATGAACATTATTTTATTGCTGGCTTTACGGAAAAATTTGATTATGAGCATCAAAAATTGCTTGGTTTGAATACCCCATACATAAATTTTGTTATCAATAACGACAAAAGCTAGTGGTAGATTTTGTTGAAATACTTTAGACCCCTAATTCCCTACCTTTTAGGATTATTCGTTTTATACACTCAATCAAATTTTTACAAATTACTTTCAATCAACTTAGTGTTCCAATCAATCCTCTTTTTTATTGTTGTTTGTATACCTATCTATAGAACACAAAGAATGAGTTATGTAGATATTGCATGGCCATGGGGTTTAGTGTTATTAGGACTTGTCAACTATCTCTATAATGATGGATCTGAAATTAGAGTGCTTATCGCAAGTATCATCGTATCAATTATTGGATTAAGAATGGGAATCGGTGCTCTTGGATTATGGAAACAAGGATATTTAAATAAAGAACTTTCACGATATGAGTATCAAAGAATAGTTTGGAAAAAAGAAGGAAAAACAAATACTCAACTAGCACTTCAGATAGACGCCATCACACAAGGGTTAGCTAATGCAATATTTTTAGCAATACCTATATTTATATCTGGATCAAGTAGCTCAAATACTTTTACAGTTATTGAATATCTAGGGCTTTTTATATGGTTAATTTCTTTTATTCTTGAATCAATTGCTGATAGTCAGAAAATAAAATTTTTACGAACAAAGAAAAAGGAAGGTCTCAAAAATCAGGTTTGTGATGTTGGATTGTGGAAATATAGTCGACATCCAAATTATTTCTTTGAATGGATGGTTTGGAATGGTGTTATTTTATATTCAGTACCATCACTTTTAAACAATCAGACAATATCTGGATTTAACTTAATATTAATTGCTGGATGTTTACTGTATGCTTCGAAGCTTATGTACGACACTTTGGTTTATAAAACTGGTGCTGTTCCTTCTGAATACTTTTCTTTGAAGAAAAGACCTGGATATAAAGAGTACCAAGAAAAAACAAGTCAATTTTTTCCACGATTTAAATGAAGTAGTAGATTTATTTGTGGGGAATACAAGACTTGAACTTGTGACCTCTTCCATGTCAAGGAAGCGCTCTGCCAGGCTGAGCTAATTCCCCAGAACTTCAATTGTACAAAGAAAAGAAACTTTTATAAAACGTTTTTATCTTTCCGTTGTATAAATTCTTGTTCCAAATCTTAACAATAATCTTTCGACTACTTCAATTAACAAATTAAGTATCCAGAGGCTAAGATATATTGCTAAAGCAATATGTAAATATAGTGACAATACGTACACAATTCCTGAATAAACAAAAATCCAAGAAATTGTAAATTTAAATGAGTAGATGGGTGATTGAGAATTCATTAAAAAGGTGTTTCTGTATATTCTTTTATAAGTGATTCATTATTATTTCGTGGATTGTTTACCGCCTTATCAACTTCATAGTATGTAACTTTGTCATAGTCATAATTATTGATTTGATTATATATTTCATCAGAATCGACATCGGAGTTCCAAATAGTTAACTCGTTCTCATTAAGTATTAGCGGCGATCTGTTGTGTATAACATTTAAGTTACTAGAAGCCTCTCTTGTTATTATGCTTGTTTCGATATCGCCACTGCTTCTTGTCCAAAATAAACCTGCAGCAAACATAATTGAATTATTGTAAAAATAATATGGAGATTTGTTTTCTCCATCGCGTTTCCATTCGTACCATCCCGAAATAGGAATTATGCATCTATTGTTTTTAAATGCAGATTGAAATGTTTTCTTTTCCTGCACAGATTCGAAGCGAGTATTAAACAGTGGTCTAGAGTTTGCTTGTGATTTTAACCAATCTGGAAAATATCCCCACGTAGTCATAGTTAAGTTATTTTTAATAATTGCTGGTACTTTACTTTGTGGAGCAATATTAAAGTTTGCTTCAAATTCAAACTCGTCAATATTCGCAACTTGTGAAAGTTCATCTTTTGAGATTTTTAAATAGTATCTTCCGCACATACTTATAACTTTAATACATCCAAACTTATGGTTGAATTTCCTTGGTATGTATCATGTTGATCTTTAAAAATAACATGAACATTTTGCTTACCTATAATCTCTATTTCATTATCTGTTTTAACAAAGTAGGTATCTTTTTCTAAACAAATAAGCTTATACTTTCCTCTATTAAGCAACTTAACTGTATTTGCTACCCATGAATAGAATGATTCACCATAATGTGGAATTATTAAGGAATTTTCTATTAAACCTAACCCCATTCCTTTGATCATCTTCTCCCCCATAATCATTGCTCCAGCACTACAACCTGCAAGAATTCCATTCTCTTTGTGGATTGTTAGTATCAGTTCGTGAAAAGAAGTATTTGCAATTTGGCTAAACAAATAGTTAGGGCTTCCGCCTGAAAAATATATAAAGTTTGCTTTCTCAACCTCTTGTAATACTTTAGAAGAGTTTAATGCTTCACTATTTAATGCTTGAAAGTCTTTATGTTTTACACCAAGTTTTGAAAAATGTACTTTTGCTAAATTACTCCAATAATCTATCCTGCTTTGACTTTCTTGACCTGCAGCTGTTGGGAAAGTAAGAACGTATGGGTCGTCTAGCTTATTTAATAACACTGAGTCAACAGATCTGATGGAATCTAAATACTCGCCTGATCCAGTTATCGAAATCATATTTTGGAGGCGACGACCGGAATCGAACCGGTGTACAAGGTTTTGCAGACCTCTGCGTAGCCACTCCGCCACGTCGCCGTGAGAGCGGTAGAAGGGATTCGAACCCTCGACCTTCTCGTTGGCAACGAGACGCTCTAGCCAGCTGAGCTACTACCGCATAGATAATATATTACTAAAATTTTCAATTAAAGAAATTAATTTTTACCAGTAGAGCCAAAACCACCAGAAGAACGATCTGATGTCGAAAGATTTTCTACAACTTCAAAAGTAATAGCTTGAGTATTAATTGCTACCAGTTGTGCAATTCTTTCGTGAAGTTCAATAGAGTAACTCTCTGAAGAATAATTCATTAATGGGACCATTAATTCACCTGTATAACCTGGATCAATTAAACCTGGAGAGTTTATAGGTGCAATCATGTATTTACTAGATAAACCTGATCTTGGTAATACAAAGCCTCCTACATTTTTTGGTAGCTCTATAGCAATTCCTAATTTTACAAGTGTAACTTTATGAGGTTCAAGATGATATACATCATCTGCGTATAGGTCATATCCAATATCTAAATCATGTTTTTTAGTTGGGATTTTGGCATTTTCTTTTAAGAGTTTTAATCTAATATTTATACTATTGTTCAAAGGTAACCTTTCAATGATGAATATTATAGAATTTTTAAAGAGAAACAATACAAAATCAAATAATAAAATAAAAATATTGGATATTTTAGGTTTTGAATCAGACATACCTATTGAAACTTCAACGTATACTTCATCAAATAACGATATTCTTGAATTCGAAAATGAAATTACGTTTGAAAATTTAATTGAAACAATATCAGAGCCTGAACAACAAAAAACTTCAGTTAATTCAACTATTGATGACTATTTTGCTGCTGATAAAATCGACAAAACACCAACTGATACATTTAATCCTTTAAACATAACTCAACAAATACAAAAAGTTTGGTCTGATCTAGAAAGTAGACGTAAATGGGTAGGTCCTTTATTAATTGGGAGTCTCGTTGTTTTTACAATTTTTATTGGTATTAACACTTTTTTGAATGTTCAGGAGGAACAAACACAAATTGTTGAAGAAACTATTGCTGTTACAACAAATTCAAATGAATTAATAGAGCTTTTACCAATTTTAATTGAAATTTCTACAAATACTTTTTATTCAAAATATGATGTTTCCAATGCGAGTGCAAATTTACAACAAATAGAATCATCATTAATTCAATATAGAAGTAATTTAGAATCTCGAAATGATGTTGATCTTGAAACCGTAAATCAAACCCTTATACCGGTTTTTCAACTTGTAAACGAGCTCGACTTAGTTATAACATATAGAATTTTAAATTCTGAAATATTAATTTATGGAGATCTACCAACTTCAGAAGAAGATGTAGACATTGATAGATTGACTCTGGAACTATCTGACATAATAGCCAAAAGTAAGGTTAATTATGATCAATTGCCTGATATTGAAGAGTTCCAAAATCACAAGAATTTAGTAAATATTGCCATTGCAACTGCAGAAGATCTACATGGAAGATACCTTGGAGCCCTTCGTAATAATGAATATGAAGTAGCAGCATCAATTGCAACAGCTATAAAACTCAATAAGGAAACAGAATTGAATGCTTTTGAAAATTCTTTAGAAGTTTTTAATGAAAATGCAATTGTTATTTATGATAACTTCTCAGATTTACCGTAGTTAAATTCATCGACTTCTTTTTGAAAGTCACTCGCATCAGAAAACTCTTTGTAAACAGAAGCAAATCTCAAATATGCAACTTCATTAATGTCTTTTAAGTGATTTAATACTGTCTCGCCAATCAATTCGGATTTTATTTTGTTTCCTTGCTCTTTTAACTCATTAAAAATATTGTCTACAACTGCTTTAAGCTGTTTTTCACTTAAATCTAGACCGCCGAAAGCGTTTTCAACACCTTTATACAGTTTTTCATAACTAAATTCTTGAATACTTCCATTTCTTTTGTGAACTACTAGTTCGATTTCAGCTTTCTCATAAGTTGTAAAGCGAATTTTACAGGAAGGACACTCTCTTCGTCTACGAATAGACTTTCCATCATTGTTTTTTCTTGAGTCAATGACATTAGTTTCGTCTTTTTCACAGTAAGGACATACCATATGTAGTATTATTTTACTATATACCAAATATTGTATCAAATTTTTTGATCTTAAATCTATTTTTTAAGCATTCAAGGGTAAAATTAGTACTGCGTTTATAATTAAATCAGAATTTTTTAAATTATTAAGCTTTTTTACATCAAAAATAAACTTTTCAAAGTTTTTAACATTCATTTTTTTTCCAATTTCCCAGATAGTGTCACCACTTTGAACTTTATACTCTACAAATTGACTGTCATAAGATATTTCAACTGGTTTTTTAACAAATTGAATGGACATAAAACTTATAAGATAAGAAAGAACAAAAATAAATACTTTTAATTTCATATAAAAAATATAGAAACAGATTAAGACATTTTTTATTCGAACATTTGTTCTATTTATGATATAATAGATTATGAATAAACAAACAGAAATCTTAAATTTTATCAATGTAAAAATTGAAAAAGAAGGATACTCCCCTTCAATTAGAGAAATTGCAAAAGCTGTTGGGTTAAAATCAACTAGCTCTGTACAACATCATATAAATAATCTTGTTTCAAAAGGTTTAATAAATAAAAAACCAAATTTATCTAGATCGTTCACACAAAATGATCTTAAAAAAAATATAAAACTAGTACCAATTATTGGCGCTATATCTGCTGGTACCCCATTATTGGCTGAGGAAAATCACATTGGTACAATCCCAGTACCTGAAGAAAAATTCAATAAAAATTTATTCGCACTTCGAGTATCTGGTGATTCTATGATTGATGCTGGAATATTTGATGGAGATACTGTTGTAGTTGATAAAAACATAGAACCTAAAAATGGTGATATAGGAGCATTTATGGTTAATGAAAATGAAGCAACAATAAAATTCTTAGATACGATATCAAGCAAACAATATTTAATACCTGCAAATAAAGCTTATGAAAATATACTAGTTAACGAATTTATTCAACCTGTTGGCAAAGTTGTAAGTTTATTTAGAGATATTTAACTTCACCTTTAAGATACAGTTTCGAATTCTCAAATTTCAAATTTAAATCACCACCGGGATATAAAACATACGAATTGTTTATTACTTGGTTAGTTGTATAAAGAAAATTAAAAAGACATAATGCTCCTGAACCACACGCATCTGTTTCACCAACTCCTCTCTCAAATACTCTTGATTTAATGTATTTATTGTCAATAACTTGATAAATTTCTAGATTTACACCTTCATCAAAGTGTGGTGAGTTTGAAATTACCTTATGTGCATTTTCAAGATTAAAGTTCTCAACATCATCAACTTCAAGAAGAAAATGTGGATTTCCAACATTAGATTTAATACCTGAAAAATCTTCAATAGTAATTAATCCACTTTCGAAAGTCGGGAGTGGAGCTTCTATTTCAACTTCATTATCTAAAATAGTGACATCGATATCTCCTACGGGAGCAACTACTTTAAAATTTGATTTTGAAACTAATTCGTTATCAAAAGCATAATAAGCTGTACATCTAACTCCATTAACACATAATTCAGCAGGAGATCCGTCATTATTAAAGTAATGCATTTTTACTAATTGATTGTTTATAGGCTCAACAAAAATAACTCCATCAACATCGACATCTGCATCACTTACTAATGCAATGATTTGAATCTCGGAAACAGGTCCATCATAAATACCTACCAAAAAATCATTTCCAGTTCCTGACATATAAGCAAAATTACTCATTTATAACCTTCATTATTTCTTCATACACTAAATTAGAATTGCCTGTCGATAACATCTTTAGTTTTGATTCCTTTTTAAACCAAGTTATTTGCTTTTTAGCAAGTTTCTTAGTTTTAATATTAATATTCTCTTCATAGTCTTCGGATAAATTAAGCCCAATAGCTTGCAATACTGTTTTAGATGGATTTGTTAATTTTTCAACTTCATCTAATAATCCGTTATTAATCATGTAATTTGTTCTTTTTTCAATATTTTCTCTATAGTCAGGATGATTCCAGAAAACTCCAACAAAACCTTTTGGCAAACATAATTCAGGAAAAACATATTTAGACTCTTCTAACATGAAATCTTCAATATTTCTTATTAAACGTCGTTTATTCAGTTCTACATTTGGAAATGGAATATCATTCAGATTATGAAATAGCGTTAATTGATCAAAATTTAATTGTTCTAATTCTGAACGAATTGTAGGGTCCGTAGGTTTAAACTCAAACCTATCAATCATCGATTTAACATAAAGGCCGGATCCACCAACAGCTAAAATATCTTCTTCATAAGATTTTTCAGGAATATTTTGTTCAATTAAGTAATTTAAATAATCAACAACTGAAAAATTTTGATCAGGATCAGCAATATCAATCCCATAATATTTAACTTGTGCCTGCATAACTTGTGTAGGTTTTGCTGTTAATACATCAAGACCTTTATATACAGCCATAGAATCCACTGAAAGAATAGACATACCCTTCTCGATTGCAATTCTATGCGCAAGACTTGATTTACCTGAAGCTGTGATTCCTGTTAAAAAATAAATCAATTAATAATTTCAGCTTTCAAATAAAAAGGAGTAGCTTCTTTTATTTCGACATACACATAATCACCTATAACTAAATTACCTTTGTCAAGATGTGTAATGTGACCTCCATCTATTTTTCCTGTAAATATATCATTATTTTTCTTAGATGTTTTTTCAATAAGAACTTTTTGATTTGTACCAATAAATCTTTTGAATCTTTTATGACTAATTTCAGTTTGTAATTGTTTTAATCGATTGAACCGATCAGTGATAGTATGTTTTTCTATAAAATCATCGACCATTTCATTAGCTCTTGTTCCTGGTCTAGGAGAAAACTGAAACATGAATATTGAGTCAAACTCTGAATAATTCAAAACTTCTAATGTATCTAGAAAATCTTCTTCAGACTCACCTGGAAACCCTACAATTACATCTGAAGTCAAACTTACGTTATCTACCGTGTTTTTTACTAAATCAATTTTTTCAAGGAATTTCTCTTTTGTATAACCTCTTTGCATTTTAGACAACACTTTACTGCTTCCACTTTGAAGAGGAACATGAACTTGTTTACATACTTTATTTAAATCATTAACAGCTTCTAATGTTTCTTTTTTAAAATCTTTAGGGTGAGGCGATGTAAATCTAATTCTTTCTAAGCCATCAAGTTCATTTAATTGATATAGCAATTGAGCAAAATACGGTCTTGCTTTATTGTCTATTCTAAGATCTCTTCCGTAGGAATTAACATTTTGACCTAATAATGTAATTTCCTTAACCCCACTATCAATCATAGATTTTGCTTCGTTAATAATATCTGATGGACGCCTACTTATTTCAGCACCTCTTACAGATGGAACTATACAAAATGTACAAGAATTATTGCAACCAATCTGAATAGTTAACCATGCTGAAAATTCGGACTCTCTAATAGAAGGTGCTTCTGTAGGCATTTCATCTATTTCGTCAATGATTTCAGTAACTGGACCCCAATCTTCGCTTTGATTAAGTAAATTAATTACATTTGTTAAATTGTGTGTACCTAAAACTACATCTACCCAAGGTGCTTTATCCCTAACTAATGTTTTATCTTTTTGAGCAGCACAGCCACCAACTAAAAGCTTTCTGTTTTCTTTTTTTGATTTCCATTGTTTTAGCTGACCAAGAGTACCGTATAGCTTATCATCGGCATTTTCCCTAATTGTACAAGTATTAACAAAAAGGATATCAGCAGAGTCCTCATCTATAGATCTAACCATTCCATCTTGTTCAAATAGACCAGCTATTCTTTCGCTGTCATGCTCATTCATTTGACAACCAAAGGTTTTAAGATGATATTTTAAACCTGACCTAGAAGGCTTTGCTATATATTTTTGTTTAATCTCAACAGTTTGTTCCACATTTAGATTATAAAAAGCTTTTTAACTAAATAAACGTGAATTATTTATCTGAAGACTCTTCCTCAGGTACTTCTTCTTCTGAAACTTCGTCTGATTCAATTAATCCAACAGCTTTATATACGTCAGTTTCGAGCTGCAAAGCAGTATCAGGATTCTCACGTAAAAACCGTTTCGAATTTTCCTTACCTTGTCCAAGTTGAACATCATCATAAGTAAACCAAGCACCTGCTTTTCTGACAATCCCTTGCTCAACACCAACATCAAGTAAGCTTCCTTCTCTAGAAATTCCATGACCAAACATTATGTCAAATTCTGCCTCTCTAAATGGTGGAGCAACTTTGTTTTTTACAATTTTAGCTCTAACTCTATTACCAATTTGTTCAGGACCTACTTTAAGTGTTTCAATTCTTCTCACATCTATTCTTACTGAAGAGTAAAATTTCAATGCTCTACCACCACTAGTAGTTTCTGGAGATCCCCACATGACACCAATTTTTTCTCTAATTTGGTTTATGAAAATTACTGTTGTATTTGTCTTATGCAATGAACCAGTAAGCTTTCTTAAAGCTTGAGACATGAGTCGAGCTTGTAAACCAACATGTGAATCACCCATCTCACCTTCTATTTCTGCTTTTGGTACTAAAGCTGCCACTGAATCAATAACAACTAAATCAATTCCACCAGACTGAATAAGCATATCAGCAATTTCAAGTGCTTGTTCGCCTGTATCGGGTTGAGAGACAAGAAGCTCATCAACATCAACACCTAATGCTCTTGCGTAGATTGGATCCAAAGCATGTTCTGCATCTATAAATGCAGCAACTCCTCCAGCTTTTTGAGCTTCAGCAGCAATATGTAGTGATAAAGTAGTTTTACCTGAACTCTCTGGTCCATAAATTTCAACAACTCTTCCTCTTGGAATACCACCTATACCTAAAGCAAGATCAATAGATAATGCTCCTGTAGATATTGCTGGAATTTTCTTAATTTGGTCAGCACCTAATCTCATTAAAGATCCTTCACCAAATTGTTTTTCTATTTGTGAAAATACTGTATCTATTTTCTTTGCCCTGTCTTTATCCATTGTTTTCTCCTATCAATTTAGATTAATTAAATACTATTAAAACATCTCTATATGACATATTTTAATCGAACATTTGTTCGAGTCAATTATTTAACAAAATTTATTAAATCCCAAACTATATTATTTACTGATCTCGAAAGAATATCTTCCCTATTTCCACGCAGTCTATGCTGAGTGTTTTGAGTAGTATTGCTTGAAGTTATTGAAATAAAGATTTCTCCAATTGCATAATTACTAGAAGGAACCGGCCCAGCTTCTCCAAGAATTGTAACGGCGATATCTGTTCCGTATTTTTCTAATGACTTTTTTGAGAGCTGTTCAGATAGGACTAGCCAATCTTCAGAAATTACAGTTTCTAAAAATTCTTCTTTTGCTTTTGTAGTGTAAAGAGTGTTTCCAGCAATTAGCACTTTACTAGCACCTGGAAATTTAACCAGTTCTGCAGTGAAACTCCCACCAGTAATACTTTCAACGACTGAAATAGTTAATTTTTTCTCAATTAATCTATTAAAAAGAACATTTGGTGCTGAAATATTTTCATAAGCAAGTATGTCCTCTGAAAATTCACTTTTAACGTTTTTAATAAAATTACTTAACTCATCGTTAGTAACTGAATTTTTATCGTAACGCAATTTTATAATTCCCTTACTAGCGAGATATGCAAGGTCTAAAGATTCAGGTTTAAATTTATTTATACTTTGAGCTAGTGAAGACTCTGGTTGGTTAAAGAAAGTAATAAACGAATAATCTTTTTCAGATGATGTAAATTTATCTTTTAATCTAGGAATAACTTCATCTTTTATTAGTGGAATAAATTCTCTTGGTGGCCCAGGTAAGATAAAAACTAATTTGTTTTGAACTTCTATCAAAATTCCAGGTGCAGTTCCCATTGTATTATTTAATTTTGTTGCACCATTTGGAATTTCTGCCTGTTTAATATTTGTTTCTGGCATTGATAAGCCTCTAGACTCCCAACGTGATTTCATCCATTCAACATGATCTTGATCAACTACTAGATCTAATTCCAATGCTTCGCAAATAACTTCTTTTGTAAAGTCATCTTCTGTTGGTCCGATTCCTCCACAAGTAATTACAACATCATTATTAGACAATAAAGACATAAATTTTTCATTAATAGAATTTCGATCGTCTGAAACTGTGACTTCTGAATCTAATAAAAAGCCGTCCTCATATAATATTTTTCCTAGAGATGATAAGTTTGTATTTACTGTATCGCCTAAAAGAATTTCGGTACCCACGCTCAATAATGAAATATTCACAGTTTCAGTTTATCAAGGTTAAAAATCAATAATATTAAACTATGTTTATGAAGAAGTTCATATTTTTGTTTTTGCTACTTGCTTTTTGTTCACAAAATACTGAAGAAGAAGTATCTTCATCAGAACTTCCAATAAATGAAATTTCATTTACATATATAAATAGTGATATCGAAATAGCTAAAGAAGATTTTACCGACAAACAAACGATTATTGTATTTTGGGCTGATTACTGAAGCATCTGCCGACAGGAGTTGCCTGTCTTAGAAGAAGAATTAGCAAACCTTACTGATAAGTATGACGTTCTTGCTCTCGCACATAGTGAGTACGGTCCAACATTGGATTGGGTAAGCGAAAACTTAAATGGAGAATTAAAAATAGGGTTTTCTACATCTGAACTTAGAGATTATTTCAGAGTTGTTGGACAACCTATAACTTTAATTCTTGATACAAATGGTGAGGTAATTTACAGAGAATTTGGTGCGATAGATTTTTCAAGTTTTTAAGTTTAAATAATCTTTACCTAATAAAATAATATAATTTCTTAAAGTTGTACTATTAGTGTGTTAGCTAGCGGAGGAAAAATAGTGAAAAAATCATTATTGCTTTTATTATGTCTTGCATTAGTTGTTGCTGCTTGTGGTGGCACAGCTGAGGAGACAGTAGAAGAAACTGTGGCTGAGGAAAGTGAAACTGAAACTCTAGATACTCCTGCAACTACTGCAGCGCCTACTTTAGATAAAATTACTTTCGGTTTCGTACCCAGCGCAGAACAAGCTGAGCTTTTAGACAATATTCAACCATTGATGAAAGTCTTGAGTGATGGCTTAGGCATTGAGGTCGAAGGATTCGTTACAAGTGACTATTCTGGTCTACTTGTTGCTATGGGTTCTGGACAAGCCGATATTGGAGCATTTAATACCTTAGGGTATGTCAATGCATTAAACGCATTTCCAAAAAGATTGGAAGCAGTTGCTAAAGTTGTAAGATATGGTTCTGGTTCTTACCATGGAACATTCTGGACAAATGATGTAAGCGTTTGTAAAGAAGCCCCTGTTATAGGAGCATTTGAAAATATAGACGGTGTTCAAACTTTAGTTACTGGTACTGCAACATCTGCACCAGATGTAGCAGCATTGCAAGTTGGTTGGACTTTTGGTGATTCAGGTTTAATACCTGATGGAGATATTAGTCCAGGTTATGCTTGTGAAGCAGATCTATCAGTGATGGTAGGCGAAGAAGTACTTTTTGTTGAAGAAGGTTCAACTTCTGGTTACCTATATCCATCATTGCAACTTAAAAACTTAGGTATTGATTACCAAAATGATATTACGCAAGTTTTTGCTGGATCACATGATGGTGTAATAGCAGGTCTATACAATGGTGATGCAAAATTTGGTGTTGCATATGATGACGCAAGAAGAACTTTAAGAAAAACTAACAATGACGTTGGAGAAAAAGTTATTGCAATCGGCATTACTGCTGAAATACCAAATGATGTTGTTGCTGTAAGATCTGACCTTCCAGAAGATGTAAAAGCTAAAATTTATACTATTTTAAGTGAATACATTCAAACTGATGAAGGTTTAGCTGTTATGGATGAAATTTATGGTTGGACTGATATAGTACCAGCAGTTAACTCTGAATTCGATGTAGTAAAACAAGCTGCAGAAGAATTCGGTCTTTACGACCAATAAAAATTACTTACTAGGGCGATTTAAATATCGCCCTAGTAATTTTTTAGTATGATTGAATTTAAAAACGTAAGCGTAACCTATCCTGGTGGTGTTAAAGCACTAGATAATGTGTCATTAAAGATAGAAAAAGGCGATTTCTTAATCATCGTTGGTATGTCAGGAGCTGGTAAGTCAACATTATTAAGAACTGTAAACAACCTTGTAAAACCTACCAATGGTGAAGTATTAGTTGACTCTAAAAATGTTACTAATGCTAGTAAAAAAGAACTAAAAGAGATTAGATCTGATGTAGGAATGATTTTTCAAACTTTCAACCTAGTTAATAGATCCTCAGTATTAAAAAATGTTCTAACTGGAAGATTAAGTCAAGTTTCGTCAATCAGATCAATACTTGGACTATGGCCTCAAGAAGATAAACAAATTGCTTTTGAAGCATTAAATAAAGTTGAAATTTTAGAAAAAGCATATGTACGCGGTTCAAATCTTTCAGGAGGACAACAGCAAAGAGTTGGTATTGCTAGAGCATTAGCTCAAAAACCAAAAGTAATGTTAGCCGATGAACCTGTTGCTTCACTTGATCCAATAACTTCCAGAGTCGTTATGAAATATTTAAAAGAAATAAATCAAGAATTAGGAATAACAACTATTGTAAATTTACACTTTTTAGATTTAGCAAAAGAATTTGGAGAAAGACTTATTGGTCTCAAAGAAGGTAAGTTAGTTTACGATGGAAAGGTTGGAGACGTAAGCGATCAAGATTTTGAAAATATTTATGGTCGTGCAATTAAAGCATCAGATATGCTTGGCAATGATGATTAATATTCCTAAAAAACCAAAACCTTCATTGCTTTCAGTACTTGGATACCCTTTTGCATTTTTATTTAGTATTTATTCTTTTTTTCAAATTGGATTTAATTTAGAAGACTTTAGAAGAAATCTTCAAAATAGAAGATTGGTTACTGATCCCTTATTTGATCCTAAATGGGAATGGGCAGTAGAAAATGCAACAGCTGCATTAATTGAAACAATACAAATAGCTATACTTGCAAGCATTTTAGGTTGTTTTATAGCTTTACCTTTATCTTTTTATGCGTCAAAAGCAACAAATCAAACAACAATAACATATTACATTTACAAATCCTTTTTAAACTTTATCAGAACAATACCCGATTTATTTTGGGCAATGTTATTTACTGTAGCAGTAGGACTAGGCCCATTTGCTGGTGTTTTAGCATTAATAATGTTTTCAATGGCAATAATGGGGAAACTACTATCTGAAACCATAGACAGTATTGACCTAGGGCCACTTGAAGCTGCTAAATCAAGTGGAGCAAAACATAATCAAGCAGTATTCAGTTCAGCTCTACCTCAAATACTTCCAAACTTTACAGCTTATTTTCTATATATCTTCGAATTGTGTATCAGAGCTTCAGTAATACTTGGTTTAGTAGGTGCTGGTGGTGTTGGAAGAATTATCGAAACACAAAGAATATTTTTAAGATTTGATCGAATAAGTCCAATTATAGTTTTAATTCTATTTGCAGTGATTGCAATTGAGCAATTTAGTGTTTGGCTTAGAAGGAAGATACTTTGAACATACCAGAACAACCAATTTCACAAAAAGTTCTTAAGTATTTATTAACAATTTTAATAGTTGCAGCATCAATCTGGTCAGCATCAGGCCTTGAAGTAACTCCTGAAAGATTCTTTGAGGCACCGAGTAAAATTTGGATATTAATTTCAGCAATGTTTCCTCTTGATTTATCGAGTGAAGCAATAGAAAGAATAGTTCCAAAAGTTGGAGAGTCACTATTTATTGCTTGGGCTGGAACTGTTATCGGTGCGCTATTTAGCTTTCCAATTTCTTTTCTTGCTGCAAATAATGTTACTTTTAATCTATTAAACAGGTTCACAAAGCAAGTATTAAATATAATAAGAGCTTTCCCAGAGCTTATACTTGCGTTTGTTTTCCTTCCAATAACTGGTTTGGGACCGCTTACAGGAACTCTTGCTGTTGGGATTCACTCTATAGGAACTCTTGGTAAATTATCTTCTGAAGTTATTGAAGGTATTGATGATGGCCCCCTTGAAGCAATAAAGGCCTCTGGGGGTTCAAAGATAAGTGAACTTTTATTTGGTGTAATACCCCAAGTTATGCCTACAGTAGTCTCGTACTGGCTTTACAGGTTTGAAATTAACTTAAGAGCTTCTGCGGTATTAGGTGTTGTGGGTGCAGGTGGAGTCGGTGCAGAATTAATTAACCAACTTAGATTTAGAGATTTTCCACGAGCAGGAACCGTTTTAGTTGTAACTATAGCAATGGTATTAATTGTTGATACAATTTCAGCTGCAATAAGAAAAAGAATTATTAAAGGCAGAGATATAAAAGTTTAAATTACTCTTCGAACCAATTATCTTCTTCGGTTTTTGATTCAAAATTCTCAACAACTTCTTCAGAATCTTCCTGTACAATTTCTTGAGAATCGTCAATGCTAGAAAGATTTTCTGTTTCAAATTCTTCAACTGTTATTAACACTTCTCTTGCTTTAGAACCTTCGGAAGGACCAACTATACCCTGTGCCTCTAATATATCCATTAGTCTACCTGCTCTAGCAAAACCAACTCTTAATTTTCTTTGAAGCATAGAAGTTGATCCCATTTGGGATCTAATTACTAGGTCTTTTGCAGTTCTTATTAAATCTTCATCTTCATCAAAATTTTCGTTTGAAGAATTTGATGATTGCTTTTGTTCTTCAGTTACTGCAGGATTGTACTCAGCTTCTTTTTGTTCTTTAACCCAAGAAACCACATCTTGAACTTCATCTTCATTAACCCAAGCGCCTTGAATTCTTTCTAATCTAGGGTTTGAAGCTGTAACAACTAACATATCTCCTAAGCCTATCAATTTCTCAGCACCAGATTGATCAAGAATTACTCTTGAATCAGTTGTTGACGCTACTGAAAAAGCTAATCTCGATGGAATATTAGCTTTCATAACACCTGTAATTACATCAACTGATGGTCTTTGAGTTGCGACAACTAAATGAATACCTATTGCTCTAGCCATTTGTGCTAATCTAACAATTGCTGATTCAACTTCCCTACCAGCAACCATCATTAAATCGTTTAACTCATCAATAAATACGACAATATAAGGAAATCTATCAAATTTCTCTTCATCTAATAAACCTGCATCATACTTTTCGTGATAACCATTTATATCTCTTACTTGACTATCAGCAAGTAAATCGTATCTTCTATCCATTTCTGCAACTGCCCATCCGAGAGCATCAACAGCTTTTTTAGGATTTGTAATTACTTTAGTAAGAAGGTGTGGAACATCGTTATATTGGCCCAACTCAACTCTCTTTGGGTCAACCATTACCATTTTTACTTCATCAGGATTTGTTCTTACTAGTAATGATGTAACAATTGAGTTAATACAAGAAGATTTACCTGCACCAGTTTGTCCAGCGATTAGTACGTGTGGCAACTCTGCTAAGTTAAGTAATCTTGGTTTACCAGAAATATCTAAACCTAAACCAATGTTTAGAGGATGTTCAGCTTTTTGTGCTTCCTTTGAAGACAACACGTCTCCTAAAGATACGAGTTTTCTTTGCCTATTAGGTATTTCAATACCAATTGCACTTCTACCTGGTATTGGTGCTAACAATCTAACATCGGGTGTTGCTAATGCATATGCAATATCATGCGAAAGAGACGTGACTCTAGAAACTTTAACTCCAGGAGCTAATTCAATTTCATACCTTGTTACAGTTGGACCAGGTACTACATTGGTCAACTCAGCTTCAACACCATGCTCTTTCAATAAATTAGTAAGATCCTTTGCTGTTTCTTGTAAAAGCTTTTTAGATGTTGATACAGCATTTCCAAGCTTTAATAACTTAACAGGTGGTAAAACATATTTACTATTTTTAACATTTTGTTTTGGTTTAGTTATTGATTTAGAAACCTTTTTTTCTTTAAAATCTGTAATGTTTGAAACATTATTTATTTTCTCAGCTACTTTTGCTTTTGTTAGTCGATTAATTTTTTTATCAGATGCTTCTGTTTCTTTAATATCATCAATGGTTTCTTGATAAAAATCATCAAAAACTAAATTATTTGCTTCTTTTCTAGCCTTAACAAAAGCATAAATAAATTTGTAAATATAAACAATAATGGCCTGAAAGCCTCCAATAAGATCTTTAAGCTCAATATTTGTCATATACAACACAGACATGATTAAACCAAGTAAAAGTAAAGTGTGCGTCATCTGAAGTCCAACACTATTTGTTAGAGGGTAAACAATAAATGCTGATAAATGTCCTCCAGATTTTAAGAGCAGTTCTGAACCTGAACTGAGAGGTAAAGGTTCTGAATGGATTAGAGAGTGAAATATACTAGATGAAAATATTTGTATCCACAAAGTTCCAATTAATACCCTTTGGCTTATTGCTTCATCTCTATCTCTAATTAAAACAGCAGTTCCGTAGAAAAAGAAAACTGGCAAAGCAAAAACTGCGTACCCAAAAGCCCACTGAAGAATCTTAAACACTACATCACCTACTGGACCACCGAGGTTAAATATTGATAATGAAGTTAATAAAGCAAAAGAAAACATGAATATAGCAACTGATTGATAAGACTGGACGAATTTGTTAAAAGCACTAAAAGTAGTGTTTTTAAGTGTAGAAATTGCCCTGTCTACGTTTATTCTTTTGTCTTGTTTAGACACCCGCTTTCGCCCATTTACCCTTTTGCGAGTGGATGTCTTTACAGCCACATTGGATTATACCATAATTTATCAGAGGAAAACTTAAAATAATTAATTAATTGAGGTGTAAATCTCTTCTAATTTATTTGCTAATTCAGTTGAGATTTCTGTAATTGGTAACATCGGAATACCAACATCTTCCCATGAATATGTTAACAAATGCTTAACAGGACCTGGACTTGGTTCTTCAAATATTGCATTAAATAGTGGTAAAAGTTTATCCTGTTTTATCTGAGCATCATCTAATTGACCAGATTTTATAAGTTTTATAAGATCACTAATTTCATTACCAACAACATGTGATGCAACTGATACCACGCCCCTAGCACCAGCATTAATAAAATCTATTGTTTCTGAATCATTACCTGAGTAAATGAAAACCTTGTCAATGAGTTCCTCTATTTCAATTTTTGAGAATGACCAATCGCCTACTGCATCTTTAATTGAGTGAATACCTAAATCATCAACTAATGTTTTTAAAGTTGATACTTCAATCAACGTACCCGTTCTTCCAGGTATGTTGTAAGCCATAATCGGTAAATCAGTTATCTTACTAATTGCTTCAAAGTGTTTCACAATTCCATACTGAGATGGTTTTGAATAGTAAGGAGTTACAATCATAATGCCATCAACCCCTTGATCTATTGCCATTTTTGTTATTTCTATAGATTCTGAAGTAGAGTACGTTCCTGTACCTGCAATTATGTTAGCCTTATCGCCTACTGCATCTTTTGCAGTGCCATATAAGAGTTTTCTATCTTCAAATGATAAATTTGGTGATTCACCTGTCGTACCTGATAAAACTAACCCTTCAGACTTTTCATGGACTAATTTTTTACACAATCTCCAAAAAGTATCGGTACTTATAACACCATTGTTGTCAAATGGAGTTATAACCGCCGTAAGAATTTCACCAAAATCTTTCATGCCTAGATACTAATATTCTTATTTAATATAGTTTCAAGGCCATAAACAAAACCTTGAAAACTATCAATATTATCCAAGACTAGCTTCACTCCAAAAAGATAAGCCCTTCTATCACTTACTATATGTTCTGTATTTAAATTCTCAAATTCGTTTGAAAACAAAACTTCTTGTTCAGCCATATATTTATCATCTCGTAACGACATAATCATTTTGTCATTTATAACATTTTTAGAATAAAAATCTCCTTCAATTCCATTTGATTTTAATGTGTTGGGAAGACTGAGAGCTAGGTCTATTGCTGTTCCGGATGGAGCATCTTGTTTTCCTGAATGATGTTTTTCGACTATTTTGACACTTTCAAAGGTTTGAGCGATGATATTTGATGTAATTTTTTGTAATGCTGCACCTACAGAGAAATTTGGAATAACGAAGATTGTTCTGTTTTCAAAATTTCTAAGACTAGCTACAACCGATTCGTCAGTTCCTGATGAACCAATTATCAAAGTTGAATTTATTTTGTGAAGTTTTTCTAGATTGTTATTTATCTCTGACGCTGGAGAAAATTCAATTACTATATCTGAATCTACATCCTCTAAGTTATTAATTTTGGGATACTCTCTTTCTGTGTAAGTAGGATCAAAAATTCCGACAACTTTAAAATCATCTCTTGATTCAATGTAATCCGTAACTAAATTTCCCATTTTGCCATTGCCACCAGAGACAACTACAGTTTTTACCAACTTATCATTCATTTCATAACTTCCTTATACTTAATAGGTTAATTGTTTTTTTAACAAAATAGATATGAGTAAAGATAAAAATAATTTAGAACAACAGATTGTTGAAGACTTTGAAAAAATAAGACCTGCAATTACCAGACTTTTACAAACACAATTAGATAATGAAAACATTTCGCTTAGATACGGAAGGACATCTTCGTCTGATATCAATGACATAGTAATAAACCCATCTATTTTGGTAAAAGCATTGTCTGAATCAAAGTTGGATAAAGAAGAAGTATTAATTGGTACAGTTGTGCACGAAGCAATACATTCAACTCAAAATTACTCATTTGACCAACAACAACTAACAGAAAGATTTGGTGAAGATTTGTCTGATGTAGGTGACTTAGAAGACGTTCTTGAATATCTTGCTGGTCCTTTTGGGAAATATATTTTTGAAATACTTATCCACTCAATAGAAGAAAGAATTTTTGTAAAAGAATATGATGGCCTTACATCTATTCTTAAAGATGTTTATGAAGAATCATTTCACCAAATAAAAAATCTTAATCCATTTAATCAATTTCTTAGCTTACTTTTTCACTCTATTACTTCATATATTTCTCTTAAGTACGACAGTTATAAAAAACCAGTTGTAAAATCCCTAAATGAATCTTTGCAAATCCTAAAACCTTTAAATTATTCAGAAGTAAACGTTTCAGAAGTTGTAGAAGTAACAATTCAAATTATTGATATTTGTAGAAGATTTAATATTCTTCCTGATATCGAAAAATATAACCTTGGTGAACAACGTGAAATATTAGAAAATTTTGAAGATTCTATTGTGGATGGGATGAGCAAAACCTTAATACCATCATCTAATAACATTACAACCGGTAACACTCTTCAAAAATTTCTTGGTCAAGACTCAAAAAATCCAAATGAAGAGAAGATCAATCAAATGGATGATCATATTTCAAAAATTGGTGCATCTACAACTATTTATTTGCCATCAGGTGATATTTCAAAAATAATTGAAACAAAATTGCCAGACAAATTTAAGTATCTATCTGATAAAGGAAACAAAACATTTGAATCTTTATTGAATGATTGGAACTTACCAATTTATAAAGTAACAAACAAAATTAAGCCTTATTTTATTCACAACCAAAAAAGACAACGGATTAGTGGTTTTGATCAAGGAGATCTATCGCCACATGTTCCGACAATGCTTGCATCAGGCAGATATGAAAGAATGTTTGAACAAAAACAAAGATTATCAAACAAGTCTTACGCAATATCACTTTTAATTGATGGAAGTGGTTCAATGCTTGAAAAAAATAGAAATGACCTTTATCCATGGTCTCTCACATCTGCTTTGCTTGGCGCTAGCTATTTATCACAAATTTGCTATGAACTAGATATGGATTTTGAAATGGCTATTTTCAACAGAGGCTTTGTATCAGATTTTATTGAGAATGAAGACACTTATATAAAAAGAAAATACAGTGTCTCATCAATGTTAAACAGTACTTACGGATCTACAGCTCAAGAAATTTACAATACCGCTAATCATTATTTTTTAAAAGAATTTAAAGACTCCTGGAAAGATAATTACAAACAATTCATAGGACTAATTGAGTTTTCACGCCATTTAAGAAACTCTATAAACGATATTGAAGATAAAGACCTCTACCCTCCTATTAGTATGTTTGAAAAAGGAACGAACATAGATGAAATCAATATAATTCATGCTTCCAAACGTTTATTATCACACCCATCTAATACAAAACTTTTAGTTGTTCTCTCTGACGGAATGACAAGAGGGTCTGTTCAAAATCTAAAAAGTAGTATAAAATTTGCTACGAAACAAGGTATAGAAGTTATCGGAATAGGTATAGGTAATAGAGGGTCTTGGAAAGAGTATCAAAATAATGTCCAAGTTGAACATCCTGAACAGCTAATACACTCTATCGTAAATATCACAAAAGATATACTTATTAAAAATGCTAAGAAGACTATCGGAGTAGCTTAATGGTTAAATTTGAAAACCCTGGTAAAGAAAAAAATTATATTGAACTTAACGAATGTGTAGTCGATAAGAAATTAGAAGATTATGAATCTAGGTTAAATAGAATTCCAGAAATCGATAACTACTATGTCGACTTTGGCACTCAATATCGACTTGCTCAAGTCTTGGAAACTAAATTAAATGCATTTAAAAATGAGCTTCCTATTCACATAGCTTTAAAAGGCCATATGGGTACTGGTAAAGACCACGATATAGAACAATTCGCAGCAAAATTGAAATATCCCTATTACAGAATTCCCCTATCTGGTGAAGTCAGAGATGTAACTTTGCTTGGGTCCGTACAATTATATGGAGATGGAAAAGGTGGTACAGAAAGTAGATGGCAAGATGGAGAACTAACAAGAGCTTTAAGAGGTCCCGCAATTGTTAACCTTTCAGAGTTAAATGCTGCTGGTCCAGAAGTTTTATTTGCCCTTCACTCACTATTGGATAGGCATAAGAAACTAGAGCTTCCCAATGGTGAGGTACTTCAACTTAGAGATGATACTTTCATATTCGGAACTATGAACCCTACAAGCTTAAGAGATTATGCTGGTACTCAATCATTGAATAAAGCTTTTGCTGATAGATGGGTTATCTGGGATAAGCCTTTTCCAAATAAAGAACAACTTAAATCAATATTTTCAAAGAGGTATCCAACATTACAAAAGTCATATACAGATTTAGTAATAAAACTTGCTTTAGAGATAAATAATTCGTTTATGTCAGATGACATAAGTATAAATATTGAAACCCCTATGAGTTTACGATCAATTGTGGAAAGAATACCTTTAGGTTTAAAAGTAAGTTCTGATGCAGATGATCCATTAAAAGAAGCATGGGAAAATTTTGTACTTCCTCACGTAAGCAAAGAAGACTTAGACCATTATCAAACTTTGTGGAACACGATAGTAAGAAAAGGGCCTTCTGAAAAACCTAAACTCTAGAAAGAATCACTAAAGGAATATTTCTATTAGTTCGATTTCTATAAGTAACAAAAGTTGGATAGTGTTTATCTAGTAAATCCCAGTAATATTTTTTTTCATTATCTTCTAAAAACTTAGATTCAACTTCAAACCTGTCATTGTCCACAGTGATAAATGCATTTGAATGTTTCAAATTAAAACACCAATCTGGTGTTTTATCATTTCCACTATAAGAAGCGGCAATTAAATACTTTCCTTCGTGCACCACATAAGTCAAAGGGGTTTTTCTTAACTTTCCACTTTTATTTCCAATAGTCTCAAGTAGCAGAATGCTATCTCCTATGATTTTAGCTCCAAGCTTTGTATGATTTGCTTTCATTAATTTTGAATGGATAATAGATATTAATTTATATAACCAAGTTGGCCAAAGATGTGCAGTTTTACCTAAGAATCTCCACATGGGATGATTGAATGCTAACTGTCTTCTTGCGTGTCTTCAGTATTTTTAATAGTAGAATCGTATTTCTTAAAAAAATCTTTTATTTTAATTTCTAGATCTTCTGTTTCTAAATTAGCTATTTCATTTCGTAACTTTGTGATTTGTTCTTTTACGTGTACATTTTCATCTAAAAGACTGAAAATATAACGAACACCAGCTAAAAAGAGGATAACTTTTATTAATTTTTTCATTTAATTTATACTAAATGCGAATTTTATATATAAAAAGTCTTTTTTTTGTATTAATTATTACTTTAGAAAGTGGTTAAAAACCATTAAACTTAGGTTAATGCAAACAATTTTAAGTAATCTCGTCGCAGAACAGCAATTACTTGACCAATACCTGCAAAGTATTCCAGTAAGAAATTGGACCACCAAAACAACTTTTAAAAATTGGGATATTACTGCTCATGTTTCTTATCTTGCAGGTCTTGAAGATCTTGCTTTGAACGCATTAAAGAAAAAAGGAACCGAATTCAATAAATATAAAGGGTCAAAAGGTTTAGAAAAATTTGAAAAAGCTTGTATTGCTAAAGGTAAAGACATGAGACCACAAGATGTTATTGAATGGTGGCGAATTTCCAGAGCTGACGTTATTGAAACCTTAGCTAAAGCAACACCGGGTAAAAAATTAATATGGTGGAAAAATGAGATTGACTGTATGACTTTTGCAGTAACTAAATTAGCAGAGACTTGGTCACATAGTTTAGATGTCTATGAAAGCATGAAAAAAGACTACGAAGACTCTATTCGAATTGAACACATTGCAATGTTTGGGTGGTTAAACGCACAAAACGCTTCTAAAGTAAATAAATTAAAATTTGAAGATATAAGAGTTGAATTAATTGGACCTGAGTATAAGGCTTGGCAGTTTGGTGACGAAAACAGTAAAAATTCTATAAAAGGAAGTGCTAGTGACTGGTGTAGAGTTGTTACTGGAAGGCTACAGAAAGGCAGTAAGTCTACATTAACAACTGAAGGAGAATTTGCTTCAAAATTTGTTAAGATGAACCACGTAAAAATATAATGCAAGTTTATGGAGTTGTACACTTAAAAAGCCTTCCTGGTTCACCTTCTAATAGATTGTCTATTGATGAAATAATTGATTCGGCTCAAGAAGATGTAAATAATTTAATTTATGGTGGCGTAGACGGAATCATTATTGAAAACTTTGGCGATACACCGTTTGTTAAAGATGATATTTCAAAAAGAACTTTAGCAAGTTTTACTACCGTTGTAGAGAATCTAAATATTGAAAGAGATATAAAAATTGGCATCAATGTTTTAAGAAATGATGGAATTGCAGCACTATCTATTGCGGAAGCTACTAAGTCACATTTCGTAAGAATTAATGTTTTAAACAATACAATGTATACAGATCAAGGAATTATAGAAGGTGATGCTCATACAGTAAATCAATTCAAGTCATCTCTTAATAGCTATATTGAAATTTTTGCTGATGTTTTTGTAAAACATGCTGTTCCTCCACCAGGTTCAAAAATAGAAAATCATGCTGAGGAATTAATACACAGAGCAGGTGCAGACGTCGTAATTGTTACTGGTGATGGTACAGGACACGAAATAAATATTGAAGACCTTCAAAAAGTTAGGAAGATCGTACCTCAAGGTAAATTGGCAATAGGATCTGGAGTTACCTCAACAAATGTTGACGCTTATCGAGACATTGCAGATATATTAATTATTGGTACAAGTTTTAAATTTGATAATGATGTTGCAAAAAAAGTAGATATCAATAGAGTCAAAGAGTTAGTTAGAAAAGTTAAATAATTTTTTTTATTTATAAACAAATTCAATATCTAACTATCATTTTTATTTAAATGGAAGCCTTATTGAATCCAGCATTAATACTGTTTATTTCAGGAATTCTTATTGGTATTTCTTTAAAGTTGCAACTTTCAGACATTATTTCAAAGTATTTGGGGTATTATCTTCTTCTTGCTCTTGGTCTAAAGGGTGGTTTAAGCTTACAAGAAAACGGTTTTACTAGTGAAGTTATAAACGTTTTGTCTCTGGGTATATTTTTTGCATTGTTTATACCAATAGTTTCTTATATATATTTAAGAAAAAAACTTAATAATGATGATGCATCTGCATTATCAGGAACTTATGGTTCAGTTAGCGCGGTAACTTTTGTTACTGCAATTACATATATCTCTTCTGGAGATCAGTATTTTGATGAATATATGTCTGCAGTTCTTGTAGTTATGGAGTTTCCTGCAATATTTATGGCATTATTTTTAGTGAAAAATACTAGTACAAAAAAAGTAAATAATTTTGAGAATTTAAAGACTGCTTTTTTAGAGGTGCCAAATATAATATTAATTTCTTCGTTACTCGCTGGTTATTTTGTAAACAAAAATAGTTTTGCAAACCTAAACTTTTTTACGATTACAATTTTTGACTATGTTTTATATATCTTCCTTTTCGTAATGGGGACTAGAGTTGCTAAAAGAATTGGAGAACTTAAAGGTAAAGGTGCTAGCTTAATAGGTTTTGCGATTACTACCCCATTAATTGGTTCTCTATTAGCTCTTATAGCATCAATTAATTTCGGACTTTCAATTGGCAATGCAACATTGCTAATGGTTCTTACAGCGAGCGCAAGCTATATTGCAGTACCAGCAGTTGTAAAAGATGCAATACCTACTGCAAACCCTGCAATATATTTAGGATTAAGTCTTGGAGTCACATTTCCATTTAATATAATTATTGGAATTCCGCTGTATAACCAACTGGCTATTTACTTTCTAAACTAATTAAAGTAAAAAGCCACCGTCAATAGTTACAACCTCACCTGTTATCCAAGAAGCAGACTCGCTCGATAAAAAATATATCAGGCTAGCAATATCTTCTGGTTCTCCAAGTTTTTTAAGAGCATGAAGATCTGCACTGCCCTGTTCGTCCCCTGCCCATAGCATTTCTGAAAGTTTTGTTTTTACTACTGCTGGAGCTATTCCGTTTACTCTAATATCAGGTGCAAGCTCCATTGCTAATTGTTTTGTCATATAAATTAATCCAGCTTTAGAAATATTATAAGCGCCCATATAATGAGATGGTTTTATACCTCCAACTGAACAAACATTCAAAACTGATTCTTTTAATCCAGCTTTCACTGCTTCTCTTGTCCACATTAGAGGACCCATTAAATTTACATCCCATGTTTTTTGTACAGCTGAAAGATCAACATCAAGCAAGCTTCCACCAGAGGGATTTGTACCAGCATTGTTAATTAAAACATCTAAAGACCCTGTCTCGTGAACAATTTTTTTACAAGTCTCAGCTGCAGCAGCTAAGTCATCAGCCCTTGCGACAAATCCTTTAAGCTGTGAATTTTCGGAAAGCACTGCTTCTAGGTTCTCTTTTTTTCTAGACGTGATATACACATTCCAACCTTGATTGATAAATTTTTGAGCAGTGGAAAGTCCTATGCCTCTTGTTCCACCGGTTACAAGTGCTGTTTTCATTATTGTTAAAGTATAGTAGTTATTTCTCTGTTCAGTTACAGTTGAAATGCAAATGGAAAATTTTAAAAAATATAAGGTGTTGCTTACTGAAAATAAAAACTTTCGTAAGTTGTTTGCAGCCCGATTAATAACTCTTGGAGGCGACTGGTTATTAACTGTTCCTCTTTTAGGAATCATATATGGCCTAACAGAAAATCCATTTATTACTTCACTTGTCCTGGTCGTTCAAAGTGCTCCATTATTTATTTTGGGGAGTTTTGGAGGCTACTTGGCTGACAAATACAATAGAAAAAAAATTATTGCAATATCAGAATTTTTATCTGGCTTAACAGTTCTTTTAATCCTATATGCTGTAACAACTGAGAATGTAGTATTTATACTAATTTCATTTGGAATGTTGTCAGTAGTAGGTTCTCCTTATATGCCAACATCTGACGCAGCTTTGCCTAATGTTGTGAAAAAAGAAAATTTAGCTGAAGCAAATGTGATCTTTTTCTCAAGTTGGGGTGTTATGGCTGGTATAGGTGCTGGTATAGGCGGTTATTTAACAACTGTAATAAGTAGGAATATGCTTTTTGCAATAGATAGTTTAAGTTTTGTATTGTCTGCCTTAATTGTTTATTCGATCAAGAAAAACTTAAGTGAAGATTCTCAAATAAATGAAAAAAATGAAAGCATAACTTATGTCGAAGGTATCAAATACGCAGCTTCTAGAAAAGATGTTTTTTCATTAATTATTACAAAAGGAACATTTAGTATTTCTGCTAGTGGTCTTCTGTCTTTGTTTACTGTTTTATCATATGATATTTATAAGACTGGAGACTTTGGTACTGGTTTGATGTTCGGAGCAAGAGGTATTGGTGCCCTTGTGGGACCTATTGCAATTAGATATTTTTTTGGCGATTCTGATGGAAAACTTCTTAACACAATAGGCCTAACAATTATGGTTTGGGGATTATTTTATTTCTTTATACCATTTTCTGTATCACTTTATTTAACTGTTTTTTTATTAGTTCTTGCACATTGCGGAGGAGGGTCTCAATGGGCGTTTTCGACTTACGGACTCCAAATACTTACACCTGACAGGTTAAGAGGAAGAATTTCAGGTATTGACTACTCTTTTAACTTTTTAATGAATACAATTTCAACACTAATGATTGGGTATCTTGCATCCATTTATGGTGTGCTTTTTGTCTACAGACTCTTCCCAGTACTAGGTTTTATATTCGGTCTAACTTGGTATCTTACAACAAGAAAATTTTGGAAAAAATTAGATTCCTCCTTGAGATAAAAATTAAATTTTAAATAAATTTTTGCCTTCAAACTTTTTTGTCCCATTTACATAACTAAAGTATTTTCTGCATTCACAAGATTGATACTCTATGTCAATAGGATAAAACTCTCTTTTAGCTTCAGGCCAGTACTCTTTTTGAAGATCTATCATTTTAAGGCCTACGTCTTGGTGACTATTTAAATTAAGAAAATTTTGTAGCCTGTCTAAATATGGCTCGGCCCCTATACCTGTAGGAACATCGGTGGTGATTGGTATGACATCTTCTCTAAACCAAGCAATATCAATTAGTGCCATAAATATTGGGAAGTCATTATTCATCTTGAATTGCTTATTTACATTGTTAGTAGCAGCAATTACATCTCTGTTAGAATTTAATATTATTTCAGCTAACTTTTCTTTGTTTTCATAAAACTTATAAGTTGCAGCATCTATTCGTTTATATATTTTTTCACCCCAATAAGAATCTTCTACTGGATACGCTGTGAAATTTTCCCACTGCTCTAATCCAAGAAGTTTCTCTTTTAAAGTTTCTGGATTACTTAAATCCTTTATTGTTAACTGATTAATTGTTGAATCTTTGTTGCACCACCTACTAAAAAATAAAGCTTGGATTAGCAAAGGTAAGTCCTCTTTTGCTGATTCAGCAAATTTAATAATTGATTTACTAACTTTGTCATCCTCTCTAAAAACATTTAAAAAACGTCCCTTTTGTAAAATTGGATCATCACTCCATGGATATGCTTCTCCTGACTCTCTTTTTACACGTACAGCTTCACGTTTCTTGCAGTAATCAAAAAAACTTTGTACAGGGTCCTCTATTATTAATCCTTCAAGTGAATTTGCATATGGATTTTCTAAAACCATATCTTTAATTAAAACAGATTATTCCCGACTTTTCTTATTTCACAAATGGTATTTCAAACATGTTTGTTGTGTAGGCACCAGACTTTTTTTCTGACTTCATTTTCCAATCTTTTTTAACACCTTGTGCTCCCAGCATTAATGCACTTGAGCCATATCTAGCATTGACGCTATCTAATGTTTTCATAACACTATCTGATAGATCATAATTCTCATACTCATAAAAACTATATTGTTCATTTTCTGCATCAGTAATGTCGAGCAACATTACTCCAATTTTTTGATACTCATACCCATATATAAAAAGTTTTCTTGTTAATCTTTTTACTTCTTTGATAATTTTTGAAGTATTGCTTGTTGGAATTGTAAAAAAAGTGCTCACACCATTGCTATACCTCTTGTCTGGATCAATAAATGGACTTGTTCTTAGGAAAACATACACACCTCTTGCTCTAGAATTCTGAGATCTTAATTTCTCACATGCTCTTGATGTATAGTTTGATACAGCTTCTTCTAACTCCTGTAAGAGCATGACTTTTCTTCCGAATGATTTAGAGGAGATTATATTCTTCTTGTTTTTCACCTCTTCAATATCAATACACGAAACTCCGTTTAACTCGTGATGTATTCTCTCTCCAACAATGCTCACAGTTTTTCTTACATAGCGTGGATTTGCTTTAGCTAAATCGAGAGCTGTCTCTATACCAATCTTTCTAAGCCTTCTTCCCCATCGTGTAGAAATTCCCCAAATTTCCTCTAATGGAAGTTGTTCTAAAATGCCCTCTCTAATTGCTTCATCTCGTATATCAAAAACATTAGAGACTTCATATTTTTTGGCCTGTCTATTTGCCACTTTAGCCAAGGTTTTTGAAGGACCAATTCCTATGGACACGGGTATCCCTGTCCATCGCTTGATAAGGCTTCTAATTTCATGGGCAGTTTCTTCTAAATCACAGTAGTAAAAACTACTGATATCTAAAAAGGCTTCATCAATTGAATAAATCTCTATATTTTTAACAAGTGATTTTAACGATGTCATAACACGAGCTGACATATCTCCATAAAATGTGTAGTTTGATGAAAAAACATGAACATTATTTTTTTTGATTAGTTGTTCATATTTAAAATACGGAGCGCCCATTGGAATTCCCAAAGCTTTTGCTTCGTTAGACCTTGCCACAACACATCCGTCATTATTAGAAAGTACAACGATTGGTTTTCCTTCAAGACTTGGGTTGAACACCCTCTCACAAGATGCATAAAAATTATTACAATCTACTAGGGCAAAAATTTTATTATTCACTTACTTACTCCTTTGAATACTGTACACTATTCTAAGAAAAAAGAAAGACATTTTATGCCTCGAGGTGGAGCAAGAAAAGGAGCCGGTAGACCAAAAGGTCAAGGTAAATATGGAGAGCAGACAAAAGCTATCCGTATTCCTGTAAGTAAAGTTAAATATATTTCTGAAGTTGTAAGCAAAGGACTTTATGAAGTTCCTATGTACAGCAATAAAGTGGCTGCTGGATTTCCATCCCCTGCTGATGATTATCTAGAAGATAAAATTGATCTCAATCAATATCTAGTAAAGCATCCTGCAGCTACATTTCTTGTGAGAGCATCTGGAGAATCAATGATTAATGCTGGTATATTTCCAGATGATATTTTAGTTGTCGATAGAAGTTTAAAAGCTGAAGATGGAAAAGTGGTTATAGCTGTTGTGGACAATGAGCTTACTGTAAAAAGATACAGAAAAAGAGGTAAGAGTATTGTTCTAGAACCTGAAAATGAAGCCTACGATCCCATTATTATTTCTGAGGAAAGTGAGGCATTTGTTTGGGGTGTTGTAACCAATGTCATTCACAACCTATAAAAATTAAATTTTTGCTTTACCCCAATAGTTATATCCCAAAAACTTTTGAGTTCCTGGTAAATAGATATTGTCTAAATTTATGAAGTTAAATCCTGCATTTTTTAAAAGCTTTTCTATATCTCTATTAGTGTGACAACCTCCTGAAATTTTGGGATAAAAAAAGTCTGTTGAGTTTTGTATAAAAGAAACAAATTTATCGGGTGATAAACCATGTTCAGAAAATATAAAAATACCATCTTTCTTAAGGACTCTTTTAATTTCTTGTAAAGTCTTATCAGGTTCAGGAATTGAACATAATGCATAAGTACTAACTACAGTATCTATTGAATTGTCTTCAACTGATAATTTGCTAGCTGACTCTATCAAAAATTCAATTTCTAAATCGAGCTTGTTAGCTCTTTTTCTAGCTATCTCATTTAATTCTATTGAAGGATCTACGCCATATATTTTACTTATCTTAGAACTGTCGTAATGTTTCAAGTTAGACCCTGGTCCAATACCTATTTCTAGAACAACCCCATAAGCTTCTGGTATCACTTTCTTTCTTTGATAGTCAATAGGTTTAGAATTGCATGTTGTATTAATTAATGCTGGAAGAATATATTTTTCATATAAAGTTTTACTAAAAAGACGAATAATTGGAAAAATTAAAAATAATAATATGTTTGAAACAAATAAATATACTATCTTTTTCAAATTAATGTCCTCCTCGAGGAACTCCCCCATATTTCATACGTGTATCACCCATATATGCTGCTCTCTCGTCTGGATTATCAGTGTAACAATCGACAATCTCGCCAACAAAAAAAGTATGAGTTCCAAAATTAATTTTTTCTTTAGTTTTCAACTCAAACCAAACTGATGCATTATCAAAAATAGGAACTGAATTATTTGTTAACTTTATTGGTTCTTTGTTTAAAAAACCTTCTTTGTATTCAGCTGGTTTAGAAAATTTTACGAATACCTTTGTATATTCAGGTGAAAATAAATTTACTGTAAAAAAATCACTATTGTTCATTAGTTTATAAGTGACACTTTTATTGTCTATCCCAACACCAATTAAGGCTGGATCCATACTAACTTGAGTAAGCCAACTAGCAGTCATACCATTGAATTCTCCATCTGCTTGGCTACCAATTATTGCTAATGGACTTGGAATTTTCCAAGTAGCAACGTTTATATCTTCTGGTGTAAGATCAGTCATTTAAATTTTCAATTATAAATTTTATAGTTTCAAAATCTAATGGAATACCAATCGATAATTCAGTTACATTCGATTGTTTCCAATTTTCTAATTTTTTTAGAATAGATTCTCTTGATCCAACCAAAGTTAAATCATCTAATAGTTCAGCTGGAAAATGTTTTTCAGCTTCTTGTTTATCACCTGCCAGATATAAATCTTGTATTTTTTCAGCATTTTTTTTGTATCCATAATCACATAAAAGATTGAAATAAAAATTTTTAGTTTTTGCTCCCATTCCACCAACATATAATGTGTACGTTGATCTAGCTGGTGATAGATAAGTTTCTTTTTCTTCTTCTTTACATATCCTTGCATAAACTGGTGCAGAAATTTCAAATGTATTTTTCTTTTTGGGATTGTTAGATTTTTCAAAGCCAGAATCTAAATATTTATTAAAAATATTGTCTCCTTTTGTTGGTGAGTACATAAAAGGCAGCCAACCGTCTGCAATCTCTGCCGTAAGTTCAATATTTTTTGGACCAATTGCAGCTAAATATATCTCTATATCCTTTCTTAATGGATTCTCAATTAATCTTAAAGGTTTACCCAGATTTGTAGTCCCCTCTCCTGATAAAGGAAGATTGTAATATTCTCCCTCAAACTCTAGATTGGATTCTCTTTTAAATATTTTTCTAACAATTTCAACGTATTCTCTAGTTTTCTTTAAAGGTTTACCGTAGGGTACACCATGCCAACCTTCTACAACTTGTGGACCAGACACACCTAATCCCATCCTGAAACGTCCATTAGAAAGTTTGTCTAAAGTAACTGCAGTCATAGCTGCCATAGCAGGTGTTCTAGATGGTATCTGCATTATGCCAGAACCAAGTTTGATATTTTTTGTTAAACCAGCAAAATATGAAAGAGGAGTTATCGCATCGTAACCGTAAGCTTCAGCAGTCCAAATGCATTCGACACCAATATTATCAAGATTTTTAATAAGTTCTACATCATTAGATATGTGTGGTCCAAAATAACCAACATTTACACTGACTTTCATGTAATTAGCTTAATCGATAGGTATTGATAAGTATTTGTCGGGTGTAAATAAGGAATCCATTGTCACATCATGATCTTCAATTGGTATAGATTCAAAAATTGTTGAGTTATTAGCAATTCCTATTTTTAGCGAATTAGGATAATTTATCAATAACTTATCATAATAACCAGCTCCTCTTCCCAATCTGTTACCGGATAGATCAAAAGCTAAACCAGGTACTAGAAAAATATCAACATGATTTACTTCAACAATATTAGAAGGCTGCTTTACCCCAAATTTATTTATATCAAAAGGCTCTGTTAAGCGAGTTATTGTAATTTTATTAAAAACATCTGAAAGAACACTTACATCCGAAGCAGCATCTAAAAAACTATTAATATTTATTTCATTTTTTAAAGGTAGATAGGTGCAAACTGATTTATTAGATATAACATCAATAAAATCATTTAAAGACCCTTGTGATGGAGTAAAGCTTGTATTTGAATTCTTTAAAGCAAATTTTCTTAACTCTTTTTTTAAATCTGTTGTCATTATGAAATTATTTTAAAGTACAATATCTACATGATAAAGAACAAAATATTTTCTTGGATAAATATGTTCATAATGGCAATCTACACTATTCCAGTTGCATATTCGATATGGTTTGTAGGATTGTTTGGTAAATATTCAAAAATTAAATATCACATTGCTCAAAGCTGGGCAACTATTTGGATGTGGGCTGCTAGATCAAAAGTAACATTGATCAAAAATTTTGAATACAAAAAAAATCAACCCTATGTTGTAATATCAAACCACCTTTCAAACCTAGATCCAATGATGCAATTTAAATACTTAAAAATTAAGTGGGTATTTATGGCAAAAAAAGAAGTCTATAAGTTACCTTTTTTTAGAACAGCCGCAAAATCATTTAACTTTATTAAAGTTGATCGATCCGACAAAAATGATAGAAAAAGTATAAACGAACAAGCTAAAGTTTTGTTTAAAAACGGATGGTCTTTAATGGTTTACCCTCAAGGCACAAGAGCAAAAAAAGATTCATTCTTACCTTTTAAAAGTGGTGCATTTCATATAGCTATGGATAATAATATACCGATATTACCTGTTGTAATTGCGGGTACAGGTGACATTTGGCCTAGAGGTTCAAAGTATTTAAAAAGCGGTAAAGCTTTTATTAAAACTTTAGAACCTATTGATATTTCAAAATACAATAAAGAAAATATTGAAGAATTAGTCTACGAAACTCAAGAAAAAATGAAAAAAGTATATCTTGAATTAGTAGAAAAAGTAAAGTAATAATTATGGACTTACTTTTAGCTGCTTTAGGTATTTTTCTTTTACGCTTATTAGATCAAACACTTGGTACATTGAGAACCCTGTATGTAAACAAAGGCATGCCTATGTTTGGTGCAATTTTAGGTTTTGTAGAATCGGCAATCTGGATAGTTGCGATTTCTCAAGTTATTCAAGACATAAGCGACCCGCTCTTAATTACTGGTTATGCTCTAGGGTTTGCTTCAGGAACAATAGTTGGTTCTTACATTGAAAATACAATAGCTATTGGTGATGTTGTTGTGAGAATATTTGCACCAAAAGATAGTGATAGTACTGAAGTAGCAAAAATATTAAGAGAACAAGGTTTTGGTGTAACAATTATCAATGGTGAAGGCATGCATGGAGAAGTTTCCATTGCATGGTGTGTGACACCACGAAAAAAATTAAAACAAGTACTAAATATTATCTCTGAAATAAATCCAGATGCTTATGTTACAACTGAACCTACTAACCCAACTAAGTTAACAGGTAATAGAAAATAGACTAAAGTCCTTTTTCAAACTCATCCTCAAATGAAACTCTTTTTCTTTTTTGATTTCCATTACCAGATGGCCTTGAACCATTCCTTCTATTGTTTCTACCTCTATCGCTAGAAGGCTTACCCCTTTTTGAATCTGACTTTCCGTCAGAAACAGCATCATCAGGGATTTCTAAATCTTCTTTAGGTGATAGACTAACTTTTCCTTTTTCGATTGAATCAACTTTTACAACTAATTTATCACCAACACTTACAACTTTTTCAACATCACCGACTCTTTTTGATGAGTGAAATTTAGAAACGTGAAGTAGACCATCTCTACCAGGTAAAATATTAACAAAAGCACCGTATGAAGCAACGCTTACGATTTCTCCTTCATACTCTTCTCCAACTTCTGCCTCTGGAGGATCAATTATTAACATAACCATTTCTTTTGCAACAGCAATACTGTCTTCTTCCGTTGATCCTAAAGTTAATATTCCGTCATCGTCGATTTCAACAGTACATCCAGTTTCTTCTTCAATTTTCTTAATATTTTTTCCTTTAGGTCCAATTACTTCACCAATTTTATCTTTTGGCAATTCAATAGTTTCAAGACGTGGAGCATTGCCAGATAAACTTTCAGCAGGTTCTGAAATTGTATCTTCCATTATGTCTAAAATATGATGTCTTGCATCCATTGCTTGATTGAGAGCTTTTCTAAGTACATCAGATGGCAATCCCTCTATTTTCATATCTAGCTGCAATGCAGTAATTACATTTCTTGTACCAGCTACTTTAAAGTCCATATCACCAAGAGCATCTTCAGCTCCTAAAATGTCAGTTAAGGTGACATATTCACCATCTTTAGATATCAATCCCATCGCAATTCCAGCTACATGTTCTCTAATTGGTACACCCGCTGCCATCAAAGATAAACTTGATGCACATACTGAAGCTTGTGATGTAGAACCATTTGAAGAAATAGCCTCACTTACAAGTCTGATAGTGTATGGAAAATCTACTTTAGGTGGGACAACTGGAACTAATGCTTTTTCAGCCAAAGCACCATGACCAATCTCACGCCTCTTTGGACCTCTCATTGGATAAGCTTCACCTGTTGAATAAGGTGGAAAGTTGTAATGATGCATGTATCGTTTTGATGTCACTGTATCAATCGTATCCAACATTTGCTCTAATCTTGACATACCAAGTGTTGTTACATTTAATACTTGTGTTTCTCCTCTAAGAAACATTGCTGATCCATGAACTTTTGGTAAAAGATTAATTTCTGCTGTTATATTTCTAATATCTGTAGGAGTTCTACCATCTAACCTTGGACCGCCGGAAATTACTCTACCTCTAACAGTTGATTTAACTAAAGATTTAAATGCTGATTTAATTGCACCAGTGTTATCGTTTTCGGAATCTAAAAATTTCTCAACAACTTCTGCTTCAAGTGATTTTTGAGCCTCGCTTCTATCTGACCTATCTGTAATAGCAACTACATCATCAACAGAAGTTTGAAATTCTTGTGTTATTGAATCGAGTAGTTCTTGTGGATAGTCCTCTACGAAAGGCCATTCAATTTGTGGAACTTCTCTTTGAGAAACCAATTCTTTTTGTGCTTTAATTAGTTGCATAATGTAATCTTTTGAAAGATCAATTCCATCTGCAACGACATTTTCTGATGGAGCTAAACTACCTTCATCGATTTTTGAGAATGAGTTTTCATTAGCACCAGCCTCAACCATTACAATATCTATTTGGTCACTGCTATTAAGACTTCCAGCAACAACCATGTCAAATACTGACTCTTCTAACTCAGTATTTGTAGCTTGAGCTACCCATTCATCATTTATAAGTGACATTCTTACTGCGCCTACTGGTGACTCTAAAGGAACTCCTGCTAGTTGTAGACCAAGTGAAGCTGCATTGAGTGCTAAAATATCGTACTCATTTTCATTATCAACGCTTAGAACAGTCGCTATGATTTGAGTTTCACACCTGAATCCATCTTTAAATGAAGGCCTTAGTGGTCTATCTATTAATCTACTTGCAAGAATTGCTTTTTCTGTTTGCCTACCTTCTCTTCTAAAAAAACCACCAGGAATTTTTCCAGCAGCATACATTCTCTCTTCAACATCAACTGTTAGCGGAAAGAAATCTATACCCTCTCTTACAGACTTGTTAGCAACTGAAGTAACCAAAACATTGGTCTCACCAGAAGTAACAACGACAGAGCCTGGAGCTTGAAGTGCTAATTTTCCTGTTTCAAAAGTAATTTCAGAATTACCAATAGTAACTTTGACGTTATTAACGGTCATATAACCTCTTTCTTGACCAAGGTTATTAATTGTCAGCTTTCAACAAAAGCTCTCAATTAACAACACAAGGTCTATGTTTTATCTTCTTAAACCTAACTTTTCAATAATATCACGGTATCTTTGAACATCCTGATTTTGAAGATACTGTAAAAGACGTCTTCTTTTTCCTACCAACATTAAAAGACCTCTTCTTGTATGATGATCTTTTTTATGAGTTTTCAAATGTTCAGTTAAATGATCAATTCTGTTACTTAATAGTGCAACTTGAACTTCAGCTGAACCAGTATCTGAATCAGATTTACCGTATTCATTAATTATTTCTTGTTTTGTTTTCATTCGAGTCAATAATAGTATCTTGTATATCTAAAGTGAAGAATATTACTTATTCTTTATTGAATCAATATCAGCTTTTATTTGTTCAAGAAGATCATCAATTGATAGAAACTTTTTTTCAGGTCTGATAAATTGTTGGAGTCTTATCTTTATGTCATCACCATAAATGTTTTGATCAAAATTGAATAAATGAGTCTCAACTTTAAGAACTTTTTGATCGACTATAGTTGGTGCATAGCCAATATTGACTATTCCCTTGTAAATATCATTATTTAAATCGCATTCAATTTCATAAACACCCAATCTAGGAATATAAATTTCATGTTCTAACTTAATATTTGCAGTTGGAAATCCAATTTTTGAACCCAACCTCATGCCTTTAACAACTTTACCTGCAATTTCATACTCTCTACCAAGAAAAGCATTAACTTTATCAATATTGCCTTCATCTAAATAATTTCTTATTTTTGTAGATGATAGTTTTTCATTCTCAATAAAAAAATCATCAAAAATAATAACATTCTCTTCACCAAAAAAATTGATTAGAGTTTGAATATCTCCAGACCTATCTTTACCAAATTTAAAATCTTTACCGACAATTATTTTTTTTGTTTTAAGGTTTTTTACTAATAACTCTAAAAATTCCTCAGAAGAAATTTTATTTACTTTACTAAATTCTAAATAAACAATATTTGAGGGATTAAAGCTTTTTAAAATGTTGTTTCTCAAAGTGTTGCTTAAAATTGGCTTTAATTTTTTGTTAAAAAATATTTTCGGTAATGTGTCAAAAGTAATAATTTGAAAATTCTTGCTATATTTAAACGCACTTTTTATAAGTTCAACATGACCAAGATGCAAACCGTCGAAAGCACCTATACATGAAATGTCGATTTCAGAATCAACTACATCTTTACTTGAAAAGTGCTCATATATATTCATATAAATACTTTATCTGGTTTAAAAAAATCTTCCGAAAATGGTTCATAAATTGCAATTAAATTGTTATTAAAACTAATTGCGAATTTTTCCCTGCTAGAAAATTCATTTGAATCTATCAAATTACCATTACGTATATTTTCAATTTGATTCTCTTTAACTTTTAATTCTTTTAAACCAATAATTTCACTCCAGTGTATTGACTCTATTATTGAATCATTTATTAAAGTTTCTACGTTTGAAATTAATCTTGTATCTTCAGTGCTAAGAGAACCAATATTGATTCTTTTTAAATTATTTACAATAGCGGTTGAGTTAATGAATTCTCCAAGTTCACGAACAATTGTTCTAATGTAAGTGCCTTTACTAACTTTTATATCAAAAGTTACGATATTTAAATCATAAGAAATGTTTTCTATGTTAAAAATTTCGATATCTCTCATGGGAATATCCACATCTTTATTTTGTCGTGCATACTTATATAGTCGTTTTCCTTTAACTTTTACAGCTGAATACTTAGGGGGTTGTTGTTGAGATTTCCCTAGTTTAGATTCAAAAAATTTTTTAATATCATCATTATGATCAACAGCTACTATGTCATCTGTCTTATTCATTTCTGACATTATGTCTAAAGTTTCTGATTCAAAACCTAAAAGCGCTTCAACCCTGTAATTTTTTGTAGTGTCATCAATATAATCAAAAAGCTTAGTGTATTTGTTAGTGGCTAACAGCATTAATCCTGTAGCTAAGGGATCTAAAGTTCCTGAATGACCAACTTTTGCAAACTTATAATTTTTTCGGAATTTAGTACATAAATCTTGTGATGTCCATGTTTTAGGTTTGTCTGCTAAATAAAAATTAGAGTTGAATTCTAATTTCATTTTTTACTTGGTTAACAATATCATCTTGATTTAAGCTTGAAGAAAATCCCGATGCTGCCTTATGTCCTCCTCCATTAAATGAAGAAGCAACTTTTTGTACGTCTATTGAACTTCTTGATCTTAAACTTCCTTTATAAGATCCATCTTTTTGTTCTTTAAGAAGGAGTGCAACATTAGTTCCTTCAACCAACCTTATTGAATCAATTAAAAAGTCCATTTCTGATTCATCTATATTAAATTTCGAAAAATCTTCTTGTAAAACATAGGAGAATACTAATTTTTCTTCATCATGAACATTAATTCTCTTGACTACTTCACTTTCTAAATTCATAGCATTTAGATTTTTTGTACCATATATATTTTCTGAAATAACTGCCACTTCAGCTCCAAAATCAACAAGCGCTGCAGCTATAGATAAAACTTCTGAAGTAGTATTTGAATATTGAAACCTACCAGTATCTGTTATTAATCCAGTCATCAAACAATTAGCAACTTCTTTAGATATCAGCTTTTTTTCTTTGACTAGTTCTCTGTACAACACTTGAGTGGTGCTTGCTGCATCAGAATCAATAATTTGTATATCGCCAAATGTAGGGTTTATGTGGTGATCAACAACTATAACTTTTTTACTTTCAAGGGCTACTTTTTCAACAATACCCAATCGACTAGATGACCCACAATCAAAAACATACACTGTTTCGTACTTTTCTTTTATTTCTTCATTTATAAAATGTAAAGGTAAATGATTTAAAGTATTTGGAAATTTTGTCGTTTTATCAAAATACACATCTGATTCTATTCCCATAGATTGAAAAATTAATTTAAGTGCTAATGCTGAACCTAAAGCATCGCCATCTGGATTGATATGACCAGTAATTAATATACTTTCATCTTTTAAATGATTAATTAACTCACTCATCTGGATTAACCTTTTCAAGTAAATCGTTGATTCTAAATACATTATTTATTGTGTTATCAATTTCAAATATTATTTTTGGAACATTTTTAGTAGTCATTTCTTGACTGAGAACCTTTTGAATTTTTGTTCTATTTTTCTCAAGTGAGTTTTTTAATGAACCTTCATTTCCTTCCATAGTAGATACAAATACTAGACACTTTTTAAGATCAGGTGATGTTGAAACGTGAGTAACGGTTGCTTTATTTAATATTGGATCTGAATTTTTTATTAATGCTTTTGAAATTATTTGGTGAACCAATGGATTTATTCTGTTGATTCTTCCGCCTCTTGATTGGTTACTCATATATTTCTATACTTCGACTTCACCAAGTATTTCTATAGTATCGCCTTCTTTAATATCTTTATAATCAGATAATCCAATACCACACTCAAGTCCTTCATTAACTACTTCAACACTATCTTTGAATCTTCTTAGTGAAACAACTGTTCCTTCATAAATCACTACACCACCTCTTAGAAGTCTTGCTTTTGCATCCAATTCAACTTTACCCTCTGTAACAATTGATCCTGCAACCACACCGACCTTAGGAGCTCTAAAGGTTGTTTTGACTTCAACCATTCCAATTATTGCCTCTTCTGTCTTAATTGTCATTTGTCCAAGAACTGCTTCAGTAACATCATCTAAAAGTTCGTAAATTATTTGATACGTTCTTACATCAATACCTTTACTTTGTGCCATATTTCTAGACTGACTATCTGGTCTTACATTAAACCCAATTACTATAGACTCAGTAGCACTTGCTAAGTCAATGTCGGATAAAACTATACCTCCAACAGCAGCATGTACAATTTGAATATTTACATCATCTGTTGCAAGTTTGATGATTCCGTCACGAATAGCTTCAACAGAACCATTTGTATCAGCTTTTAAAATAATATTTATAGTATTGAGCTCACCTTCTTGGAGCAATTTCATCATATCTGACATTCTTGATTCAACTGAAAAATTTGAATTGTCATGGTCTTTAAGTTTATTTTTGTTTTCTTCTGCTTTTGCCTTAGCTTCTTTTTGATTTTTTACAGCAACAAATTGGTCACCAGCAGTTGGAGATTCATCCCATCCAATTAAATCAATTGGAGAACCTGGTACAACTTCTTTTTGTGTTTTGTTATTGTGATCAAACATTGACTTTATTCTGCAAAATGCTTGTCCAGCATATAAAAAGTCACCTTGTTTCAATGTTCCCCTTGTCACAATAACAGTTGCAACATTGCCTCTTCCAACTTCCATTCTGGACTCGACTATATATCCTGATGCTTGTGTGTTGTAATTAGCTTTTAACTCTTCTATTTCAGCAACAAGTGATAGTGTTTCTAAAAGATCATCTATACCTGTTCCATTTATTGCTGAGACTTCTACAACTGGAATATCTCCACCTAAATCTTCTGCGATTACATCATGTTTAGTTAGCTCAGCTTTTATCATCGACGGGTTTGCTTCAGGTAAATCACATTTATTTATAGCAACGACAATAGGCACTTTAGCTGCTTTAGAGTGATTTATAGCTTCTATTGTTTGAGGCATTACACCATCATCAGCTGCTACAACAAGAACTACTATATCAGTAACATTAGCTCCTCGTGCTCTCATTTGAGTAAAAGCCTCATGACCAGGAGTGTCTATAAACGTAATTCCTGTTTCACCAGAATCAACTTTGTATGCACCAACATGTTGCGTAATTCCTCCAGCTTCACCATCAGCTACTTTTTCATTTCTTATATAGTCAAGCAAACTTGTTTTTCCATGGTCAACATGACCCATAACTGTAATAATCGGTGCTCTTAGTTTTAGATCTTTTTCATCATCTTCAAAAGACTCTACATCAATAACATCTTCTCTTGAGACACTAACTTCTTCTTGAATATCCGCAATTAAATTATATTTTTCAAATAGTGACTCAATCTCAGAATCCGTCAAGGGAGAATCCATGCCTTTCATGACACCAATCCCCATTAAGTCGGCAACTATCTCTGTTGCGTCTATTTCGATTAAATCAGCGATTTTACTTGGAGAAGAATTTTGAAATACTTCTACTATTTGTACATCTTCTTCAAGTTCTTCTTCCTTAGGTTGAGTTACTTCATCCAGCTCATCATTAGATTCCAATTCTTCTACAGAGGTTTCAGGAGTGTCTTCTATTACTTCTTCTGGTTGAAAAGCTAACTTTACTAACTCTTCTT
>Ga0255761_10000233_pt1 | contig 51910 bp, 46 predicted proteins | sample 071ome_29_FD_179961 | JGI IMG/M metagenome (GOLD analysis project Ga0255761, IMG submission 179961) | Coastal salt marsh microbial communities from the Groves Creek Marsh, Skidaway Island, Georgia - 071407BT metaG (version 2) | ecosystem: Environmental > Aquatic > Marine > Intertidal zone >... | reverse complement strand
CATCAGCCATTGTCTACGATACAGGCACTATTACTTATCCTGCCACGGAAGAGTTTGAACTCTTGCTCGATCTGTATGCGCCCGATGTTGATCTCTCTGGAAAATCAGTTCCGTCGATGGTGATTATTCATGGTGGCGGATTCAAAGGCGGTACCCGTACGAAAGAAGAACTTGTCGACTATGCCGAGCGTTTTGCGGCCCAGGGCTATCTTGCCATCTCAATCGATTACCGCGTCTCAGGACAAGTCCCCGAACTGAACTCGCAGTTTGCTTCGCTTTATACTCAACTGGTCACCACTGAGGTAGAGGAAGAGGCTCAACAAGCGCTTGGCATGTTCTCCGCTATGGAGGATTCGCTGAAAGCCATGGCCTGGCTAGAAAATTACGCCGAGGGGCAAGGGTTTGAGATATCCGCTCTGGGTCTTTTGGGCAGCTCGGCCGGCGGGATAACTTCTCTAAACGTTGGCTATGGCTTGAATGACTACGGGTTCTCTGTGCCAGAGTTTAAAGTAGTGGTGAATCACTGGGGTAATCTGTTGATAGATCAGGAATCCAGCAAACCCAGCATAGCAGCCTATGAGGCGGCTTTGATCTCTGTGCACGGCACCGAGGATCCCACCGTGCTCTATTCTGGTTCGGTTGAGATCCATGCCCGGGCTGATGAGATCGGGTTGACTAACGAGCTGATCACTTCGGAAGGTGCTGGCCATGGTTTCAGTGTCAATCGGTTGTGGGATTCTGAGTCTTTTGAAGGGAGCGGCTATACCAAAGGAGAGCGCATCCTTAATTTTGTGAATGCGGCGATGCAGACGCCATCGGATGCGCATGAAGGTGGGACAAATCTGCGCATTTTGTCTGTCTATCACGGACTTGATCCGTTACCGGCACAAGCCATCACTGGATTATGTGGAATGGCGCCTGTAAGTGGTCAGGATGGAATGCCCGTTGTCTTTTCTGCCCAAATAAATGGCGATACTCTCTCTCCAACTGCGTTTGCAGTTGAAATCAGCTCTGGAGAGAGGGTCACCCCTCTGTGTGTGACCCTTCGCCCTGCTTTGGAGCCACTCGAACAAAGAACTGTCCTTCTCATTGGCCCTTTTAGTCCTGAAGACTCGCTCCCGGTCAGTGTTGAGATTGTGGACCGCCTTGAAGATGTTGATGGTAACTCATTAGTCGGCTTGAGAAGTGAAGAAGTCACAGCCCTTGCGTCTGGGCCTAGTCTTGTATTAGCCGAGCGTTTTGCTCCAAACACTTCAGGCCTTGAAGGGGAATGCCCGGCCGATACCGCACAAGCCATCCAGCTAACCTGGGAAGGTGGGGTTAGCGGGCCTGCGGGAGCCGATCTCGAGGAGGCCCAGCGAACAGCGATATCGATCCTTCTTGATAACGGTAATATCGTGCACCCGATTTTCCTTGCGGATGATGACCCGGATAATCATGTCATTGCCTGTGTCGCTGAGACCAGTCCAGCATTGTCGGTCAGCGTAGCGGCGGGCTTCTTTCATGACCCGGGTGATGATGCCAATCCCGAGACCAGAATAGATGTGATTTCAAGAATGAATGAGTAAATTTTATTGAGATTGGCACACTACACTTGAATAACTAGCACCGGAAATTTGCCAAATATCCCATTGGTATTCCTCTTAATTGAAGAAAGTTCTCAATGAACTTAATAATCAACGAAACGAATCGCTCGAATAAATTTGTTCCCAATTGTCGATTGCAGCCAAATTGAAATGTACTGTGGACTGAAACGAGCAAATAGCCAGATATTTGCTGACATGTCAGTGACTTGTCTTTTCCCACTTGTCGTTTCAGCCTTAGTATAGTTTCAGCAGTCAGTTTCGCTTCTGAAAACTTAACCTCGTTTTTGATGTTGAGGCAGGCTGTTTAACTGCATGAGAGAGCGTATTTGAGCGCTGGAAGGGTTATTACTCTGATAGCGCTTTTTTTTCCACTCGGGGGATTTACCGCCGGACGTACAAAACACCATGGGCCTGATGTGTTGGGAAAAGAAAATTACAGTGCGGCTCGGAAAAGCAGAACTTATCCGAGGTCTGTCGAATTTCAGATTTTAAAGCGGAGAAAGCAATGAATACCAAACGATTTCTGATCGCTTCAATTTTAGTTGGTTCCTGGGCAGCTGCAGCTGCACAAACCGGTGGCGACTATGCTCCACCGCGAACAGAGTGGGATCAACCCGACTTGCAGGGGGTTTGGAGCTTTGCTTCGAACATACCTTTGCAGCGGGCTGAGCGTTTTGGAACTAGAGAGTTTCTAACACCTGAAGAAGTTGAAACGGATTTCGCTAGGCAACAACGGATGCTAGCAGCCGCAACTGCTCGGGAAGCTGAGCTAGTGGTTAATCCAGAAGCACCGGCTGCGGGTTCAGTAGGTGGATACAATAGTTTCTGGTTTGAGGGGGCTGGTGTTGGAAAGAACCAGAGGACGTCGCTAATAGTCTACCCCCCTAATGGACGGCTGCCTGATACGGTAGAAGGCGCAGCAATTCACCTTGCTAATTTAGGGGATGACGTGCCGGGTGTTCGCCCTGTTCTGGCGATGTTTGGTGGTATCGGTAAAAACGGACCAGAAGATCGTGGCCTTTCAGAGCGCTGCCTTGTTGGTTTTAACGCAGGCCCTCCGCTCAATGCAGATCGATTTACATACAATGCCAACTTGCAAATCATTCAAAACAGAGATCATGTAGTCATAATGACAGAGATGGTTCACGATGCTCGCATCGTACCGCTTGATGGCCGAGACTACTTAGAAGAGGATCTGCAATTTTGGAGTGGTGATTCCCGCGGTCATTGGGAGGGCGACACGTTGGTTGTGGTGACTAAAAACTTCAGCGAGCTCACAGCGAGTTTTAGTCGTTATGGTACAGCCAAAGACAAAACGCTCACTGAACGATTTACTAGAATTGACCCCTATAAAATTGACTATGAGTGGACACTTGAAGACCCCTCAACATTCACAGATAAGATAACTGCTATTGTGCCTATGGCTAAAGTGGATGGTCAGATCTATGAGTATGCTTGTCACGAAGGTAACCACGGTATGCTAAATATTCTCCGGGGCGAACGCATGGCAGAGCGGCGGGGGCCTGAAGACGAAAGTTAGCACGGCAGTAAAAGGTTAGTAGAAGGATGGCATGATGCTGAATGATTGCGCGGCTTTCTATGAAAAAAACTGAAAGGATATATGGTTTGAGAACACTACTTCACACTCTAAATCTAATAGTTATCTGTGTACCATTGCTCGTACAAGCTGAAGAGGTAAGGCCGGGCGTGTTGCGGACGCCAGACAGCCGCTTTGAGAATCTCCCCGACTACAATTTTCCCCCAAACTATATAGAAATCGAGGGCTACCGTGTGCACTATATAGATGAGGGACCTCGCGATGGGGAGGTGGTGCTAATGCTCCACGGGGAACCGACTTGGGCATATCTATACCGAAAAATGATTCCTATATTCGTCGAAGCTGGGTACAGAGCTATAGCACCAGACCTTATTGGATTTGGCCGATCTGACAAACCCACGAGCATGGATATACATACTTATCAATTTCACGTGGATACGCAGACGGCATTGATTCAGGCCCTTGATTTGACGGATGCTACATTCATTGGCCAAGACTGGGGCGGCCTGATCGGTCTTCGAGTCGTAGCTGAGAATGAAGAAAGGTTTTCTCGTGTGGCTATTGCTAACACTGGCCTACCGAATCCACAAACAGACCAAGTGCCGGGCGGCGCGTTCGTAAACTGGAAAAACCTGAATCAGAGAATGATTGATGCGGGAGATATACCTACGGGCAGTATGGTTGCGAGCACCGCTGGAGATCCATCTCTCAAAGAAGCTTATGACGCTCCATTTCCAGACCCCCGCTACAAGGCAGGTCCATTAATTATGCCTCAACGAGTCCCAATAGTTCGGAGCGATGCGGGTGCTGCTGAGAACTCTGCGGCGTGGGAAGTTTTTAGACGTTGGGAAAAACCATTCTTAACTTCCTTTAGCGATGGTGATCCTATAACCCGGGGCGGTTTTATTCCATTCCAAAGGCAGATTCCGGGTGCTCAAGGGCAACCCCACACTACAATTGAAGGTGCCGGACATTTTCTTCAAGAGCAAAAGGGTGAGGAGTGGGCTGAGATAGTTGTCGAATTTATGCGATCTAATCCAATATAGATTGACGAGATATCAGTAAAAGAAATGCATTGGGAGCGAGGCTCAAAAAATAAGAACGGAGAAATATAATGAATCAGCGAGCCCTATTTTTGAGCAGCGCCTTATTGATTGCTGCTTTTTCATGCGGTCTTGAGGCGCAGACAACTGATAGTGCCGGTGCAGCTACCGGAGTAGGTGAAGAGGTCCCTGACAGCGGTGCTGCGCGTCCGGCAGCTCCATCTCAGACACGACCTAGCTTGCTGACAATTCCAAGCGATATCTTTAATGCGATTCCCGAAAAAAATGCCACGCGAACGGCGTTTTTTGGTGACTTGCATGTTCACACCACCTATTCGCTCGATGCCTTTAATGTGGGGACTATGGCGACACCTTATGATGCCTATCGTTATGCCTCGGGCGATACCATCAAGCATCCAGCTGGGTTCGATATGAGATTACGCGTACCCCTGGATTTTTATGCGGTCACCGACCACGCTATGTATCTGGGTATGTTGTATGAGGCTGCGGACCCCACTACCGAGTTAAACAGAATTATGAATTCTGGCTACATGGAAGATTTTAACGCACCAGAAAATCTCTTGCTTGAGCGCTCCGGGATTTTGGGTAGGTTTGTCGGTGATGCTAGACGTATGATCGGCGATGGGACTCTTAGTCAAGACATGGTGCATGACGTCATCAGTAATGCATGGAAAGATACTGTTGCCGCTGCTGAACGATATAACAAGCCAGGTGAGTTCACCACCTTTGTTGCTTATGAGTACACGGCCTTCTCAGGCGACCGCGGAAATTTGCATCGCAACGTTATCTTTCGCGACGCCGACAAACTTCCCGCAGTGCCTTTCTCTTCATTACACAGTCGTAATCCAGAGGACTTATGGGACTGGATGGATGGCCTGCGGGATGAGGGTATTGAATCATTAGCGATTCCACACAATTCAAACGGCTCCAATGGCCAGATGTTCAAGCTTGTGGACTGGGCTGGGGATCCGCTTGATGACAACTATTCATCGCAGCGCGTTCGCAATGAACCGCTTATTGAAATCACACAAATCAAAGGTACATCGGAAACACACCCCTTGTTATCTGATAATGATGAATGGGCAGATTTTGAAATTATGCCGTATCGGGTTGGTTCCCTGTTAAAGTCTGAACCTTCCGGCAGCTATGCCAGAGAGGCATTGTTAAATGGGTTGTCGTTAGAAGATCAAGGCCAGACAAATCCTTTCGAATTTGGGTTTATAGGGGCCTCTGATACCCACACGGCTGCCATTGGAGATGACGAAACTGATTTCTATGGTAAGTTAGGGCTAACGGACGCAACACCTCAACAGACTGGCGCAGTTCCGTTGAGTGCAGAGGCAGGGGCGCGTCGTCTCGAAAACAGGCCAGATTCTACTAAGGTATTAGGTGCCGGCGTTTACGCCAATGGATCAGATATAACCTTTGGCGCATCTGGAATCACTGGCGTCTGGGCGGAAGACAATACCCGAGAATCGATCTACAACGCGTTCCGACGAAAGGAAACCTTTGCTACCACTGGCACACGCATCAAAGTTCGTTTTTTTGGTGGGTATGACTTCACTGATGAAACGCTGGCAGCCCCTGATATGCTCGAGACGGCCTACAGTGAAGGTGTATCCATGGGTTCAGATTTGTTGCCTAACGGCGACCTAGCACCACGCTTTATAGTCTGGGCGACTCAAGATGCTCTAAGCGCGCCACTGCAAAGGCTTCAAGTCATCAAAGGCTGGACCGTTGATGGGGAGCCCAATGAGCAAGTGTTTGATGTAGCCTGTTCAGATGGGCTTGCTGTTGACCCACTATCTCATCGTTGTGGCGACAACGGTGCGCAAGTGAATCTCGGAGACTGTTCGATCTCAGGTGACGTTGGAGCCGCTGAGTTAAAAACAGTATGGACTGATCCCGACTTCGACCCTTCAGTAAGGGCATTCTACTACGTGCGTGTATTGGAAAATCCAACATGCCGATGGTCAACCTGGGATGCGATCAGAGAAGGCTATGAACCGCGTCCAGACTTCCCGGCCACTATTCAGGAACGTGCCTTTACGTCGCCGATTTGGTATCGACCAAGTTCGGGTTAATCATGAACCCCTTGAAGAGCCACGTGTTCTGGTTTGTGGTCCTGGGCACAGTCATTTTTGCCATCGACGAGCAAACATCCGATCCGCTCGATACGATAGTTGTGGATGCTGCGCTCGAGCGGCAACTGGCGGCACTATGGGCTGCACAGGTGCAGCGCGAACCCACCGAGGAAGAGATAGTCAGCCTCGTCGATGATTACGTTACTGAAGAAATCTGGCGTCGTGAATCGATAAGGCTAAGCCTGGACGAAGAAGACGAAATCATTCGCCGGCGCATGATTCAGAAAATGCAATTCATTGCCGAGCAGGAAGCAGAACTCGCACCTACCGAAGAAGAACTTCGAGCCTATTACACAGCGAATTCTGAGAAGTACGAAGTTCCATCTAGTGTTTCCTTCGAGCAACTCCAATTCCAATCTCGCGACGCGGCAACCAGCGCACTGAGTGCAGGAGAATCGATTGCTGGCTTGGCAGTGTCTTCAATGCAGAGCCGAACGAATGTGCGCCAATCACCACTGCAAGTTGTCAGCACGTTCGGCCGCGAGTTTACGCTTTCGCTTAATAACTACGATGTGGCTTCGGATTGGCAAGGTCCCATACAAAGCGTGTTTGGCTGGCATCTGGTGAAGGTGCTTGAGAAAAATTCTGCTTCCGTTGCGCCATTTATAGATATTCGCGCCACAGTCCTTGGCGACTATAGCTATGAAGCTCGAGTTCAGGCACAGGCGGACTTCATCGAACAAGTTCGGCCGAACTATGACATCGTTCGCAAAGAACGATAGAAATAGGAATAAGAAGGGTGACAAAGACGAAGGACAGATGATCAGTAAGGGGCTCATAAAACTTAGCGGGCTGATTGTCATTCTCTGTCTGTTTGCCAGTCAATGTTTCGCTCATGAGATGCGCCCGGCGTTTGCTCAATTAGTTGAAACAGAAGAGGGAGCCTCAGCACAATTGAGGGTCTCGGCGACGCTACGCCAACCCCTTATTCCCGGATTTCGCCCGGACCTAGCCCTGGATCTTGGGGACTGTCGTCTTGGCGCTGAAATCCTCAGCCAGCGTCAGGAAGGCACCTTGATTCAAAGCTGGCACGAATACTGTGATCAAGCACTCTCGCAATCGACACTAGCTATTCGCAACTTGTATCCAGGTGTCAGTGAGGTTTTAGTGAGCATCACGCTCCTTGACGGCAGCGTGCAGCGTTTTGTCGTCAGACCTGACAATCCGGTAGTAGATTTGGATGAATCCGATGCTCCTCTGGTTCCAGCCTATCTCGAATTGGGTATAGAGCACTTGCTGGCGGGACTCGATCACGTCCTGTTCGTCATTGCATTAATGGTATTGATCACAGATAAGTTGCGACTGGTTGCCACCATCACTGCATTCACAGTAGCTCATTCTATAACGCTAGCGCTTTCTACCTTTGAGCTACTTCAGATTTCTCAATCGGCAGTAGAGGCACTGATTGCACTGAGCCTGCTTTTCATGGCAGTTGAGATGTTGAGCAAAACTCGCTCTATTACATCCGCCTATCCCTGGGCAATTGCGTTCGGGTTTGGCCTTGTGCATGGATTAGGATTCGCCGGTGTACTTCGTGAAGTAGGTTTGCCAGGTGATGCTGCGTTTTGGGCTTTGTTGTTGTTCAACGTTGGTTTGGAAATAGGACAATTTATTGTAGTTGCTGCATGTCTTTTCCTGGGATTCCTTATTCGTAATTGGCGGCAGAAAATAGCTATAGCCCCAGACGTCAATTTGGAAAATTTACTACCTGCCTATTTCATTGGCCCCATATCTGTATGGTGGCTTCTTCAAAGATTGCCTGTTCTAGGTTAGAAGGTTAGATCGCAGCTAGATTGGATCAGGCTGTAAACTGGTCTATTTAAAAAAGCTTAGAGAAATACTCATGACAGGTCATTGACTAGTCGGTGACTCTGTTTTTTACCTTCTGCGAGCTAAGAGAAATACTCATGACTAGTCATTGACTAGTGTTTTATCTCTCCCCAAAAAAGCCTTACCTTTTTGCCGAAATAGGTAGCATCTTCCTTATTCGTACGCTTTTCAAAAAGCAAGGAAATCGAGTTGACTATTAGACTAAGGCGCTGATGACTCTAAGTGAGAGGCATCGGTGACATACAAATGGATAGATTTTCTAAACGAGAGAATGATTTCAATGTGTAAAGCGGAACTCGGACTAAATCGGATATTTGATTTTAAAAAAGCTCAAAAAGAATCCCCCAGGCTTGTCATAGTATTTGCCATGCTAGCTGCATCGGCTTTGCCTATGATTTCCTATGCACAAAATGAATTTGTTGATTCGCAGGACTCTCTCATTCAGGAAGTGATTGTCACCGCTCGCAAGAGGGAAGAGGGGTTGCAGGATATACCCTCGTCCGCTGCGGCTATTTCGGCCACTTTGATTGAGGGCATAGGTGGTATATTTAACCTCCGTGATATGACTGATTTGGTTGCGGGGGTCAGCACAAATGAGAATCAGGCTGCCGAGTCTGAACCAACTATTCGCGGTGCAGGGCAAGCACGTAACCGCGCATCTGCGTCTGCAACAGGCCTCTATCGCAACGGTGCGTATTTCGCTACCAACGGCTTGGGAGGCAAAACCTTTGCGCGATTTGATACTTACGATTTGGAAAGAGCTGAAGTCTTGCGTGGACCGCAAGGAGCATTGTACGGACGGAATGCGCTTGGTGGCGCGATGAATCTGATCTCGAGAAAGCCACAAGACACATTTTCTTTGGATGTGGGTGGTGCTTTGGGCCAGAAGGATTTTCAGCGGCTAGAGTTAAAGTTCAACGCCCCGATAAATGATCAACTTACGGCCAGGATCACTCACATGAATGAGGGGCGGGATGAAGGATTTTATACTGACATTGATAATAAGGATGTGGATACAGAAAAATTCCAGCATTCTCGAATGTCGCTGCGCTATCAACCGTCAGATATAGTTGATATTAACTACGTTTTTGATACGCAGGCTCAGACGTTTACGAACGCCATCTTCGTTAGCCGCACACTTAAGCCTGACATAGAGGATGCATTCAATACTACTATCAACTCTCCCATGGTGAGTAAAAACGATATAGAGAACCATAATCTGACTATAGACTGGAAATTGGATGGTGGCACCTTAACATCTATTACGAATCGGCGTGATCTGCAGGTGCGTCTTCAAACAGATATGGATTATATCGCTCCTGTTTTTCCACTTAATACGCTGAATCAGCAAACAAAACAAAGCGCTGATAACGATATATTTTTTCAAGAGTTCCGTTACGTTTCTGAAAGTTCTGGCAACCTAAACTGGTTGTTAGGAGCAGACTACTTTGCTTACCAAAATGCGGAGATCATCGATCAATGGGTTGCGCCAACCTTTTTGCCAAACGCATTCTTTCGCAATTATCGGACGGACTACAGCTCTTGGGCTGTATTTGGGAATGCTGAGTATGCTTTCGACAACTTGCCACTAAGGCTCAGCGGTGAGATACGTTATGCCTATGATGAATTCGACGGATTTGTGCAGGAATATCGAGCTCGTGATCAGCGAGGGCGCCGACAGGGACCATTCATACTAGGTTCATCATTTGACCGGACGAATCCAATTAATCTACAAAATGACCTTGACGTCGGTGACACTTACAAGAACTTGCCTTGGGGTGTCACTTTGGCCTATGACTTTGATGACGTAGACATGATGGTCTATGGCAAGTTGGCCTCCTCCTATCGGCGAGGGGGCATGAACCTCAGTGAAGGCTCCCCTGGTGAGTTCTATCCAACTGCACTGACTTATGATGAAGAGACATCACTGACATATGAGTTGGGACTGAAAAGTAGTTGGTTTAACAGGGCTCTCACCCTGAACGCCGCATTATTTTTCACAGAATATAATGACTTTCTTAACACAACCGATAACGGCTGTCCTACGCAATGTCAATTGATTGACTCTAATGGAAACGAGCTAGGTTTCAATTCGGACGGGTCTCGGGTCGGCGCCGATGCAGCCGGGCTTCCGATACCTCCGAACAGTGAGATACCAATAGCTTTATTTATCGATAATGTGGGTGATGCAGAAGCATGGGGTTATGAAATTGAAGCCAATTACCGTACGCGATTTGATTACGGTGCGGTGCTGTTAATGAATTTCGGTTACGCAAAGGGTAAAGGAAAAGTGACGCGAGTAGGCTCGGACGTTGCTCTTGCGACACTCGAGATTGCTGATGATGCCGATTTACCTTTCCTTCGACCGAATCAATTTAACGGGTCGTTCATTTATAGACAGCCGCTCGTCAATCTTAGAGGCCTATTTTCGGGCGTAAACCTTGTCGCCTCAGCTACATTCACCTTCGAAGAAGGTGGCGTTGCCAACTTGACTAATGCTCCGACTGGCGCTCCTGGCGGCCGTCGGATGCAAGATACGGTACGACGCATAAATGCGAACATCGGTCTTAATACCGAAGATTGGTCACTTTTCCTACGTGGCAGGAACCTCACCAATCACAGCTATGAGATTTTAAGCCTTGATAGTCTGTATTTGCGCAACGAACCACTGTTTGCCTATGTTGAGTTTGCTTATAACTTTTAATTCCTTGAGAAAAAGGTTGTTAAGAAAATTCTTAGGGCTTGGGATACATAGTCTTGTCAATGTTGAGGTAATGCTGAAATGCTTCGAGCGAGTTTTTTGAAGACTTTGAAAGGTCAAATTAAGATTTTTCCATTTTTTCTAATGTTCAATAGTAGCGGAGGCCTTGCGGCTGACAATTCTCTAATAGTAGGTCAATGGTCTCTCGAAATGTCTATCCAAGGGGAAACTCTTTCGATTGATTTAATAATTACCGAGGATAGGAATGGACTTGGGGGAACTTGGGTAGGCCCTGAAATTACTGATGCGGTAACTGACGGTAATTTTGTGGAAAGTATGGCGGGTCAGCAGCTTGCTAACGCGCTGGCTAATGGTAATTTAGGAACGGGCCTATTGGGACAGCAACTTATTACTGCTTTATCTGGTGGTGACGCTTCGGCAAGCCTGAGTGTACAACAAATTGCTGACGCACTGTCCGGTGGTAGTTTTCAGGGTGCAGCCTCCGGAGATCAACAAGTTACGAACGCTCTATCTGACGTGAACTTTGACGGGGAAACGTTAGCCTTTTTTAGGCAAACACAGCAAGGGCCACTCGAAGTGTCTTTGAAGCTGGAAGACAATACGTTAAGCGGAAGTCTCACTGCACAGCAAGGGACAATACCGGTATTCGGTCGAAAGATCTATATACCGACAGATGAATGGCCAGCCCCTTATAATGGTGTGACCCCTGATCTATCGTTCGGACTGGCATTTAACAATATCGGCGTCTTTAGAAGTAGTGAATCGATGATCAATACGTGCGTCCGAATTTTTACGGGAGGATTACCAAGTTCAGTGGGCGGAATAAGCGAGTTTGATATTAATCTGATTGCAGTGTCACTCGCTGAGGCAACTTTTCAAATAACGCAATCCCGAGAGTTCAATTCTTTCGCAGCACTCAATGAGAATGCTGAATACCCTGAATGTAGCGGTAAATTCGAAACTACGACAAATACGTACACCGATCTGATTGAGGCGGATGAGGGCTTTTTTGCTACTACATGGGATTTAATTGATCCTTCGAATCTAATTTTGCAGCTAAGAAGTTACGAGGAAATAAAGTTTAACTAGCTGGCACTATTTCCGAAATTCTAGAGCGGCAACACCGCAAGTCTATGATCTCCCACGCATGCCACATTGAATTAGAGCGACATGTCAGTGACTTGTCTGCTTGCTTCACGTCTAAGTTGAAGTAACGTCTTGCCTGTATAGCCAAAAACCGTATTTTTGGTAATCAAATAACAATTTCGAAGGAGTTTTCCAATGGTTTTGAAAAACACTGTTAAGTTAGCCTATTTACCCCTGTTGCTAATTAGTGGAGGAATTTTTGCGGCTGATAATTCGGCAATTGTAGGTCAATGGAGTCTAGAACTATCAGTACAGGGGCAAACTGTTCCAATCAGCCTTACAATATCTGAAGACGGAGATGAGCTGGGTGGAACTTGGGTAGGCCCAGCGGGATCAAACACGTTGTCCGGCGTCAACTTTGACGGAAACGCCCTATCTTTCTCTATGCAAACACAACAAGGCTCAATGAGCGTGTCGTTCGAATTGAAGGATAATACGCTAGACGGTGGCCTAGCCTCCCCAATGGGGAATTTGCCCGTGGTAGGAAAAAAATCCTCTTAGGAGGAACTAGGCCCCTCCTGTGGCACGTAAAGTGTAGAGCCAACCTAGATACGATATATGAACGGCTTGATCGCAGCGAGATTTCATGGATTGCCCTCGGTTAATACTTCAGCTTAGCTCCACCGGCTGTCCCCAGCGGAGTTTATGTGCTTCCGAGGCGGTCCACGCATTAAACTCGATGAGTTAAGTAGGAGTGGATAATGGGCCGAAAGAAACCGGCAAGAACTTATTTAGAGAATCCCGCCCACGAAGAATTAGTTGAGCTACAAGCAGATAAGCTGCAGCGGGTGATACATAACGTTAGGTTTAGACCACCCAAAAAAAGATGGAACATTGAGAATCTGGGCGACATTGATTTGCTAAGGGAACAAATTAAGAGAGAAGTTCACTCTGGATGAGTATTCGTCGAAAACTTATAAAATTCTTGGCTGCTAGTCCGCTTTTTGTTAATTCTACGGTCTCTGCTCAGGTATCAGTGGATTCGCAATTGAAAGGCCAGGACGTAGATCTTAGTTGGGGACACATCAATATAAATGTTAGTAATCTAGATTCTTCAATTGAGTTTTATGAAAAACTAGGTTTTGAAGTATTTATGCCCGCAATACCCTATTTAGGGCTGGTTGCGGACCCCGCTTCAAGGCCAGTTGACAGTGCCAGTAGCACGGCATTGGGGCTTCCAAACAACTTATCCGGCCGAGCTTGCATTATGCAACTCGGAAATGGATTCCCAAAACTTGATCTTACGCAATACGACGATTTAGCCCAATCGAAGCCGCTCGATAATGCTGATTTGGGTTTGGTGCGGGTGTGTCTGGGTTCTCCTAATCTGGCATCAGATTATGAGAGGCTCGTCAGATTGAACGTCAATTTCATAAGCCCACCTCAGACAACAAGGGGTGGAATGGCCGAAATCGCGATTTGCATCGATCCCGATGGCACACTCATTGAATTAATTCAGTTGCATTTAGACAAATGGTCGGCATAGAAATCTAAAGAGACGGAAGCCTCTTAATTTAGCAAAGGTGTGAATAGCGATACAGGTACCGCAAAAAAGTCCCGATAAAAGCGGCATATAATATATTTAGTCGGAGTTACTGGCGACGAAATAGCATCATGCTGATAGGTTGATGCAGGTGGAATGCTAGTGAGATAAAGAGATGATTGATACAACGCCAGAACTGAATTTGATCAGTAGACTCAACCTGCAGAAATTCAGTAGATTACTCACTACATTTTTCATACTTCTTCCACTATCAAACTACTCGTCTGGCCAAGTTGGTTTGGCTGATGTTGAACTTTCAATTGCCCCCGTAGCCGGCAGTGTCTATATGATACAGCGCCCAGGTGGTGGGGGTAATATAGGTGTTCAGCTAGGCCCCGATGGTGTGTTGTTAGTCGATTCGCTATTCGCGCCTTTGACAGAGAAAGTGGTACAGGCGGTTGGAAAGGTAACTGACGAAGAAATTCGGTTTCTCGTAAACACCCATATACATATCGATCATGTAGGCGGCAATGCGAATCTTGCTGATAGGGGTGTGCTAATCTTTTCCCATGACAACACGCGTCTTCGATTTTTGGAAGAAAAGAGTCATTTTCCGAGGGCAGGTGGCAGTTTTGCTCCGCAACAGCCAACAGCGGCTAGACCGCCAATCACTTTCAACGATACGTTGAATTTCCATCTTAACGGAGAAGAGGTTCGCGCTTTCAAGGTGCCTCCCGCTCATACTGATGGGGACATTTTCGTCTACTTTCCCGAGTCTGACGTCTTGCATTTGGGTGATGTGTATCGCACTACCAGCTATCCAATTATCGATGTTTACAACGGAGGAACCTTGAGAGGAACAGTGGCGGCGATGGATATGGCAATTGACATAGCGGGTCCTGGAACTAAGGTCATACCTGGGCACGGCCTCGAAGTAGTTGGTCGAAAGGAGCTTATAGAATTCCGTGACATGATTCTCGATATCCAGGGGCAAGTTCTGAAATTGATTCGAGAAGGGAAAAAATTACACGAAGTGATTGCAGCGCAACCAACTGCAGCCTATGACGCCAAATGGACAGATGACCCCGGCTGGGGCCCGGCAGATTTTATTCCTATTGTGTACTATCAGCTTGGTGGCGGTGGGCGCTTGGCGGATCGCTAAACCGATTCGGCAATTCATTAACAACCGAGCATTAGGTAATACTCATGACTGCACTGCGCAAATTATTTCCATATTGTTTCATCGCATTTTGCTTCCAGGTTGCGCTGGCACAAGATGATGATTTCGTTTTCTATTCCGACTTAGCTCGAGCTTGGTATCAGGGCGGCGATTATTTCGAATGGACATCGACTACAGAAGACAACAACGCCAAGAAGGTCAATGTTTTCTACCGGACCTGGGGAGACGAGACTAAACCGAAGCTGGTATTGATCCATGGTTTCCCGAATTCCAGTTTTGACTATTACAAGATAATCCCGTTTCTGGAAGACGAGTATCATATCGCCACGCTGGATTTTCCGGGTTCCGGTTTCTCAGATAAACCGCTAGATGGCTACAACTACATGTTGGCGGAGAATGCAGAGATCATTGACTATTTCGTTCGCGAAGTAGTTGGGTTTGAAGACTTCGCGCTCTATACCCATGACCGGGGTGTGAGCATCGGATTAGCATTTCTCGGTAATTACCTGGACAACCCAAACCCGGGCTATACGGTTAATTATCATTTTCTATCAAACAGTGGCATGTTTCTGCCGCTGGCCAATCTGTCGCCCGGTCAATTGAGAATGCTCGATACCGCCACTGCCGACCGAATGCTTGCTTCCCGTGCGGCGCAGGCACGGCGCACCGAGGGAGAGCCGGAATCGCTTGCCTATTCCGATATCTTCGCATTCAAGCAGGGTAATGTTTCCTTGATCTATGTTGGTCGCTACCTTTTAGAGCGCCAGGCGAACGAAGTGCGCTGGTTGGAAAATCTACCGCGTAGCCCAGTTCCCGTCGCTTATCTATGGGGGCTGGCCGATAACGTGAATCCACCTCGAATTGCTCATCATGTCTGGGATACCTATTTAAATGATAGGCAGGCGCAAAGTAGCTTCTGGGTCTTGCCCACGGCTGGACATTATCCGCAGCGTGACAAACCCGAAGAAGTAGCGAAAGTCATTCGGCTGGCGCTGACCGGTCAACTACCCGATCTCGCGTCCGAGAATGACTTTATGCGACGCTACGGATCAACCAGGGCCTCCGAGGATGCTGTCTTCGTGGGGCACTCAAAGATTGAGGAATTGGATTTTCCAAGTTCTATCGAATACACCCCATCAGGTTATCGTGAAATAGATTAGATTAGTTGAGGGAATGGAAATCAGCTCATTAGTCTAAAACTTCTTATAAGAAGGAGTCGAAACCAAATATGAAACCTATTTATCCTGTGCTGCTTGTATTCCTGTTCGCAAGTGCTTGCTCGCTTGCCGCTGAACAAGCCAAGTACGAACAGGCTGATACCACCCAGACCACCGTGCCGCCCAGTGCGGAGGTCGAGGGCATTGACGCTAGGCCACTGTCGGCGTTCTTCGGAGCGGATAATGCCTTCCCCCCGTTGGCTAACCGTTTTATTTGCGAGGGCGCCGCGGGTAGCGACGGTATGCCAGTGGTGTTTTCTCATCAGATCGACACAAGCACCTTGCAGGCCGGGGATTTCAGGATCACCAGGGCTGACGGCAGCACAGGCAGTCTCGTGTGTGTGACGCCTATGCCCGCCCTAGATGTTGGCGAGTTGCGCACGATATTGCTCATTGGCGAATATGGCTCAGCCGAGAACCAGCCGGTGAGAGTCGATATCATCGGTAACCTGCTATCCATTGACGGGTCTATCAACTTCCGTGATAGCAGCGCGACGGTGATACCAATGGAGGATGGTCCCACACTGATTTACGCAGAGATCGTGCCGGAAAGTCAGTGGGACCTCGGCAAGGACCAGTCTACCGGACGGAGGTTCGGCGCTCCGGGTGACGGCTGCCCGGAGTCTACGCAACAGGTGCTGCGTGTTGTCTGGGCGGGAGGCATTACCAAGCCAGGCGGTGGTGAAATTGATGACGTGGAACGCATCGCCTACAGAGTCTTCATTGAAAACGATGCAGGAGAGTTGACGGCGATTTCACCCTTCGCAGTGGCTGACCTGCGTGATGGCGATAACAACCATGAGCTCTGTCTCGATACGACCGCTAATCCTGTGCGTGTCGAGTTTCCCGCGGGCTTGATGACCGATCCGATCGAGGACCTTAATCCGGCTACGTCAATTGACGTGACCTACACCAATAAAAATTAACAGCCAAGCCATGATCTGGCATTTTCGGAGAGCCCATGACCTATCGCAGACAGTTTCTGAAGTATCTGGCAGCCAGTCCCTTGTTAACGAGTTACAGTGCATTCGCTCAGGAAGTAGAAGAAACTCTTGGCGAGCGACTGACCGATCCCCGCGATGTTATCAATGTGTTTGAAATGGAAGCTCTGGCCAGGGAACGCATTCCTCCAGCCCACTTTGGCTATCTGGCAACAGGGGTGGACAGTGATGAAACCCTGCAGGCAAATCGGGACGGATTTAGCCGATTCCAGATCAAGCCACGGCGACTCGTTGATGTAAGTGAAGTTGATACAACGGTCAATGTGCTTGGTGTTCAGGCAGATTCACCAATCTTCCTCTGCCCGGTGGGCTCCCAGGGAGCTTATCATTCGGACGCTGAACTGGGCACAGCCCGAGCGGCGGCTGCGAAAGGTCATCACATGATTCTCTCCACCCAATCTTCAACTCGCATAGAAGACGTAGCAGAAGCACGAGGAGCACCTATCTGGCACCAGCTGTATTCCACTGATCGTTGGGAAAACACCGTTTTGATGTTACAGCGAGCAGAAGCCGCGGGCGCCACCGCTGTTTGTCTTACGATTGATTTACCAGGTCGCCGCAATACTGAAACCCAGTCGAGACTATTTCGTGAAGATGATCGAAATTGCTTAGACTGTCATCGCGGTCAGGCCAAACCAATGTTTGAAGGTCTCGACATGCGCGGTGCGCGACTTACTGATCCGTCCCTGACCTGGGATGTTATTGGTCGCATGAAACAGGTCACTGACATGAATGTCATTATCAAAGGCATCGAAGTCGCCGAAGATGCGGCACTTGCTGTGGAGTATGGCGCCGACGGAATAATCGTTTCCAATCATGGCGGTCGCTCCGTGGAGACTGGTCGCGGCACCATCGAATGTTTGCCGGAAGTTGTTGCAGCAGTAAGTGGGCGCATTCCGGTTATTGTCGATGGCGGGTTTCGCCGTGGCACCGATGTATTTAAGGCATTGGCACTAGGAGCATCTGCTGTTGGATTCGGAAGGCCCTATTGCTTCGGACTGGGTGCATTCGGACAGGCTGGTGTCGAACGAGTACTTGATTTGGTAAACCGTGAATTAGTGATCGCAATGCGAGGTAGCGGCACCACAAGTGTCAATAACATCACTTACGACTATGTGCATGACAATGGATACCGAGTCTAGGGATTAACCATGAATGCAAACCGCAAAATTTTCATGTGGCTGACAGCAGGAGTGGCAGCGGCACTGCTACAAAGTAAGGCACAGCCCAGTCCTCTCTCGCCATTGTCGACCTGACCATCACTCATGTTGCAGGCACTGTTCATATAATTCAGCGTCCAGGCGGCGGTAATATAGGTATGTAAATATTGCTCGTCTAAAGTTCGTTATCCCGAAGATTGTACTCATTGCCATGCTCGTGCGTCTCATCGGTGATCACTAAATAGGAATCACTGTTAGTATTGTCTACACAACTGGCTACCAAAAACTGAGAGGGAAAAAGATATGCCTGAAAGTGGATCACTATCGCTATACGAATCAGTTGAGCTGTTCTATTTGACACTTAGCACGCAAGACCGATTCTTTGATTTTTGGATAAGCGCAACCTTCGCCGTAATTATCGCTTGTCATCTTGGCTCCCGTACTCTCACTAAGGGCTTTAGTATATTGATGGCTGTGATGTATACAGTGTTCTCGGTAAATATGCTGAGTCGGTGGTTGTTAGCCCAAGGAGCCGTATTTAGATACCTCTCCGAAATGATTGCTCTCGCAGGAGCAGAGGTAGAGGGGGGTTATGAGTTATTTGGTTTCTCAAGATCATTAACTTTCGGTACTTTGGTTGTAGGGACAATTATCACGCTTTTTTTTATTTGGGTTACTTTCAATAACCGGAAATCGTACTGACAAGTTAACTCCCGATCTGCCAGACTTCGGGTATGAAATCCACAAATTCAATCTACAAGCGCCACAGATTCCCGCCCGAAATCATTCAGTATGCCGTGTGGCTCTACCATCGCTTTAATCTCAGTCATCGTGACGTCGAAGATCTACTGGCCGAGCGGGACATCACCGTCAGCTATGAAGCCATCCGCCTGTGGTGCAATAAGTTTGGGGCGAAATATGCCCAGAGATTGAGGCGGCAGCATCAAGGTTATGGTGACACCTTCTTTATCGATGAAGTCTTTGTGAAGATACAGGGTGAGCAGCATTATCTATGGAGAGCCGTTGATCAAGACGGAGAGGTGGTCGATGTGTTTCTTCAGAAGAGGCGTGATGGAAAGGCCGCAAAGCGCTTCTTTAAGCGACTCTTGAAGAGTCATGGTGGTGAGCCCAGGAAGATTGTCACAGATAAGCTAGGGAGCTATCGTGTTGCTCACAGGGAGCTGATACCTGAGGTTATTCACGACATGAGCCAGTACGCGAATAATCGATGTGAGCTGTCGCATGAGCCGACAAGAGTGAGGGAGCGGGGAATGCGAAAGTTTAAATCGATGAATCAAGCACAGCGTTTCTTGGGTGCACACGCAGCGGTTTATAACTTGTTCAATTTGGGGCGTCATTTGGTGTCAGCTGAGAATTACCGATATTTTCGCCTGCGTGCTTTTTCGACTTGGGAAAAGGCAGTGGCGATATAGGAACGCTTAATCGGTGTTTTTGCTTGATCTAGGTGGTTAACTTGTCAATACCCGATGCGCCACCTCTGGGCCTTTGGGATCAAAGGGGTCAGAGTACTTTGATCTGATTAACAATTACTAATCAGATAGAGACAGACTTATTTTTAGGCAAGAAAATAAATCTGTCCCTCTATTTAAACATTTAGTTCGTCCAGATAACCATCTCATGCTCCCCTTCCGGCGGCGCTCGAAGAGTATGGTCCACGGTTACACGCCCCTCAGAGAGAGCAGGCCAAAGCGGCTCCACCATCCCATTGTCCAACTCGTACAAAACTTCTGTTAATTCTGCCAACTTCTCAGGCATGGCCTCGGAGAGATTGATTTTTTCGGTTGGATCCACATTCAAATTGTATAACCAGGACATGCCATTTCGTTCTTGCAGCTGAAGCTTCCAGCCGTTTTGTTGCACAACCTTATAATCGCCGGTTCGCCAATATAGCGGTCGATCCAAAGCTATTTGCGGCTCCGCCATCACGTAGCTCATCAGATCAACGCCATCGATAACTCTGTCTCCTGGTTGCTCGACACCTGCCGCTGCGAGAACTGTCGAGAAAATGTCGACATGGGCTACAGCTGAGTTGTATTGACTGTTCGCCGGGATTTTATCGGGCCAACGAATAAAGAAAGGGGTATGAATTCCTCCCTCAAAAAAAGACATCTTCCAACCACGATAAGGTTTGTTTAAATCGGATAAGCCAACATAGTGGGCACCACCATTATCGCTGGTGAACACGACAATCGTGTTGTCGTCGATACCATTGTCTTCGAGGGCTTGCAGAACTTGGCCAATGCCGCGATCAAGACCACGAATCATGCCGGCATAGGTTCGCTCGACGTGATCCTCAATATGGGACAAGGCATCGTAGTCCCCTTTTTCTGATTGTAGTGGTGTATGAGGTGCGTTATAGGCCAGATACATAAAGAAGGGTTGGTTTTTGTTGGTTTCAATCGCCTTCACAGCCTGACGGCTCAAATAATCCGTCATGTGTGAATCCGGTCGAAATCTTGGCTCATCATTGTAACGAACAGCGAATTGCAGGTTAGCCCACAGATACTTGTCGATGGGATCGAAGTCCTGCATGGAATTAACCACATTCGGATCATCAACATCCATGAACAATGCGCCTCCCGCAAGGAATCCCAGCCACTCATCGAATCCCTGATCCAATGGCTTTATGCCTTCAGCACGACCAAGATGCCATTTACCAATACCAACAGAATGGTAGCCCTCGGCATCCAGCATCTCTGGAATCGTCAACTCACTTGTTGGCAGTCCCAGGGATGCTACTGGAGGGTAGTTTACGGCGTTTTCCTCGATGAAATCATCGGTGGGAGTGAGGGTGTTGGTAAACCGAGCCATCTGTGGATTGACTGGCGTAAACTCAAACCCCGAGCGCGTTGCAAAGCGTCCGGTTAACAGCGCAGCGCGCGAAGGTGCACAGGAGGCGTTACCTGCATAGCCATTTGGAAAATGTATGCCCTGTGAAGCAATGGAATCGATGTTAGGCGTTGGCACACTGCCACCTGCAATACCGCCACCGTAAAAGGTGATGTCGTTAAAACCTAAGTCATCCACCACGATCAAGACTATATTAGGTGGCTGGGGGTCATCGCTGGCTATTGCAGGGCCTTGCTGCCATGTCACTTCCTGAAAATCACCGATTGGGTCAGTGAAGCTCATTATGATGCGCGGCAAGTAGAACCAGTATTGGGAGAACAGCCAACCCCCAAGAGCCAGTAATATGACAGCGGGTATTAGAATTTTTTTCATAGCCGAGCGGTTTTGAAATATTTTCATATCTTGGCCTTTAGGAACTGGTTTTTGTTTGACCGTCGTAGTTCTAGATCAGAATTTAAGTTAAGCCGAAAACGCTTTTGCACAAGCGGGACGAGCCAGCAGACGTTCGGCATAGGCACTCAGGTTCGGGTAATTCTCATCGTTAATCGCACCCAATCGTTTCGACATGATGCAGGCGTGCCCCAGCATGGTGTCTGCCGCTGAAAAGTCACCGATCAGATAGTCCCTGCCTTCGATTGCTTCTTCCACTGGCGCCCAGGCCTTTGCGAGAAGTCGCTGCGCCTGCTCGCGCACCGTTGCATCCTGCCTTTCTGGAGGTAATAAAAGTGTGTGCACAACGATGGTGTTGATGGGTGGCATAACCATCCCTTCGCAATAGTGGAACCATTGCAGGTATTCCGGGTACCGAGGATCATCGGTGTCTGGTTTGAGTCCACCATTCTTGTGACAATCCAGGAGGTACTCAGCAATCGCGCCGGATTCGAAAATGCTGACATCTCCATCTTCCAGCACGGGGATTCTTCCCAATGGGTGACGTGCACGATGCTCATCAGACTTCAGATCTTTTGGATTGAACTCCATCCGATTCAATTCATAATCGAGACCCAGCTCTTCTAGCAGCCAAAGGGTGCGGCTTGCGCGGGAGTTTGGCGCAAAGTGTAGTTTCAACATATGTCATCTCCTCAATAAATCAGGGTGTGAAAATAGAACAATTGAGAAACCTGCACTTCACGTTTTGGCTCCTTGAGTCGAGCTGTTCTCTTTACAGTGCTACGAATTCACAACTTCTTTAGCTGCACTTTTGTCTCGTCTGAAACTTCAGCCATGAACATACCCTCGAGCAAGTCCACCAAATTACTCAAGAAGAAGTCTGCTTTCTTCCCACTAAAGCCTCCTTTTTCTCTTGCCTGATTGGACATAGACAGATTTGAGAATCTCACAACACTGAGGTAGCGGTTCTCGAACATTGAGCTGTCAAGATGAGGCAGCGATGCCTTGAGAAAGTTCTTGATTATTTGAAGACTGTTACCTTCATCCAGAGCCTTTTCCTCAAGGGTCGGATGTAACAGAGCTGCGTTCTTTGCGCCCCAGGCTTTGACCCACCGCCTGTGCCCCGAATCACTTTTACAGAGTTGAAACGTAGGACCTACCAGCAAATAACAAAGGTCTCTCAGAGGAGCAGAGGTATCCCTTGCCAGAGACTCAGCTAGCAACTCTCGCCTCTTGGTCTGGGTTTGAACAAATCTTGATTGGTGAATCGCCGTTAGCAGACCTTCCATGCTGCCGAAATGGTATTGCAACACAGACACATTCTTCTGCCCCGCCGTTGCTATCAACTCCTTAACGGAAACGTTTTCAGACCCCTTTTGGGCACTGAGCTTCTCCATCGCCCGCATCAATCTGTTCCGGGTGTCTACAGCCCTGGCCTGGCGGGCTTCCAAAGCGGTCATTTACTAGCTCCTCAAGTGACTCAAACTGCAACTGTTTGAAGGAAAAGTTCATTAAACAGGTTGATAATGCTAACGATTAATTATCTAATGCACAACATTATTTATTGCGCTAGAATTTGCCTCTCAATGGCGGTCCGCCGACTAAAAGTGCATCAGGAACCACAGTGGCCAGAGTAAGTGACTCAATACCTCAAGCCCTGCAACCGGAAGTGGATGCAGCGATCAATTGGTTTAATGCCCAATCCGCAGACAAATTCGAAGTCACGGGCATTGTCGACGCCGAAGACTCAATGACGTCGAGCGATGAAAAAGAGCTTCGCCTCGTGCTCTGCGGCGGTGATGTGTGTCAGCAAAAGAAGTTCAACGTTTGCCGAGACGGAGACAGTTTTGTTGTTTCATTTGCTGATGAAGCACCTATAGCAAATGGTACCCAAGCGGAACTCGACCCTCCCCCAGGGGCCAGGAAGGCGTGGCTGGACGATGCCATCAACAAGCACAAATTCGTCGTGTTGGTTTTTTACCGCGGGTTCTGGTGACCTCCCTGTCGCCTCGAGTTACGGGGCTATGTTGAAGAAGGCGTTGTCGAAAAAATTCGGGCAGCGGGTGGCGAGCTGTATGCAATCGTAAGCGAGCCTCAGCGACTTGCCGATGCGGCAAAATCGGAATGGGAGCTTTCCTTTGATACTGTCGGCGATCCTCATCAGGAAATTGCTGAGCAATGTAAAGAGAAGGGCTGGCTGGAATTGTTCGTGAATGAACAGACCTCCTTTATCACGAATACAGATGCGCGCCTCTCCCACCCCAATGGCTATTTTCAGCCCGGTGTTATTAGCATTGATCACAACAGAAAGATTCTTTACCGCTGGCGCAGTGTGCCGACTCGCGCAAACATAGGTGGCGCCGTAGAGCGGCCAACAGCAAGTTACGTCTACCAAAAGGTTGCTGAATCACTTGAGCAGAAAGACTTGATTGAAGACGCACAACTGGATAGAGAACCTGAGCTGGATTCCAAGGGTAGACCTTTTCCAGTCTTTGTCGCACTGCTCCTAGCCAACGGTTGGTTTATACGGCCGGTCCCCTTCTTGAATACCAATAGCAAACTATCCTCGCTACAAAGAGCCAAAAGAGCAATGCGTCGAATCCCGATTTTCCTCTCTTTCTGGATTGCAGCTTTCTTGATCTTGCCCACCAATTGGGTAGCCACAGCTGCCCTCGCCTACGGGATTTGGGTGAGTGTAATCTTGGTGACTATATTCAGAGGCCTTCAACAAGTTAGTGAGCCGGAAAATACAGGTCCCATGGGGTCAGAGTAGAAGAAAAGAGGGGGCAGAGTATAAATACAGCACTGTATCTTTACTCTAGCCCACTTATTAGAAGCATCTGTTACCAAACCTCTTCCGAACCGATCCTACAATTCAAGCCGGGTAAACCGCACTCTTCGTGAGCGTACAGAAAATATGCTTTCTAATGATATTCATTAATTAGTTAATGTTAGTCATTATTTTATGTGTTAGCTTAGGGCTGAATTTCCTTTAGTCCTTACTCAACCTTATTCAAGCCTTGAATCCCGTGACTACTTCCCAATACCGACTCATCGACTATCCGGCAGGGCGCAAAGTCGCCGACTTCTGGCAGCTCAGCCATGACCCGGTGCAGCAACCGGCTCCAGGAGAGGTGAAACTGCGTGTGGACTGGATCTCGGTCGATCCCGGCATGAGTGGATGGATAACCAATAAACGCAGTTATATGCCACCGGTAAAACCTGGCGAGGTTATGCGAGCTTTCGGGGTAGGCGAAGTCATCGAATCCCGTTGCGACTCGCTGGCTGTCGGTGATGTTGTCACTGGTTTTACGGGCGTGAGTACCCATGTGGTATTACCTGCCCGGCAACTGCGCAAGGTGGATACCGCACTCGCCCCAGCGCCTTTGTATCTTAGCGCCCTGGGCATGACCGGTTACACGGCCTACTTCGGCATGACTGATATCGGCCGACCACAGCCCGGCCAGACCGTCGTCGTCTCATCGGCCGCAGGGGCGGTGGGCAGTATCGCCTCCCAGATCGCACGGCTTGAAGGCGCGCGAGTCGTTGGCATTGCCGGTGGACCGGAAAAGAAAGCATTCCTGCTTGATGAACTGAATCTCGAAGGGGCCATCGACTACCGCAACGAAGACATCACAACTGCTTTGAGAAAGAACGCACCGGATGGCATCGATGTATATTTCGACAATGTTGGCGGTGAGGTGCTGGATGCTGCACTCATGCAGATGAACCGGCACGGCCGCATCGTCGTCTGTGGCGGCATTTCTCAATACGGTGACTGGGAGCAGGCACGTGGCCCCGCCAACTATATGCAGATTGTCACTCACAGTCTGACCATGCAGGGTTTCACGATGCGTGACTACATGAACCGCGTAAGCGAAGCGCTTGCAGTACTGCTCAAGGGCCACCAGGATGGCTCATTAAAGTTTCGCCAGCATGTACTGGAGGGAATCGAACGTTTCCCGGAAGCTTACGACATGCTGTTCGAAGGCCGGAATCAAGGCAAACTGTTAATCAAAATCAATTGAATGCAACTTGCTTGCACTCGATAGCAATCAAAAAGGAAACAACGAATGGAGATACTGAGAACTCCTGACGAGCGGTTTGAAAACCTGCAGGATTACGATTTCGCGCCCCACTACACCACGATCAAGGACGAGGACGGTACCGATATTCGCCTCCATCACGTGGATGAAGGCGATCCCAATGCAGAACCGATTCTGCTAATGCACGGCAATCCCACCTGGTCATACCTGCATCGCCATATGATCAAACCCCTGGCCGCAACAGGCTACCGGGTAATCTCGGTGGATCTGGTGGGTCTGGGTCGATCTGACAAACCTGCGAATAGAGAAGACTACAGCCTGGCTCGCCACCATGACTGGATGAGTAAATGGCTGCTTGCTAATGAGCTGACCGATATCACCTGGTTTGGCCAGGACTGGGGCGGTAGCATAGGACTCTACCTGCTGGCACAGCATCCCGAACGCTTCAAGCGTGCTATAGCTGCCAATACCGGGTTACCGATAGGATTGGGTGCATCGGAGTTTTTTGACATGTGGCTTTCAATGATGAAAGACGCAACCGAGTTTCCCTGGGAGCAGGTTTTCAAGCCTTCCTTTATGCAACCACCAAGCGCAGAAGTATTAAGAGGATACATGGCCCCTTTTCCTGGCAAGGAATATCAAGCCGGCATCTGCTCCTTCCCTTCCCTCATTCCGGTATTACCCGATAACCCGGGAGTTCCCTTGAACAAAGCCGCCTGGGAAAAATTACAAAGCTTTGAGCAACCCTTTCTTACCCTGTTTGGCGCGCAGGACCCGGTAACGAAGGGCCACGAAAAGATTCTGATAAAGAATATCCCTGGCGCGGTGGGACAGGCCCATAAGGTCTATGAAAGTGCGAGTCACTTTATCCAGGAAGATGCGCCAGATTTCCTGGTTGGTGAAATCAGCAAGTTCCTGGATGCAAGCTGACCTTTAACCAGTTCTTTTAAGATGCTGACTAGATTAATTCTGGAGTGAAACTATGGCAAACGTCACTGAACTGTGGGTAAACCGGGAAAATTTTCGGGACACGAAAATCGTCACCCTCGAATCTACATCACTACAGGACGGGCAAATCCGTGTTGCCATCGACAAGTTCGGCCTGACTGCCAACAATGTCAGTTACGCCCTTAGCGGTGACCAGATTGGCTACTGGCAGTTTTTTCCGGCCGAGGAGAATTGGGGCAAGGTCCCGGCCTGGAGTATTGCAGAAGTCACCGAGTCCCGCTGCGATGAGATAGCTGTTGGCGAAAGACTCTGGGGTTTCTTTCCCATGAGCAGCGAACTGGTACTGCAGCCGGGCAGCATCAGGGAAGATAGTTTTACCGATGAGACCGCACACCGGAGAGAACTCGCCGCCTTGTATAACCAGTATCGCCGCACGGGGGGCGAACCAGAAATCCTTCAGCAACTCGAAGATGAGCGCTGTCTGTTGTTCCCTCTGCTCTTAACCTCCTATGTACTGATGGACTATTTTATCGACAACAACTATTTCGGTGCTGAACAACTGGTGATCGGTTCGGTGTCTTCCAAGACGGGTCTCGGGCTGGCCTGCCTGGTACATGGGGCACCAGCACCCCGCCCCAGGGTGATCGGCATTACCTCCGAGGCGAATCGTGATTTTGTCATGAGCCTGGGTTGCTGTGACGAGCTTATTCACTATGGCAATGAAACTGACATCGATGCCACACTCACCACCGCCTATGTCGACATGTCCGGAAACGGATCGCTCACCAACACACTCCATCATCACCTGACCGACAAGCTGGTTGAGAGCTGCATGGTTGGCGCTACCCATTGGGAGACAGAACGACGCGGGTCTGATTTGCCCGGTGCCAGACCAACCTTCTTCTTTGCTCCAGGTCAGATTGCCAAACGGGATAAGGAATGGGGCGCCGGCGTATTGTTTGCCAAAGCCAGCGAGGCATCGGTTAAACTCGCAGAGCAAGTCAAAGACCAGATCAGAATCGAAAGGTTAAGCGGCGCAGAGGCAGCCAGTCAGATCTGGAAAGATATGCTGGATTCTTCGGTAGCGCCGAGCAGAGGCATAATAGTCTCCCTCTAACAGCAAACCACTCCAACAACTGACAGAGAATGATTGCCATGCTGCAGATAATTTTTCCTAGCCAGGTGGACAATACCTACAAGGGTCACAAACAGGGCCTGTATTTTTTCTTCTTCATTACCCTGGTGACGATAGGCAGAAGTTGTATCCACATCTTCGCCGCCGATGGAGGAGCCCAGTCCATTGCCACCATCCCCTTGGACACCTTTAGCCAGAGTGGTGCTGAAGCGGTGGTTTTCATTTTTGCTCAGTGGGGAATCGCTCAGCTCATGGTGGGATTCATGTATCTGCTGGTTGCCTTGCGATATCGATGCCTGATTCCCCTGATGTACCTGTTTCTCTTCTTCGAATGGAGTTCGAGAATCGCCCTGGGCTTTTTCAAATCTATTGAAACCGCCGGTGTCGCACCTGCGGCAATCGTCCAGTTAGTGCTGGTGTTACTGATTCCCGTGATGTTTTTCCTGTCTATCCGCCAGGTGAAGCATCCGGGCTAAGTTTCAAAGACTGCGAGATTCATCTGCCCATCTAAACCAGAACTGCGATTGCCAGAAATGGCCTGATACTCAGACGATTGTGCCATCTGCAATAAGGCCCGTGAGTTGGGATAGCGCACCAGGGCGATTGCATCCCATTCGGTGCCACCAATAAATGTCATGCGACACTCGCCGCGGAAAATCACTTCGGCACCGATGCTTGCCAGAATTTTTTCAACGTCTTCACTGTATTGTGCATAGTCACTCGCACCGGCGCCATCACGGCTGAACTTGGTCAGGTTTACCATTACCACGGGCCTGTCCGGAAGCTGGGCAAAGGCCTGAGCCTGCTCCGGTGTAGGGCCCATGGCATTTATCTCCATGGTTTGTGCCTGTGCCCCCTGGCTGAATAGTCCGGCCAGTGCAGCGAAGCCAGCTGCTGCGCCTGAATTGGTGACAAACTCACGCCTGCTCTTGCTACTCTTTTCTGATTTGATTTCCTTCATGTTATTTTCTCCGAAATATTTCTTGATTGCCCTGCGCCGCATTTATCGTTTGCGCTTCCCGATCAACGCCTGCGTTTCACTGGATACTTCTGCGGTAAATATGCCCGCCAACAAATCGACCAGATTGCTGATGAAAAAATCAGAATCAGGCCCCTGGAATGCATTCTTCTCCTTGGCATGGTTCGACATCGATAATCCGGAAAATCGGACCACAGTTAGATAGCGATCATCAAACAATGCCTCGCCAAGCTCGGGTAACTGTTCACGCAAGAGCTTTGCAATAATCTGGATACTGTTGCTTTCTTCAATGACTTCTTCCTCCATCATGGGATGTCTGACCGAGGCATTAATGGCACCGAAGGCTTTAATCCACTGTCGATAACCCGCATCAGTTCGGCACAACTGAAAAGTAGGGGCTACCATCAAATTGCAGAGATCCCGAACCGATGGCGCTGAGTTGTTTGACAGGCATTGAGTTAATAGCTCGCGCCTTTTTTCCTGGGTCTGGACGAATCGAGACCTGTGAATGGCATCAATCAAGCCTTTTCGATTCTTGAAGTGATACTGCAGGGCCGACTCGTTTTTCTGCCCTGCCGCCTCGACTACCGCTCGCACCGTAACGTTTTCAACCCCTTGTTGCGCACAAAGTTTTTCCATTGCTCGCATGAGCCGGGTACGCGTGGCTACCGTGCGCGCCTGTCGATATTCGACCTCGGCCATTTACTCACTCCCTTATTCAGTTCAAAGCTCGGCACTGTAACCCAATCGATTCAATCGGCATTTCCAGGCTGCAATGATTACAAGCCATGATAGACACTAGCAAAATAATGTACATCATTATTTATCATGCTACTATCGATGGATCGGCCAGAGGATCGGCGAAACAAAAGCACCCGAATAAGGCATCCCGAACCCCGTGAAACTTAGAACAGAAATCGCCGCGATACTGGCATTTTGCTTGCTGTTACTCGCCCTGCAACATGGTCGCCTGGATCGAATTTCACTTACCGCAGAAGCCGCCGAAAGTAGACCGTTTAGCTGGCAGGCTGGACCGGATACGGCATCTCCTGCCAGTGATGCCAAGCCACCCAACATCGTTCTAATACTGGCCGACGACCTGGGCTGGAATGATATTACTCACTACGGCGGCGGTATTGCCGGCGGAACCGTGCCCACTCCCAATATTGATTCTATCGCCCAGCAGGGCATGCATTTCCCGCGAGCCTATGCCGGAAACGCCACCTGCGCGCCTTCAAGAGCGGCCCTTTTAACCGGTCGTTATGGCCCTCGAACCGGATTCGAATTTACACCAACCTCTCCGGGCTTTGCGCGCCAGACAGGAGGTAGATGGATTGATGAGAATGCAGAATATCCTCCACCTTCAGAGTTGGGTCTACCCAGCAGCGAACTGACAATCGCTGAATCGCTGAAGGAAAAAGACTACCACTCCATCCTGCTTGGCAAGTGGCATCTGGGTAGTGTTGAAGGCACAGTGCCAAATGACCAGGGCTTCGATGAGTTCCTCGGTTTTAACGGTGGCGCCAGACTCTTTATGGATGTCGATGATCCGCAGGTCGTAAACTCTCGTCAGGAATTCGATCCCATCGATAATTTTCTGTGGGCGAGCCAGCGATTTGCCATCAGTTACAACCAGGGAGAAACCTTCAAACCAGATTCCCATATGACGGATTACCTATCACGAGAAGCCGTCTCCGCAATCGAGGCCAATGCAAACCGGCCGTTTTTCATGTTTCTGTCCTATAACGCACCCCATACGCCACTGCAGGCGGAAAAGTCGGACTATGATGCGCTAAGCCATATTGAGGATCATACCGAGCGTACCTATGCTGCCATGTTACGCGGTCTTGACCGCGGTATCGGTCAGGTTCTTGCGGCACTGGAAGAAAACGGTCTGGAAGAAAATACCATCGTGATCTTCACCAGCGATAACGGTGGCGCAAACTACCTGGGCTTAACAGACATCAATCAACCCTATCGCGGCTGGAAACTCAGTTTCTTCGAGGGCGGTATTCGTGTGCCCTACTTCATCAAATGGCCGGCACGGATTCCGGCAGCATCTGAATACGGCTCCCCCGTCGCCCATATCGACGTGTTTCCCACGGTGCTGGCCGCCGCAGGCATCGACATACCAGATGATCGCGTTATCGATGGGGTCGATATTCTGAACGCGGCTTTGGATGCCGAACAACCGCCACTGAACCGGCCACTCTACTGGCGTGATGCAGGCTACAAAGTCGTGCAGCAGGATGGCTGGAAACTCCAGATTCAGGAACAGAACGGGCAACGCTGGCTCTACAACCTGAACAACGACCCGACGGAACAGAATAACCTGATCGACAGCCAACCTGATCGCGCCGAACTCTTGATGCAGACTCTCTATGAAATCGATGGACAGATGAGCGAGCCACTCTGGCCAGGATTAACCGACCGGGAAGTCTCCATCGACTACACACTCGAAAATGAACCGGAAGGTGAACGCGAAACCATCATCTGGACTAATTAGAGTGTCTGTCTGCAGGCACTCGGCGTGTCCAGGCTATCTCCCTGTCATCCATTCACTGATTAAAAGTAGAAGCTCGTTATGATTGTTGAAAACAAAGTCCAGCCCAACCAGGAACAGATCAAGGGTTTCCAGGAAGGCGATACCGACACACCGATCTACATGCTCAACCTGCTCAAGTACAAAGAACACGCGAGCTACGATGATGGTCGTGAAACCGACGCCTCCGGCGCAGAAGCCTACAGAATATATGCAGGCGAAGTTGAAGCACACGTGGCAAAGGTAGGTGGCAAGATGATTTTTGGTGGTCAGGTAAGTCGCCTGATGCTGGGAGAGGTAGAAGATCTGTGGGATAGCGTTGCCCTGGTCATGTATCCCAGCCGCAAAGCCATGCTTGCCATGATCCAGGATCCCGACTACCAGGCCAGTGCCATTCATCGCAAGGCAGGGCTTGAAGGGCAACTCAACGTCGAATTGAAAGGTGATCTGGGTATCGGCCAGCTCTGATTTTCAATGACAACAGGGCCACGACGCCTTCCTGAATCATTAGCCCTGATTCGAGTAACGAACTGAATATTTCCAACGCGCTATCTAATCAATCTTTCACCTAGAAGTCTATTGCATACTATGTCTGAAATTACACTTTACGGTTCATCTCTTTCGCTCTACACCGGCAGAGCACGTAGCTACCTCATCAAGGCTGGCCTGCCCTATCGGGAAACGGTACCGGTGTCTCAACACTATTTCGAACAGGTCTTACCAAAGATGGGCGGGCGCCGCAGTGTGCCGGTCATTGAAACGGAGACCGGTGAGGTCATTCGAGATGGCGCCGCGATTATCGATCACTTTGAAGAGAAAAGTAGTCAGCGCTTTTCTCCCTCGACGCCTAAACAGAGAACCTTGAGCCTGTTGTTCGATGTTATTGGCACCGAAGGATTGCTGCGACCGGCCATGCACTATCGCTGGAACTTTCCGGAAGAGAACCTCGAGTTCCTGACTTTTCATTTTGAGTGCTACATCCCTCCCAACCTGGACAAAAGGGAAATGGCCGAAAAGCAGATGGATAGAATGCGCAACGCAGGGGAAACTTTCGGCGCCGTACCAGCGACCTTCGAACTCGTGGAATCGCTGTACTGTGACCTTATCGAAAAACTGGACCGACACTTCGCAGGCAATCCTTACCTGTTTGGCGGCAAGCCAAGTATTGGCGACTTCGGAATGATCGCACCCCTGTTTGCCCATCTCGGCCGGGATCCAAAATCGATTCGCCTGATGCAGACCAGGGCTATTCGCCTGTTCCGCTGGGTCGAACGCATGAACCGGCCCGAGCCGGACATCGGGGAGTATGATCGAAAGGAAGAGGACTATCTGCCCGATGACGAAATACCCCAGACCCTGATCGAGGTGCTGCAACACATTGCCATCGATTTCATGCCGGAAACCGGTGCAGCAGCGGAAACCATCAACGACTGGCTGGAGCAGAACAAGGAAATGGCAGCCAACACCACCGCCGAACGACAAGTCGGGATTGCCAGTTTCCAAGTGGCAGACACCACAGTGAATGCCATAGCGCAGCCCTACCGCTTCTATTTATTGAGTCGAATGCAGAACTATGTGGAATCACTAGCAGAAGATGATAAAAAAGGCGTGCTTGATCTCTTGCAGGCATGCGGCATGGCTGAACTGATGAAGATGCGCCTGTCGAGAGACATCGGCAGACATGAAAACCGGGAGGTATGGCTGTAACAGCTCAGACAGGGAATTCCTGCTCAAACAGAGCTGTGCAGCTAGAAGCGATGATTCTGATTTCAAAAAGTCTCCCTCGTGCTATCTTCATCAACTCAATTACCAGAAGAACATTGTTCAACGTTGGCTCATTGACTTAACTTTCAAATCGAGAGAGCGGCTTACTGAAAATTCTGAAGCAGGAGCAATGCCATGCGCCTACATGATTACCTTGAGTTTTTCGCCAGGGAAACACCAGATCACCCCTGCGCGGCAATGGATGACCGCATACTGACTTACCAGGAAGTCGATCGCCTTGCCAATCGCTTCGCCAATTCCTTGCTGACCCAGGGGCTTAAAAAAGGCGATCGCTTCACCTACATCTCCCTCAACTCCATCGATATGGTCATCATGTACTACGGTGCAGCAAAGGTGGGTGTCGTCCCGGTTCCTCTCAATTATCGCCTCGCACCAAGAGAAGTGCTCTATATTGTAAATGACTCCGGCAGCAAACTGCTGTTCAGCCAAGCCGAATTCAGTGACGGGGTCGATGCAGTTCGCGATGAACTTGAAAGTGTACAGGCACTCATTCATTTAGATGGCAGCAATAACAAGGAAGGCTGGGCTAGCTACGGTGATTGGCTGGTAAGCGATGACAGCAAACCTGCTGCCGATGTCGCGGATACCGACCAGCTTTACCAGATGTATACCAGCGGCACTACAGGTTTACCAAAAGGTGTCATGTCAAATCATTATTCTGTCTGTGAAAACATTTCAGCAGGCATGCTCTTTAGCGGCATGGAAGCTTCTTGTGAGCGAAATCTGATCGTGGCTCCCATGTACCATGTCGCTGCCGCCGTTACGGCGATGCTGGTCATTGCCAGAGGTGGCTCCCTGGTTATTCTCGAAGCCTTTGATCCGACCAACGTCGCCAACAAACTGGAAAATGAAAAAATCACTATTGTCACCCTGGTGCCAGCCATGATTCAGGCCTGCCTGGTTTACGTGCCCGACCTGAGCAGTCGCGATTTTTCTTCGCTGCGCCGCATCACCTATGGCGCCAGCCCTATCGCCAAAGAAGTGTTGGTCAACGCTATGGAAAAATTCGGCTGTGAATTTTCTCAAGGGTTCGGCATGACCGAATTGTCCTGTCTCGCCACCGGCCTGAGCCCGGAAGACCATGTCAGAGCGGTAGAGAGTGAACCTGAACTCTTGACGTCTGCCGGTCGCGCGGTACTGGGCACCGACGTCAGAATAGCCGACGAAAACGACCAGGAAGTGCCTTTTGGGACGGTAGGAGAACTTCAGGTTCGGGGCCCACAGGTCATGACCGGCTACTGGAACAAACCGGACGCAACCGCCGAGACACTTAAAGGCGGATGGATGCACACGGGTGATGCAGCAAGAATGGACGAGAACGGTTACATCTATGTCCAGGATCGCATCAAGGACATGATCGTGTCAGGTGGCGAGAACATCTACCCAGCCGAGGTTGAGAATGCACTGTTTCAACACCCGGCAGTAGCAGATGCGGCCGTGATCGGTATTCCCAGCGAGCAATGGGGAGAATCGGTGCTGGCCTTCCTGGTATTACAAGGTGAGGAAAAACCGACGACAGAAGAACTGATCGAATTCTGCCGTTCCCATCTCGCTGGCTATAAGCTACCTCGCCAGGTGGAGTTTGTTGATGCATTACCTAGAAACGCCAGCGGCAAAGTGTTGAAAAACCAATTGCGCGAGCCTTACTGGGCAGGCATTGAGCGCATGGTTAATTAGCTTGCCCTGAATTCCATACCATTAAGCTGAGACATAAAACCCATGAAAAAAGCACTGAAGTGCATCGGCGCCAATTCTCCTACTAATGCTCTCATCTCAAAATCCTTTCAAGCAAGTCTTGTCAGGTACTGACTCAATTAAAGCGAGTCATCCCGCCCCCGGGGGGGTGGTAGTTCCGGAGAGCTTAATTGGGATAAGGATCGTGCTGGCCTAGCACTTATGTAGTCTAGGTGTAGTCTAGAAGGGAAGACGGGAAGAGTTGCTGAGACTAAACTTCTCTAACTTATTGATTTTAATGGTGGGCCCACCAGGACTCGAACCTGGGACCGACGGATTATGAGTCCGGCGCTCTAACCAACTGAGCTATAGGCCCAAACTTTTTCTGATGTTATCGCACGTTCTGATACTGTGCGGCGATGGACTTCTCTACCGCTTTGGCGTCTGCCTTCATGCCCTGAGCGAGCCCTCTGGCCATGTTGTCGGTGAAGATCTCTTCAGTGCCTTGCGCCAGACCTTCAAACACGGCAATAGCCACTTCCTCTGTTGACCCTTTTTCTACGGTCATGCCGGCCGTCATGTCCGTGTCGATTGGGCCGGGATAAATGCCGCATACCAGTGTGTTCTGGCCGGCCAGCACCGCGCGTTGGCCCTGAGTCAGAGAATGTCCTGCCGCTTTGGAGGTCGAGTAGGTTGGAGCGAACGGGAAATTAACCAGCCCGGCTACCGACAGCACGTTTGCGATGGCGCCACCGCCATTGGCCTTCAGAATGGGCGCGAATGCCACGCCCATGCGCATCGGGCCATAAAAGTTGGCGTCCATTTCCAGTTTGGATTTCTCAACCACATCGTCCGCCATCAGTTGGGCGCCTGTTCCCATGCCGGCGTTGTTGATGACGATTTCAACGTCGCTGGCAGCTTGCGCGGCCGCGCTGACCTGTTCCTGATTGGTGACATCCAGCGCCAGGGTCACAACGCGGTCGCTATCAAGGGCCTTCACTTCAGCGAGCTTGGATTCGTCCCTCGCAGTGGCGTAGACCTTCTTCGCGCCCAGTTCCAATGCCTTGCTCGCGAGGGCTTTGCCAATACCCCGGTTGGCTCCGGTAATCAGAATGACCTTGCCTTCTATGGCGACACCGCTCATCGTCTTCTCTCCGTTCAGCTTATGGAGCAGAAACTTCTGCGGTTGCGGGCTCAGCCCGCACCACCGAAGCGTGCTCTACAGATTTCGGTTTATTGTCTTTATTCGTCCAGGAATGAGCGCAGATGATCAGAGCGCGTGGGATGACGCAGTTTTCTCAGCGCCTTCGCTTCGATCTGTCTAATTCGCTCACGGGTCACGTCGAACTGTTTGCCGACTTCTTCAAGGGTGTGATCGGTATTCATGTCGATACCAAATCGCATACGCAGCACCTTCGCTTCTCTGGCGGTGAGGCTACCGAGCACGTCCTTAGTGGCTTCCCGAAGACCCTCATCGATGGAGGAATCCACCGGTGAGTCCACATTGGCATCTTCGATAAAATCACCCAGATGCGAATCTTCATCATCACCGATCGGGGTTTCCATTGAGATCGGTTCTTTGGCGATTTTCAGTACGCGGCGGACTTTGTCTTCCGACATGTCCATGCGCTCGCCAAGCTCTTCCGGTGTAGGCTCGCGCCCTTTCTCATGCACCATCTGTCGGGAAATCCGGTTGAGTTTGTTGATCGTTTCGATCATGTGCACCGGTATACGGATCGTGCGTGCCTGATCGGCAATCGAGCGGGTAATCGCCTGACGAATCCACCAGGTTGCGTAGGTTGAAAACTTGTATCCGCGGCGGTATTCGAATTTGTCCACGGCCTTCATGAGGCCGATATTGCCTTCCTGGATCAGGTCCAGAAACTGCAGGCCCCGATTCGTGTATTTCTTCGCGATCGAGATCACCAGTCGCAGGTTGGCCTCAACCATTTCTTTCTTGGCACGGCGCGACTTAGCTTCGCCGATCGACATCTGTCGGTTGATGTCCTTGATTTCTGCAACCGTGAGCCCGGTTTCTTCTTCGAGCAGTCGAATCTTCTTCTGTGCCCGAAGCACCTCAGTTTTTACATTTACCAGCAGCTCTGAGTAGGCTGCTTTGGCCTTAATGTGCTGGTTAATCCACTTTTCGTTGACCTCGTGGCCCGGGAAAGTCTCTATGAAGATCTTGCGGGGCATCTTGGCATGTCGAACCGCAAGGGTCATAACCATTTTCTCGTGACGGCGCAGGCGGCTCAGTACAGCACGTATGTGGCTGAGCAGCGGGTCAAACTGACGCGGCGTCAGTTTGAATGATTTGAACAGCTCTCCGAGTTTTTCCAGTTCAGCCTTGGCTCTGGCGTGGTCGCGCCCGTTTCTGGCGACGGATCTGCTGGTTTTGACGAATTGTTTCTGCAGTTCAGCAAAGCGGATTGCAGCCTCTTCCGGATCAGGGCCGGTAGCTGCTTCGTCTTCGCTGTCGTCATCCATGTCGGAGTCGTCATTGTCATCGTCAGACGAATTTTGCGCGGCAGCGCCGCTCATGGCGGGAGGAGGGATGTCGTCCGTGTTGTCCAGGTAGCCTGTGATCAGATCGCTGAGCCGCCGCTCTTCAGTGTCGATCAGTGCATATTCATTGAGTACGTGCTCTACGGTGCCGGGGAACAGCGCCATAGCCTTCATCAGCTCGCGCAGCCCCTCTTCGATGCGCTTGGCGATGACAATTTCGCCTTCCCGGGTGAGCAGTTCAACAGTGCCCATTTCTCGCATGTACATCCGCACCGGGTCTGTGGTGCGGCCGGCCTCGTTTTCGACCGCAGCCAGTGCGGCGGCTGCTTCAGCCGCTGCCACTTCGTCAGCGCCATTATCACTGTCGTCTTCATTCAGAATCAGAGAATCGGCATCGGGTGCGGTCTCAAACACCTTGATGCCCATGTCATTGATCATCTGGATGATGTCTTCAACCTGATCCGGATCAGAGATGGTATCCGGCAGGTGGTCATTGACCTCTGAATAGGTCAGGTAGCCCTGCTCCTTTCCTTTGGCGATCAGTGACTTCAGGCTGGACTGTGGTGCAATAACTTCGGCCATAAATTCTCATCTCCCCTGCAGGCACAGGGACGCAAAATGGGTAAATAACAGCGAGCCGCGCATTATAGCGGTGGGCGGTAATTATGTATATCGACTTTCGGTGAATTTAGGACAGCTCAGACGCTGTCTGGATTTGGCGCGGGCGCTTCGGAGACGCGGGATTTGAGCTCATCTTTCAATTTCAGCAGGTGCAGTTTTTGGCTGATATCTGACAATATATTGTCAAGTATTTGAGTGAATTCCGCTTCGACGCCTTCCTGGGGGGTAATTTTTTCTGCCTGCAGCAACTGGGTCAGCTGGCCACCGAGGGGCGTGCCATAGCAGTAGCCGAGTAGGTGGTAGGTCTCCGTTGCCGGCTCCCTGCGTATTTTCTCGATCAAGGTAAGCAGCAGTTTGCGGGCTTCGTCCTCCGCATGGCGCAGGGGTTCAAGCTCAGCCCGAACAGTCAGCGCTATCTCAGGATTGCGCAGCAAGAGCTCAATGGCTTTCAGGCTGGCGGACTTGCGGATGGTATTCAGGCCTGCCGGCTGCTGAGTTGTCCTTGACCTGGCAGGGGGCTGAGGGGCCATCACGGCCTCTGATGGTTCGGGCTGGCTGCCTTTATCCGGGGGTGCGCTCGCGAGCAGCTGATCCAGAGACTCACTGCTGATGCCCAGAGTCTCAGAGAGCTTGTCCAGCATCAGTTGGCCATAAACGCCTTTTGGGAACTGGCGGATCAGCGGTTTGGCCAGATTGCTCAGCCGGGCCTTGCCTTCGATGGATTGAATGTCCAGGCCTTCAGAGAGCTTGTCGAAAAAGAATTGCTCCAGCGGCGTCGCCTGCTCGATCTCCTGTAAAAAGCCTTCAGTGCCGATCGAGCGCACCCGGGTATCAGGGTCCTCTCCGTCAGGCAGAAACAGGAAGCGCACGCGTCTGCCGTCTTCCATTAGCGGCAGGCTGGTCTCCAGAGCGCGCCAGGCGGCGTTACGTCCGGCCGCATCACCATCGAAACAGAACACCACCTCGGAGACGGCGCGGAACATACGGGTCAAATGTCTGGCGCTGGTTGCGGTACCCAGTGTGGCCACCGCGTTGCGGATGCCCATTTGGGCCAGCGCGATGACATCCATATAGCCTTCCACCAGCAGCAGGCGCGTGAACTTTTCGCCTGATTTCTTGCTCTCGTACAGCCCGTAGAGCTCAGAGCCTTTCTGGAATACCGGTGTTTCCGGTGAATTAAGATATTTGGGCTTTTCCTCTCCGAGTACTCGCCCGCCGAAAGCAATCACCCGTCCACGGCTGTCGCGAATCGGAAACATGATGCGGTCCCGGAAACGGTCGTAATAAGGTGCTTTATGGGTACTTGGCTCGGCGCCGTTTTCCGGCTTGTTGCGCTCAATTACCATACCGGCTTTCAACAGCGTGCGCTGTCGCTCCGGGCTATCCCCGAGTACGTCGATCAGGTTCTCCCATCCGGGCGGGGCATAGCCAAGCGCAAAATCGCGGGCAACTTCACCGACCACGCCACGCGAGGTCAGGTAGTCTACGGCGCGCTGTCGCCCCTGATGCTGGCGCAGTTGTTGCTGATAAAATTTGCTCGCTTGATCGAGTACTTCAAACAGTTTGGCATGTTCGGACTGACGGCGGGACTCGGCCTTGGACTCTTCCCGAGGTACCTCCAGCCCCGCATCCCGCGCCAGGATTTCAACGGCCTGTGGAAAATCCACATGGTCAAAATTCATGACAAAGCCGATTGCATTACCACCGGCGCCACAGCCGAAGCAATAGTAGAACTGCCGTTCAGGCTGAACGCTGAATGAGGGGGTTTTCTCGTTGTGGAAAGGGCAGCAGGCCTGATAATTTTTGCCGGATTTTTTCAGGCCGACCCGTTTATCCACCACCTCGACGATATCAGAGCGATGTAATAGATCGTCAATGAACGATTGCGGAATGAGTCCGGCCATGGGTGATTGGGCAGTCAGGTTGAGTTGCTGATCCTGCATTGTATGCCAGTCAGCGGCAGGAGCGCACGGGTCGGTGGCAATTCATTGCACACGATGGGGCAGCGAGTCCGGAACAAGGCAAGAGTGGAGTAAAGTGAGATTAGAGCGAGAAGAGCGAGAAGAGAGACTGGAGAGTTAGGTGAGAAAAGTGCGCCAAGCGGTCTTAGGGTGAGCCGCGGATGTGCCGGGTCAGCTTAAGCGAGGTTAAAACCCGGGGCGTTTACAATCGCTGCGCTCAGCCCAGGCGCTGCTTGATCAACCCGCTGACTTTGCCCATATCCGCTTTGCCGGCCATCTGCGGCTTGAGCAGACCCATGACCTTACCCATGTCCTGCATTGATGTCGCGCCGGTACTGGCGATTGCCTCCTCGATCAGCGAGGCGATTTCTTCCTCACTTAGTGGCTGCGGCAGGAACTCCTGAATCACCTCAATCTCGGTCTGCTCTTTCGCGGCCAGTTCATCGCGACCGGCGTCGGTAAACTGCTTGATCGAGTCTCTGCGCTGCTTCACCATTTTGTCCAGAATCGAGGTGACGCGGACATCGTCGGGGTCAATGCGCTCGTCGACTTCGACTTTCTTGATTTCGGCCAGAACCAGGCGGATCGTTCCCAGGCGCTCTTTTTCCTTGGCGCGCATGGCGGCCTTCATGGCTTCATTGATCTGCGCTTTCAGAGGGCTGTCGGGCATGTCACACCTGAATCGTAAGAGTGCGAGGTGAGTATGGGACGCCTGCAGGGAGCAGGCGTCTTCGTGATCTTTTTGGCGATCAGCTTGATGATCAGTAGAGGCGCTGAGTTCTGCGGCTTTCGCGCTGAACCTTCTTGAGGTGACGCTTTACCGCAGCCGCCGCCTTGCGCTTTCGCACGGAGGTCGGCTTTTCGTAGAACTCGCGACGGCGCACTTCCGCAAGAATTCCTGCTTTTTCGCAGGAGCGCTTGAAGCGACGCAGTGCCACATCAAACGGCTCATTTTCTTTAAGTCTTACCTGGGGCATTTGAACTCCGTTTGTCTAGAGGGCCCGCGGGCCGTGCTCTAGAGCGATTTACCTAATGTTTTACCGAATACTGCGCAGATACGCGCTGCCGCGCTCGCCCAATTTCAGAGGGGCCGTATCTTATAGATTCAGGGGGTGAAATGCAAAGGAATTGGCCCTTTCCGGGGCACATTATTCAGGGGGTTGGGTGCGCCATCGCCGGTATATCGGGCTCGAAGGGCCAGGGCCTCGGGTGAAGTCCGTGCTTTGCTGGCCAGTTGCTGGCAGGCAGCCCCCCTTGCTGGCCTTATTGAGAGTTGGGGTTGCGTGGTTTTTTTGGCATGATTGCGGGCCTCATGAAGCGACCCTCAACTGGCCAGCCGTGATAGTTCTTGGCATCGAAACTTCCTGTGATGAGACCGGCGTGGCGCTGTACGACACTGACCGGGGCCTGCTGGCGGATGCGCTCTACAGTCAGATTCACATCCATGCGGAATATGGCGGTGTGATCCCGGAGCTGGCGTCGCGCGACCACATTCGGAAAACACTGCCGCTGGTACGTGAGGTCATTGAGAAGGCGGGTATCCGGGATGCGCAAATTGGCGGTGTCGCCTACACAGCCGGGCCGGGCCTGATCGGAGCGCTGCTGGTTGGTGCTGCCATCGGGCGGAGCCTGGCGATGGGCTGGAATGTGCCGGCAATTGGTGTGCACCACATGGAGGGGCATCTGCTTGCTCCCATGCTGGAGTCGGATGCGCCCGCATTTCCTTTTGTCGCGCTGCTGGTTTCAGGCGGACACACGCAGCTGGTCTGTGTTGAAGACATCGGACGTTACAAGTTGCTTGGCGAATCTCTGGACGATGCAGCCGGTGAGGCTTTCGACAAGGTCGGCAAAATGCTTGGCCTGCCATACCCCGGCGGTCCGGAAGTCGCCAGACTTGCGCAGTCCGGTAAGGCCGGCGCTTACAAATTTCCGCGCCCCATGACCAACCGCCCCGGGCTGGATTTCAGCTTCAGTGGCCTGAAGACTTTTGTGCGTAACACCATTGCCGAAGAGGTCGAGGTTCAAGGTGAGCTGAACGACGCCGTTCGGGCAGATATCGCCTGCGCTTTTGAGGATGCCGTGGTGAACACGCTGGCGATCAAATGCCGCCGCGCTCTGGAACAGACCGGCCTGAGCCGCCTGGTAATCGCCGGCGGCGTGAGTGCCAACCGAAGGCTGCGTGAAGTGCTTGGCGCTACCGTCGCAAAAAGCGGCGGTGAGCTGTTTTACGCAAGACCGGAATTATGCACTGACAATGGGGCGATGATCGCCTATGCTGGCGCGCAGCGTTTGCTGGCCGGCCAGTCGGAAGGCCTGAGTATTCAGGCACGACCGCGTTGGAATCTTGAGACTTTGCCGGCCCTTAACCCATAACCGATTGAGGAATTATCATGGATATTGTCTACATTCGTGAGCTGGAGGTTCGCACCATCATTGGCATCTTTGACTGGGAGCGTGAGCAGCGGCAGGTAGTGAGCCTCGATCTGGAGATGGGGTCGGACATCGCTGCGGCTGCCGCCACCGATACCATCGAAAATGCGCTGGACTATAAGGCTGTCGCCAAGCGGCTCATTGATTTTATTGAAAAGTCCGAATTTTTTCTGGTCGAGACGCTTGCCGAACGGGTCGCCGATATTGTGGTGAACGAGTTCAATGTCCCCTGGGTCAAGCTCAGGTTAGGTAAGCCCGGCGCTGTAACCGGCTCAAAAGATGTAGGTGTCATGATAGAAAGAGGATCGCGTCGCTGATTGTGCGTGAATTCCTGTCCAATCCTTCCATTCTCTTGTGTTCTGAATAATCGTGCCACTTCTCACTCTCAGTCTCGGTAGCAATATTGACGCCGATGCCAATATTCGAAGGGCAGTTGCCGAATTACGGGCCCGGTTCCCCGGCCTCCGGTGCTCAGCGGTTTACGAGAGTGAATCGGTCGGTTTTGAAGGTGACAACTTTCTGAATCTCGTGACAGTGGCGGAAACGGAAAAGCCTTTGCCCGACCTGCTAAGAGAGATTAAAGCCATTGAAGATGCACTGGGCCGGGATCGCAGCCAGCCGAAGTTTTCCAGTCGCTGTATTGATATTGACGTTCTGACTTACGGTGAACTCAGCGGTGAGCATGCAGGCATTTTGCTTCCCCGTGGAGAAATACTGGAACATGCCTTTGTGCTGCAACCCCTGGCCGAAATCCTGCCGGATATGAAACACCCCTCGACCGGACAAACGATGTCAGTTCATTGGGATGCGTTCGATAAAACCGGACAGCAGCTTTGGCGCAGGGATTTTGACTGGTAGACGCACACTGCGCGTCCTGCTGACGCTTGCGCGCAGAGACTGACTAGCGGAGCGCGCGTCCTCCATCCACCTTGATGACTGCCCCGGTCATATAACTTGCCTGATCGACGAGAAAAAAGGCGGTATTGGCGATATCTTCTACAGTGCCGGTCCGGCCAAGCGGAATGCCGGCAAGCGCTTTTTTCCGGGCAGCCTCTGCGGCTTCGTCCTGAGGGTTCTCAAGATGGCTTGGCCAGAGGATAGCGCCGGGTGCCACACCATTGACCCGCACCGCAGGGGCCAGTTCTCTGGCCAGTGAGAGCGTCATGCTTTTCAGCCCGGCCTTGGCAATGTTGTAGATGGGAAAATCCTTAATGGCCCCATCCACCATGGCATCGAGAATATTGATGATGTTGCCCTGACGACGTGTGAGCTCTTGGCTCAGGGCCACACTCAGAAAGTAGGCTCCACGCAGATTACTGTCTATGAGGTCGTCCCACTGTCCCTGAGTGGAGTCTTCCAGTGGCGTCGCATAGAAAGACGAGGCGTTGTTGATCAGCACGTCGATGCGGCCGAAACAGTCGAGCGCGTTCTGTGCCAGCTGAGCGACTTCCGACCTTTCAGTCAGTGCCGCCTGCAGGCAGCTGACTGAATCGGCACGTACGGCATTGCGTTCCGCCTGCAGGCTCAGCGCTTCTTCTTCCGAACCGTTGTAGTGGATAATGAGACGATAGCCGGCGTCATGAAAGCGCCGCACGAGGGCGGCGCCGATTCGCTTTGCGCTTCCGGTTATCAGTGCGACGGGTTGTTCATTGGTCATGTTTCAGGGACTCGATTGTCTTGGTGATGCTGGACAGGCGGGCTTCATATATGGCCGCTTTCGGCTCGGCGCGACTGGCGGCCAGGACCGCGCGGCTGTCGATGGCGCTGGCTGACAGCAGTAAGGTTTTCAGATAGACATTTTGTGGATAGTCGCGCGTCTCGAGGCCTGTGCGACCCCGCGCATCGGCCTCACAGGCCAGCAGAAATTTGTCCAGACGCTCCGGGCGGCGGAACGCGTCGAGAGATTCCAGCAGTTTCAGCACCGTTGCTGGCTTCAGTTCTTTCACGCGATGCAGCTTGGTGTGGTGTTCGCAGACCAGACGAGAAAGCTGGGCATGCTCCTTGGGCACACGCAGTCGTGATTCAATCTGATTGAGCAAGCTCAGGCCGGCTGCTTCATGGCCGACATGACTCGGCCATTGATCGGGATCCGTCAGGCCCTTGCCGACATCGTGAACCAGAGTAGCGTACAGCACGACACTGTCGTCGCTCAGTTTCCGGGCCTGCTCAAGACACAGCAGAATGTGCAGGCCGGTATCGATCTCGGGATGATATTTTTCCGGTTGCGGGACGCCGAACAAATTATTGACCTCGGGCAGGATTGCCGCCAGCGCATAGCACTCCCGCAATACCTCAATGAAGACTGACGGTGTCTGGCTGGTCAGTGCCAGTTCCAGCTCTTTCCAGATGCGTTCCGGAACCAGATGATCGAGTTCGCCACTGTGACAGATACTGCGCATGAGGTCGCGGGTTTCGTTGGCGACCCGGAATCCCAGATGGGCGAACCGGGCCGCAAAGCGCGCGACCCGCAGCACTCTCAGAGGATCCTCAACAAATGCCCCTGAGACATGGCGTAGCACCCTGTCTTCAATATCGAACTGGCCGCCGAAAGGGTCAATCAGTGAGCCGTTTTCATCCATGGCGATGGCATTGATGGTGAGATCCCGGCGCAGCAAATCTTCTTCGAGGGTAACCTCCGGTGAACTGTTGATGGCGAAACCCTTGTAACCGGGGCCTGTTTTACGTTCTGTGCGCGCCAGCGCATACTCATCATGAGACTCAGGATCAAGAAACACCGGGAAGTCCTGCCCCACCTGCTGATAGCCCAGATCCAGCATCTCCTGGGGTGCTGCGCCCACGACCACCCAGTCCCGGTCTTTGGTTTCAAGACCGAGGAGCTTATCGCGAACTGCGCCGCCAACCAGGTAAGTCTGCATGGTGAATTTTGCCGGTGCTTAATCAGTGTGAAATGGTGAAGCGTTTTTTGTCTTCCAGGCGCATCATAGTCAGGGATCTGCCCCAGACGTAGCCGGTATCAAGCGCAAAAACCCGCGGCCGTCTGGTAATCCCGTCCAGCGCTGCCCAGTGACCAAAAAGTATCGTTGCTTTTTGCGTTATCTTCTCATATTCAAACCAGGGCTTGAATCCACTGGGCGCCGCGCAGAGGCCTTCCTTGATGTCCAGGCGCAGGCTGCCGATGTCGTCGCAGAATCGAATGCGGGTGAGATAGTTGGTGATTGTCCGCAGTCTTTCGTGGCCCCGCAAAGATTTACTCCAGCGGATAGGTTCATTGCCATACATGTTTTTCAGATAGGCTTTACATTCGCTGTCCTGAAGCGCGTGTTCGACCTCTGCTGAGAGATTGAGTGTCATCTGCAGAGACCAGCTCGGCGCCACGCCGGCGTGAACCATCAGAAAATTTTCGGGACCTGCTTCCGTCAGCAGAGCTTCGTGGTAGGCCAGTGGTTTGCTTCTCAGCCAGTCGCTCAGTGCTGAACAATCCGGCGCAGCGAGCAATTGCTCGAGGGTGTCCTTGCCGCGTGCCGGCGCGACCCCTTCGTGAATGGCAATGAAATGCAGATCGTGATTGCCCAGTACGACGCGGATGGAATCATCCATATCCTGAAGCAGGCGCAGGGTGTCGAGTGATTTCGGGCCACGGTTGACCAGGTCACCGACGCACCAGAGGGTGTCGGTTCCGGGTGTAAAATCCGCCTTTTTCAGAAGCTTTTTCAGGGGCTTGTAGCAGCCCTGGATGTCGCCGACTACAAAGTTACTCATGGTGTTCCAGTAGAGGACTGTGACGGCAGTATAGCATCGGCTGGCCTGCCGGGCGCGACAGCCCACGCTGCAAACCCTTTGTGCCTGGCTGCGCTAGTGCACCGTATGAGGCGGTGCTAACAGGAAGGCCGGAATCGGCGTCGTGAAGCGGTCGCCGCTGTCGGTAACCAGCTCGTAGCTTCCCTGCATGGTGCCAGTCTGAGTGCCAATGATTGCACCACTGGTGTACTGGAAGGATTGCCCCGGTCCGATCTCAGGCTGCTGTCCGACCACTCCGGGCCCTTTGACTTCCTCAACGCGATTGTTGTCGTCAGTAATGCGCCAGTGCCGGTTGAGCAATTTCACTTTTGCGTCACCCCGGTTGGTGATATCGATGGTATAGGCGAAGGCATAGCGGCCCGATGTCGGATCGGAATGCTCCTGCAGGTATCGGGTGTTCACCTCAATTTCGATGTTGCGATCTGCGTCAGTCATGATGGCTCTGATTCAGCTCCTGTGCGAAAAGGTCGCTTATCGCGACGTAGTCAGACAGGCTCAGATTTTCCGGCCGCTCAGAAAGGCTGACCGGAATCTGCGCCAGCTTCTCTGCTGACATGATGGCTTTGAGGCTGTTTTTCAAGGTTTTGCGTCGCAGGTTAAAGGCTGTTCGCACCACCGTTTGCAGGGCTTCGACACTGCGCGCTTCAACTTCACGCCTGGCGTGCGGCGTCAGACGCACAATGGCTGAACTGACCTTGGGTTTGGGCGTAAAAGCCGCGGAGGGAACATTAAACAGATGCTCAACTTCACAAAAATACTGGACCATGATGCCGAGGCGGCCGTAATTCTTGTTGCCGGGTTTCGCGCCAAGTCGCTGAACCACTTCGAGCTGCAGCATAAAGGTCATGTCCTCAATCAGTTCGGCGTTCTGCAGCAAATGAAACATCACCGGTGTTGAAATGTTGTAGGGCAGGTTGCCAATGATGCGAAGCTTGCTGCTGCGATTGATCAGAGCAGCCAGGTCAAACTTGAGAATGTCCTGCTGATGGATGGCGACGTTGTCATGCCGGGCAAACCTTTTTTCGAGGAAGTCAGCCAGGTCCCGGTCCAGCTCCACACAGTCCAGTGGCCCGCCCGCCCGAGCCAGTAAATCGGTAATGGCGCCCTGGCCGGGTCCAATCTCAAGCAGGTGCTGGTCAGGCTTAGGGTCAATTGCGTCAACAATCCGCGCGATGACCTGCTCATCGTGAAGAAAATTCTGACCAAAGCGCTTACGCGCCTGATGGGGCATCCCGTTGCTCAGGCGAATCTTTCGGGTTTTCGCGTTCATGGTTTCGATTGTGCCCCAATCATCTCCACCGCGGTGGCGATTGCGGTCTGCAGGCTGCCAATATCTGCCTCACCGCTGCCGGCAAGCTCCAGCGCGGTGCCGTGATCAACAGAAGTGCGAATGATCGGCAGGCCCAGCGTGATGTTGGCCGCATTGCCAAAGCCCTTGTACTTCAGCACCGGCAACCCCTGATCGTGATACATGGCGAGTACAGCATCTGTCTTGCCAAGGTATTTTTCGGTGAACAGGGTATCAGCCGGCAGGGGGCCGGTCAGATCCATGCCCTGCTGCGACAGTCTGTTCAGAACCGGTTCAATGATGTCGATTTCCTCAGTGCCAAGGTGGCCGGATTCGCCGGCGTGGGGATTCAGCCCGCACACCAGAATACGTGGTTCTTCGATGGCGAATTTGTGTTTGAGATCGCGATGCAGAATGGTCAGGACCTCAGTCAGGCCGTCCTCAGTGATCGCGGCAGCGACCCTATGCAGCGGCAGATGGGTAGTGGCCAGCGCAACTCGCAGGCCCTCTGTGGCAAGCATCATGACCGTGAGGTCAACTTCACACTGCTGCGCGAGAAATTCCGTGTGACCAGAAAAAGGGATGCCTGCTTCGTTAATGACACCCTTATGCACCGGGCCCGTCACCAGCGCATGAACCTGCTTGCGAAGCGCGATGCTTGTCGCGACCTCGAGTGTGTTCAGAACGTAAGGGCTGTTGGCGGCATTGAGTCTTCCGGGGTGAGCAGGCTCAGCGAGAGCGACGTTGCAAACAAAGAGCTCTCCCGCTTCGTTACGCCGGGGCGCAGCGAATTCGTCAAAAGGCACCAGGGTAAGAGGAAGGTCCAGCGCGGCAGCGCGCTGCGCCATCAGCTGCTGGTCGCCTACTACGACAAGCTGCGCGTCCGGTGGGTGCTGCGCCAGTTTAATGCAGAGATCTGGTCCGATGCCGGCCGGTTCGCCGGGGGTGAGTGCGAGTCGGGTAATCACGGCCTTTATCCGGCATCAATCAACCAGTTCTACGAAAGCTTCTTCACGAATCTCGATCAACCAGTTCTGGAGTTCCAGTTCAAATTTGCGGTTTCGCAACATGTTGGCCGCCTGGCTGCGGGTATACTCGCTGGACAGGTCAGACTCTCTGCGCCCGAGTACCTCTGCGATATGCCAACCCATCTGCGAGCGGAACGGCTCGCTGATTTCGCCGACCTCCAGCGTATCGACAACCGATTCCATTTCAATGGGCATGCCACCTTCAGAAACCCAATCCAGATCCCCGCCGGCCACCACTGAAGTGGCGTCGTCAGAATTCTGCCTTGCCAGCGACGTGAACTCTTCGCCATCATCGACAATGCGCTGCCTGAGCTCATTAATCAGTGCGATAGTCTGCTGTTCGTCGCGAATTTCATTGGGCGCCAGCATGATGTGTCTGATGTGTGTCTGCTTGACGATCTGTTCCGTTCCGCCGCGCTTGTCCCGCAGCTGAATAATGTGAAATCCGTTGCCGGCTTCAATGGGGCCCTCGATTTGCCCCACACTCATCGGTTCCACCGCATTGGCGAACAGTGAGGGGAGCTGATCCAGCTTACGCCAGCCAAAATTGGTGCCATCAAGGGCGAAACGTCTTTCGGCCAGGGCGCGGGCCCGTGTTTCTGTAATCGAGCCGCCTTCCTCCAGCTGCGCGACCAGTTCAGCGGCATAGCGCAGCTTGTCGCTGCGCATCTGCGGGCCGTCGGCCGAGGTCACCGGAATCAGAATGTGATCGATGAGGTAATCGGCGGAGATGACTTCCTGCCCCATTTCGGAGTTCAGGAAGTTATCGATTTCCTGATCTGTCACCGTGATGCGCTGGTTCACATACCCCCGCTGCAGTTCCTGCATGGTGAGCTGCTGACGAACCTGCTCGCGGGTTTGCAGATACACGCCCTGAGCCTCCAGTGCCTGAATATAGGCTTCAAAGCTCAATCCGGATTCCTGCGCCATGTTGCCCAGCACCCGGTTGATGGTGTCATCGTCGTAGCGAATGCTGGCGCGCTCGGCGAACTGCATCTGGATGTTTTCCATGATGAGGGTTTCCAGCACTTCGTCGCGCAGCTGATTCGGCGGGGGCAGCTCCCGGTTGTCCCGTTCTGCTGTTCGTCGGATATCCTCCAGGCGATTGTTTAATTCGCTCTGCAGCACCACATCGCGGTCAACGATGGCGACGATCTTGTCGAGCAGAACGCGCTGCTGCGCCGCCGCAGGCAGGGCGAGGAACAGGCAAATCAGAGCGCCGGTGAGCAGGAGTCCCGCGCGCTGCGCTGTTTCTTTGAGATCTACATTAATCATAAATTGTTATCCCGAAAGCCCCGAATACCGTCTTCCAGCAGGTTGCTGATGCCGGCGCCGCCGAGATTTCCCAGGCCGTTGAGCGTAAATTGGACAAATATTCCGCGATTCGGTTCGATATTAGGAACAAACAATTGGTTTTCGTCAACCCACTCACGCGCGATCACGCGGATGGTCGCGCAGCAATCACTCCATTCTACGCCGGCAAAGCTTTCCAGGTTTCGTTCATTGCTGTGATCGTAGTTAATCCGTCCCAGCAGTTTCCAGCGGTCAGTGAGAGGCCAGACTCCGGAGACGTCGCTTTGTTTGGTGCGAGGGTCGATAGTCGGCGGAAAAAAGAATACGAAGGAATCGGGCAGGCTCCGATAACGGAAGGCGACATTGAGCAGATGATTGCTGTCTCCCTGATAGCGCAGGGAGAGACTGCCTTCATCGAATTCCTGGCGATCTTCATTCCATTGAAAATCCGTGTTGAAACGCCAGCGCTGACCGAGTCTCATGGCCACTTCGCCCACATAGGCTGACTGATCCGCCAGCGGTGCATAGCGGTGATCCCAGTTACGCAGAGGATTCGACAGGCTGACCAGACGATCTTCAAAGTACAGGACCTGCCCGAGGCTGGCGCGAAAGCGCTCCTCGCCGTTTGCATTCAGCACGCGGGTAGTGACCGCCAGCGTCACCTGATCGGCGTTGGAAGTCCGGTCGCCTCCGGAGAAGCGATCTTCCCGGAACAGCTGGGAAAAACTGAAATTCAGCTCTGATGAATCAAAAACAGGAATCTCAGACTGATCCTCAAACTCGCTGTAGAGATAGAAAATCCTCGGCTCCAGCGTTTGCAGACCTCCCTGCGATAGCTTGCGGTCGAAGAACAGGCCAGAGTCCAGACTGTAAACTGGAATGCCGAGTTCGGGATTTTCCAGTGTGCCGATGGCCTGATTTTCCAGCTGATATTGCGTGTGCTGATAAGAGGCGTTCGCCCGCACAAACCAGCCGGGCGACACAGTTGACCAGCTGAGCCTGGGTTCCAGAGTGGCCCGCTCGCCGGTGACCAAGGCGCCACGCTCGATCAGGCCGGGTGTCAGCCTGGCTTCGTCGAGCTCGCGGTCGAACGCGGTGAGTTCGCCCTTGAGAGCAAGCTCGAAGCCCAAGGGTAAGGCAGTGTCAGTGTTAAAGGAAAATTGAGGCAGCCGGTCGTAGGGTTTGTAGATGTTCTCCCTGTTAATGAACGGGTCAATGAGCTGGATTCGCTGAACGTTGAGTCTGGCTCGCAGCAGGCTGGAATTGAAGTTCACCAACCCTTGCTGGTTGAGGTGGTTACGGCTCGCAACATTCAGACCTGTCCCGCCAAAATCATAGAAATAGTCATCGTCGCTTACCTTGTTAAAGTCGACGTAGGTGGAAAGATAGCGTCCCACCGTGCCCTGATGTTCGAACCCGACGAACCATCGGTTCTCAGTCTGGGGTGAGTCCGAGAGGCGATTGCCGCTCTGATCCGGATTGAACATCTTGTCTCCGGACAGGCCTGACAGATTGAGGGTATTCATGGACCAGTCGGCAAGATAGCGGAATTCCGTGCCGAGCATGACGCCGCGATCTGACAGCAATCTCGGAGAGATTGTCGCGTCGTAATTGGGCGCGAGATTCAGATAGTAGGGTTGTTCATAATCGAACCCGCCGGTGCGGGTCGAGCCGATACTCGGGGGCAGTAAGCCGGAAGCGCGTGCTTCCCCCAGAGGGAAGGGCAGAGTAAACGGATAGTAGAAAATCGGAAAGTCGCGAACCCGGATGCTGGCCTTTTTGGCGTAGCCGCGATTGTTTTCCTGATCCAGCACTATGGAGTCTGCACTGAGGACCCAGAATTCGTTGCCCGGTTCGCAGCGGCTGAATTCACCGTTTTCTATGGCAACCTGGCCGCTGGTGCTGCTGTAAACCACGCTGCTCGCGGTGCCGTGGGCGCCGAAGTCGTGCAGGACGTATTGGGCGGTTTCGATCCGGTTGAGCTGGTCATCGCTGTCGATAAAGGCGGAGCTGCCTCGCAGCATCAGCCCGGGTTCGCGGAAGATGACATCGCCATCCATCAGCACGGTGTTTTCGGACCGGTTGATGCTGGTGGTCAGGTTGTTTTCGATAGTGCGGGCGCCTTGCTGGACAATGACATTGCCATCGATGCTGATGAAATTCTGCGAGAGTTGAGAGAGACCCGATTCAGAGCGAAACAGCGTTTCTGATTCGTCAGGGTCGGCTCTGCCGGCGAAAAGTTCTGCGGCAGGATCAACGAAGCCGCCGCAACAATTCGGGGCGAGAGTGTCGCGCTGTGCCGGTGTCATGGCGTCACGGGGCATCCAGTCCAGCGGGTACTGTGAGCGCGGGGCGACCACCGCTTCATCGAACAGATTTGATGTTTCAGACTCCGTCATTGGCCCGGGTTCTGGGCGGGCTGCGCCGGCCGGCAGGATTTGCTCAGCTGATGGCTGAACGTCAGGCACTGGGACAGGCTGCGCTCCGGTCTGGCTGACAGTCGCGGGCGGCTCCGTTTGCGCTGGCGCCGGGCCCGGCAGAACGGCGCGGTCGCTGTTGTACTG
>Ga0255761_10000230_pt1 | contig 52332 bp, 65 predicted proteins | sample 071ome_29_FD_179961 | JGI IMG/M metagenome (GOLD analysis project Ga0255761, IMG submission 179961) | Coastal salt marsh microbial communities from the Groves Creek Marsh, Skidaway Island, Georgia - 071407BT metaG (version 2) | ecosystem: Environmental > Aquatic > Marine > Intertidal zone >... | reverse complement strand
AGGCGAGGGCAAGGGCAAGGGTGAAGGCGAGGGTGAAGGCGAGGGCAAGGGCAAGGGTGGTGAGGAGGGTGGGAATGGTGAGGTGAGGAAGGGCAAGGGGAAGGGCAAGGGGAAGGGCGAGGTGAGCGACAAGAAAGCTGATGATGATGATGATGAAGCATCGGCTAATGGTGGCTCTATGCCAAGCGATCAAGCGATTGATCGCACCTTGAGGGGTTATGGTAAGGCTCTTGACCCTAGCTCGGCTATGGAAGAAGCTGTACGCAAGGCTCAAGGTGGGGTTGACCATCAAGTGTGGATAGATCATGGGTTCGACCCTGTGGTGAGCAAGACCAATCCCCTTGATCGCTAAGGGGGGCTAGGGGGCGAGGGGTGAGGGTGAAATGAAAGGGGCAAGGTGAGGTCGAGCTTCGGTTCGGCTTCGCCTTGCCCCTTTTCTCGTATCTGCTCAGACCCCTCGTGAAATCACAGGTCTTGGCGAACCCTCGCCCCACTTCGTGAAATCAAGGGACTTAGTGCCAGACCCGACCCTTTTGCCCTTGAGCTACCCACCTGTCAGCCAAAAAAGCCTTCTATTTCTAGGCGTGTGGCAATATTTTAAAAAACTTTTAGTGAGCTTGAAAAGAAATCTACAGGCTCATGTGTTCCTTATATACAGACACCTTGAACCCTTGACAAAGGAAGACCATGCAAGACCTTGTAAAGACCTTACGACAACAGCTCGCCAAGCGTCGTTATGCAGAGAACGCTGACCCCAACCTCAAGGAAGCCGAGTTGGAGTACGCAATCGACCATGACTTGATGATCGCCCTTGCCTATCTCAAAGAGCATGGCAATTTCGCACACCTTATGGAGATGAGGTTATGGTATGCCTTGTCGGGTATTCGCAAGCCCTATAACTTCTCCCTCAAGTCAGAGGATATTGAGTGGCTCGACTCCACGATTGACAACATGACTGAGGAGGAGGTCGAGGATTGGACATTTCCTAAGCCACCATCGGCTCGCTTGGAGTACCTCTTGGCTTGCTTGAAAGACTCAAACTCGATCATTGGTCGGGACAAGTCCGATGATGCTTTCGACTACTTGATGAGCCACAGCCGAGCGTTCCGAGAGACGAACGAGCGACTGTACCCTCCCAACTAGACCTCTTGTGATCTGACAAGAGACAACAAGAAGAAATGGGAGATCGACCTGTACGGTTTGAAGCTCCCATTTCTTCTTGTCTATTTCGGCTTGATGAATCCTGATGACTGAATCCTGATGACTGAATCCTGATGACAGGGAAGAGAGAGAACCCGATCAGGAACAGGAAATAAGCGAGGTAGGAAATAAGCGAGGTAGGAAATAAGCGAGGTAGGAAATAAGCGAGGCAGGGTTGGACTCCAAGATCCTTCCCGGCCTCAGACTTGTCGTAGTCTTAAAAACGGTAATCTTAAAACCCGATTCTCCTAGATTCGCACCAAAAAGTGTCGGGGGGATCTGGGGACTCCGAAAATGCCATATTGAAAACGCATTGAAAATGGCAAACTCATTTCCGATCCATGTTTCAACCCCCGATAGGATAAGAACATCTGCGTGTGTTATGTTATCCCCCTTCTTTAAGAGTATATATGTCTCTCAGAGAGGGGGGGTGTTATATACGAGCGTTTTCAAAACGGAAATGTAAAATAGTGATCTCGTATATATTCTGGGGGGTAATTTTTCGAGGTTCATTTCTGAAGGGGGGTTTTCTAATACATACTTTATAAGGGTTCTTATGTTATTAACCTTTAATCGTAAGGGGCAAAAGAAATGAGTGATATAAGAAATAGGATAGCTCATCTAGCTAAAAGAGTGGCGATGGTTGAGGGTCTTGCAGGTCAGGACTTATCGGGGCAGGATTGGAGGGGAGAGGACTTATCAAATACTGACCTCAGAAATACGATCTTTATATCTTGTCGCCTGAAAGATACGAACTTTAGAGGTGCGAACCTTGAGGGTGCGAATTTTGGTGATTCAAACCTATGGGGAGCGAACCTTGAGAAAGCGAACCTCAGAAACGCTCGTCTTCTTGGAGCTATGGTCATAGACGCTAACTTTAGAGGTGCGAACCTTATGGGAGCGAACCTTTGGAGATCGAACCTCAATGGAGCGAAGCTCACAGGAGCGAATCTTACAGAAGCAGTTCTGGATGATGCGAACATAGTCCAAGCAGACCTCAGAAATGTAAAGGCTATGAAAGCTGATTTCGTAAAAGCGTACATGGTTGAATCTGACTTGAGAAATGCAGACTTTACGCAAGCAACCCTTAGCCTATCTGATCTGAGTGGTTCAGACCTTAGAGAGGCTAATCTTAGTGGTGCTCAAATACGAGGGACGAAACTTGAGGGAACTGACCTTCGAGGAGCGAACCTCACGGTAGCGAATCTTAGAGGGACAGACCTTAGTGGAGCTGATCTTAGAGGGGCGAACCTCAAGGGTGCGAGGTATGATTCTGAAACTACGCTTCCTTTTAGTGATAAGGAAGCTGAGCGTAAAGGAATGATAAAGAAATGAATGGTCTAAGAAATAGGTTAGCTAGTTTACTCAAAAGAGTGGCGATGATTGAGGGTTTATCGGGTCAAGACTTATCGGGTCAGGATTGGTCGGGAATGGACTTATCCAATACTGATCTTAGAGGGACTAAACTTGAGAGAACGAACTTGAGTGGAGCGAATCTTAGTGGGTCTAAACTCAATACGAACCTTGAGGGTGCTAACCTCACAAACGCTAATCTTAGTGGTGCAGACCTTGGAAATGCTTCTATTGATGAAGCCGATCTGAGTGGTGCGGACCTTACAGGTGCTGACCTTAGCGAGGCGTATCTTGGAGGAGCAATCCTCAGAAATACCATTCTCTCAAAAGCGAACCTTACAGGTGCTGACCTTAGGTCTTCTGATCTGACAGGTGCTAATCTCTTTCAAGCTACTCTCCATGAAACTAATCTTATATTCGTGGACCTCCGAGGGGCTAACCTCAGAAATGTAAATGCAACAAAAGCAGACTTTGCAAGGGCAGACCTTAGAGGAGCAGACCTAGAAGACGCTGACCTTAGAGGAGCTGACCTTAGAGGAGCATACCTTACGGGAGCTGATCTGACAGACACAAACTTAGCTTTTGCAAAGTATAGCACTACTACGAAGCTTCCTTTTAGTGATGAGGAAGCTCTGCGTATAGGAATGGTGAGGTGAACATGAGTGACGTAAGAAATAGGTTAGCTAGTTTACTCAAAAGAGTAGCGATGATCGAGGGTTTATCAGGACAGGACTTATCGGGTCAGGATTGGTCAGAAATGGACTTATCCTATACTGACCTTAGAAATACGATTCTTAGAGGAACGAATCTTGAGGGAGCTGACCTTACAGAAGCTAATCTCAAAAGGGCTAACCTCGATGAGGCAAACTTAGGGGGGGCTAACCTTACGGAAGCTAATCTGAGTGAGGCTAATTTAGAGAAAGCGTACCTCTTGGGAGCGAATCTTGAGGGAGCGAACCTCATAGGGGTAGGTATTTTCAAATCTATTCTTGATCGAGCTGACTTGAGAAATGCGAAGCTAAGGTATGCGAGTATTTGGGACTCTAGTTTTCAATACACTACTCTTAGAGGTGCTGAGTTTAATAAAGCGAGTCTTCGGGGTTGTGATTTCCACAAGGCTCATTTCGGGAACGCTGACCTTAGTGGAGCGAATCTTCATCGAGCGAACTTTACAGGAGCGAACCTTGAGAAAGTGAGGCTCATGGGAGCGAACCTCAGAGAAGCGACTTATGATTCAACTACGAAGCTTCCTTTTGATGACCAAGAAGCTAGAAACAGAGGAATGGTGAAGAAATGAGTGATGTAAGAAATAGGATAGCTCATCTAATTAAAAGAGTGGCTATGATTGAGGGTTTATCGGGACAAGATTTATCGGGGCAGGATTGGAGGGGAGCTGATCTCTCTTATACTGACCTTAGAAATACGATTCTTAGTGGGGCGAATTTATTTCGTGCGAACTTAGAGGGTGCAGACCTTTATGGAGCAGACCTTGACAGTGCTAACCTTATAGAAGCGAATTTAAATGTAGTTAGTCTTAGGGAAGCGAATTTAAATAAAGCTTGGATAGGGGCTAATAATCTTCAAAGAGTTGATCTCCAAGAGGCGAACTTGGGTGATGCGAACCTCATGGGAGCGAACCTTGAGAAAGCGAACTTAAAAGACGCTTACATGGTGAAATGTAATCTTGGGCGAGTAAACCTTGAGGGAGCTGATCTTAGAGATGCGAACTTAGAGGGTGCAGACCTCAGAGAAGCGAACCTCAAGGGAGCAAATCTTGAGGGAGCAAATCTTGAGGGAGCGAACCTTGAGGGTGCTGAGCTAGTGGGAGCGAACCTTGTATGGGCTAGTTTAGAGAAAGCGACTCTAAAGAGGGCTTATCTAACGAAGGCAGACCTTAGAAATGCGAATCTCAGAAATGCGAATCTTCACTTTGCGAAACTTGAGTATGCAGACCTTAGAGACGCTGTTCTTGAAGAAAGTATTTCTAAAACAGCATTTTTTGGGAAGGCGAAGCTTCAGGGAGCGAATCTCAGAGATGCGAACCTTTTTTCAGCGAGTTTCCAATCAGCGAACCTTGATGGTGCAGACCTTAGAGGAGCAGAGCTTGACTCTGTGGACTTTTTAAATGCGAGTTTTAATGGAACTAACTTTAGGAACTCTAGTTTCAGTATGGGAAGAGGTCGTCATAATTTCACTAAAGCCTTCGCAAGGCAAAATGGAATGGTGATACATGACTAATTTCAGAAATAGGATAGCTAGTTTACTTAGACGAGTAGCGATGATCGAGGGACTTGCAGGTCAGGACTTAACGGGTCAGGATTGGAGTGGGGTAGACCTATCCGATACTGATCTTAGTGGTACTAATCTTAGAGGGGCGAACCTCAGTAATGCTGACCTCAGTAATGCTGACCTCACATGGGCTAACCTCAGCAATGCTGACATCACATGGGCTAACCTCACAAATGCTGACCTCACATGGGCTAACCTCACAAATGCTAACCTTAAGGGGGCTTACCTCAGAAAAGCTAACCTTGAGCGGGCTTACCTCAGAAATGCAGACCTCAGAGATGCTTTCCTCTTAGAAGCTGACCTCAGAAATGCTAATCTTGAGCAGGCTGACATCATAGAGGCGAGCCTTGAGGGGGCTAACCTCAGAAATGCTAACCTCAGACACGCTAAACTTAAGGGGGCTAACCTCAGAAATGCAGACCTTACAGAAGCTGACCTTTCAGAAGCTGACCTTAAAGAAGCTAAACTTGGGGGGGCTAAACTTGGGGGGGCTAAACTCAGAGGGGCTAACCTCTTAGAAGCGAACCTCAGAAATGCTAACCTCTTAGAAGCGAACCTCAGAAATGCTAACCTCTTTTTGGCTGACCTCAGAAATGCAGACCTTACAGAAGCTGACCTTTCAGAAGCTAAACTTGAGGTGGCTAACCTTAAAGAAGCTGACCTCACAGGGGCTATCCTAACAGAAGCTTCCCTCAGAGACGCAGACCTTACAGAAGCAAAACTTGAGGGTGCTATCCTTAAAGAAGCTAAACTTGAGGGTGCTATCCTAACAGGGGCTAACCTCAAGGGAGCGAACCTTGAGGGAGCTGACCTCACAGGGGCTAACCTCAGAGGAGCTAACCTCACAGGAGCGAACCTTGAGGGAGCTGACCTTACAGAAGCTAATCTCAGAGGAGCTAACCTCACAGGAGCTCGCCGCTCATACAGGAACAGAGGAGCACTCTTAATAGACGCAGACTTAAGGGGTGCTGATTTGAGAGGTGCTGACTTAAGGGGTGCTGATTTACATTCAGGGACTTTCAATAATCTTGAAGATGCGATTGTCGATAGAAATACGAAGTTGCCTGAAGATATAGAAGAGGACTACTTAGAGAGTCTTATTTGGAAATGATTTCTATCAGACTTCTCTTGGGGAGAGAGGGATAAGATTCCCATCTTCGTCTACGACATCTTCTATTTCACCGTAGTTATTTTCATACCAATCGAGGTATTCTACTGGGTCTCCTTTATCAGCAGAGGCAACATATCTTAAGTATGCAGGGGCAAGCATTTCTGTGATGGGGATTTGAGAGACTGCAAGTGCTACGCCAGGTCCTAAAATCTTACTAGCCCATAGAGGGAGGGTGTGTAAAAGTGCTTCTGAAATGACGATAGGTAAGGCAACTACAAGTCCATGTTGTTTAACAGTATGAACCATGTGTTTCCAAAGGGTCACAGGGTGTAGACCTTTAAGAGCGTCAATGAGCTTAGTTTTGACATACCCTTCATCTACGAGATCGTTCCATTCAGCGTATCCCATTTCTGTGACTTTCTTTTGAAGTCTTAGACTCCAACGCTGTGGTTTTTCTTGTCTAAAGAGATACCCTGCTATGTAGTCCTCATCATGGAAGTGGTCTTCTAATTCTTCCTTCGTTTGAGGGGGTTCGTATCCATCAGAGAAAGCAAGCTCAGATTCTCTTGCCTGAAACCCCTCTTTGAAAGAGGTGACGTGTGCATCAATCTGAGCTTCTCGGATAACCTCCGTCAACTTCTCTATATTGATATTTTCAAATAAATCTTCAAGACCGTCTTTAATAAGTCTATTTGGCAAATCTTTGATCTTAACAAGAGGGTTCTTGATGTAGTTGATGAAAACCTCACGAACGCCTGCTCGTCTTTGGTTGAAAGAGGCATTTCTTAGACGGTGTAAATGTTCGCCTCTTTGAAAGGCTCTTTTCTGCATTACATTTCTTACGAGCTGTCTTTTATCGTATCTCATAGAGAATCTCCTTGTGTATTAGCTTACGAAAGAGATTCCTATAAACAGTTTATCACTATCTTAAGATAAAGACAGGAGGACATGAAATGAAAGATCAGAACTTAGACGGTTTAAACTTAGACGGGGTAGACTTCTCGAAGATCAGGCTTGAGGAAGTCTCTATGAGGAAAGCGTCATTAAGAAATACGGACTTTAGCAAGTCTACGTTTATTAACTGCGACTTATGGTATGCTGATCTTCAAGGGGCTAGTTTTGAGAGAGCAGACTTATCGAGTATAGGTCAGTTTTACGGGATATTTTCAGACAATATGAAATTCAACTATGCAAACCTAACGGGAAGAAATAGGTTTCCTTTAGGGATAAAGACCAACAACTCTGAAATGAGATTTGTAGACTTTGCTAGTGCGAGCTTAGACTTCTGTGAGTTTAGAGACACAGATTTTTTTGCTTCTAGTTTTAAGGGGTCTTTTGTGAGGAGGGCGAAATTCTTTAGTTGTGACTTATCTTTTTCTGAGCTTCACTCGGTTCGTCTTGAGGAGAGCAGATTTGATAGCTCTAATTTCTCTAGTGCTGTTCTTGAAGACGCTAGGATTCATAAGACTCACTTCGTTGGTTGTGACCTTAGTGGGGCAAGTCTCAAAGGGGCGTTCCTAAACAACATATCCTTTTTCAACTCAGGTGGTGCTAAGTCTAATTTGATTAAGGTAGACCTTAGAGGGGTTAATGCCTATAAGGTTTCATTTCAAGATTGCGACATGACAGAAGCTGATTTAAGAGGGGCTTATTTTACAGAGTGTGATTTCCGTAGGGCAAAGTCTTTGCTCGGTGCGACTTACGATGATGCTACTCAGTTTCGGGAGGGTACTTTCAGCGAAGCTCAACTTGCTGAAATGGTTAAGGTTTAGTCAGTCCCCAGCTACTAAGGGCAGGTTTCAGATATAGAGTAAGGAAACACACTTACCTATAAGGAGAAGCCTGATGAAGTTATCTGTTGAGCTAGTTCCTCAAAGCTCTTGGGGGAACAACTTGAGAAATGAAGCGAACATACCGAAGTCTGAGTGGGACGTTCTAAGAAAGAAGTGCTACAAGGACGCAGGTTATGTATGTGAGATATGTGGTGGCAAGGGGAATAGACACCCTGTGGAGTGCCATGAGAAGTGGGAGTATAACGATCAGACTAAGACGCAGAAATTGGTGGGTTTGATTGCTCTTTGTCCTACTTGTCATAAGGCGAAGCACTTGGGTCGAACGCTTTCAGTAGATGAAGGTAAGGACAGAGTGTTGATGCACATGATGAAAGTCAATGAAATGAGCGTAGACGATCTTGAGTCTTATATCGTTGAGGTCTTTCAAGTTTGGCAGGAGAGGTCGGGTCATGCTTGGAAGCTAGACTTGTCTTGGCTCGACTATGCTCGTGGTTGGGAAGGATTTGAGAGTAAGAAGTAGTCAAGCCTTTAGAAATGTTGGGTTTATGCCCTCGGCAAGACGAGGTTGGGTACAATCCCCCAGCTACTAGGAACAGGGGTTAGATAAGAATTGTGGGGGAGAGGAAACACTAACACAGGGAGATTGACTTATGATTGAGGGACTATCAGGGCAGGACTTGTCAGGGCAGGATTGGAGTGGGGTTGATCTTAGAAATGTAAACCTCAAAGGAGCTAACCTCAGAGAAGCTGACCTTAGTGGAGCTATCCTCAGAAAAGCTGACCTCAGAAGGGCAGACCTTAGTAATGCTGACCTCACAGATGCAGACCTCACAGGAGCTAAGTTAGAGAGGGTAATCGGGCTAGAGAGGTGAGGTTGGGTACAATCCCCAGCTACTAGGAACAGGGAATAGATAAGTATTGAAAGGGAAGCGATGTGCTTCCCAAGAACAGGAGATTACGAATGGACAACATCATCATTGCCCTCATCTGTGGGGTGTTTCAGATTTCGTTTACCCTTTACCTCATTAAAGACATCTCAAGAAAGTGAAGAAAAATGAAGAAGATTAAAAATAAACTAAGCCGTAAAGCTCGACTCAACCGAGCGAGTGAGAAAGTCCGAAATCACTTTTACGGGAAGCTCATTCCGAGTGGGGATAGTGAGCTTGTAAACAGCTTCAACTCTGAGTGGGAAGCTCTCGCTTATGACTTCGGCTTGAGGAAGCTCTACACTCTTAGCGAGTACGAGGTCAAAGTGAAAGAGCTGATTGAAAAGTACCCTCTCACAGAACACTGATCTTAAGGAGATAGATATATGACACCTAAGCATTTCCTTGAAACCATGAAGATCAAGCACGAAGATTATTTCTTAGGGCTTGATCTTGGAAATACATACACCAAGCAACTTTTGAACTTCGCTAAAGAGCGTATGTATAGAGGCTCAGAGAGCGATAAAGAGAAGTTCATTCTGAACATCGAAACTCTGTCAGCGTATCTCAACCAAGAGTCCATGTGCCTTGACTTGAATGACGCTCTTGATGAGATCACCTACTACATGGGTGCTAACGGGCAAAAGTTTAAGAGCTTGGAGTACACATGGAAAGTGGGGTTGACGGACAGAGATCACCTGCTTGACGAATATAAATTAGGTCAGACACAGAACAAGTCGCACTAATCTTATATATACCTACACACACCACACACACAGGAGTTCAAAATGACTGAACAACAACAACCAATCAAAGTTAAGTTTTTCCCACACCACGCCCCGATGGAGACTCGCATTGTCTCTTGTCTTACTGACATTCAGAAGCTTGTTGGTGGGTGGGTGGAGCTTGTCCATTTCGAGCATACAGACTCGACTTCAATCTTGGCGAACGAAGAGGGTCGTCTTCAGAGTTTACCTCGCAATGTACATTACCCTGCTTTTGTAGGAAATGTCGTTGTAGCCCCACAGGGTTGGGAACACCTACCTTATGAAATGGAGAGTAATGAGTCGAGCGTTAACTGAAACCCAAATCACCTTTGAAGCGAAAGAGCTTGCGAGGGTGGTTGTCTTATCTCTTAAAGATAATGAGTCGGTTTCAAATTGGCTGAAAGAGAATGGAGATTACTACCCTAGTGGAGATCGGGTAGTCAGTCTTGCTTTGACTGTGGTTCGCAAGACTCTGAGGTCAAAGGATTTTAACTTGGCTGAGTATAAAGCGACCCACAAGAAGAAAAAAAAGTGAGGTTGGGCACGAGTTCAACAGGGTTTAGATAAGAAGTAGAAAGGGAAGCGATGTGCTTCCTCTCTTAAAAAAGGGCTGACTATGGAGTTTGAGAACTTTTCTTTGAGTACAGTAGACCACAATCCACTCACCAATCCCACCACAGAGAGCGAAAAGATAGAACAGCTCAAGGCTTCTGCTACTACCTTTTTCAATCTACCTACACCAAACTCTACGATTTGGAATGTATCGAGCTATTCAGACTTGAAGCACTCTTACACTACGAGCGTAGTGGGTGCTGACTATAAGGTCTATCAGTCGTACCAACAAGAAGATAAGTCTTGGTGTGTTGAAGTTTACTTTAAGCCCACAGATACAGGGTCGCTTACTCTTGGTTATGACGAACTCGATGAAGTTGCTAAGATTTCGTGGGTCAAGACCACAGAGGGTCTTTTCATCTACGACTTTGAGGGCTACACAGCTCTTATTGAGGGAGCTAAGATTACTGAGGTCATACCTGATGATAGCGAGGTAGTGAGTATGAGTCAGATACTTAGAGCACTAAAAAAGCGTAAATAGTTTGTCTCAAATTCTGAGACTAGCCCGTTTACTACATGAACCCCTTACAAAACCAACCCAACTCCTACTATGGAAGTACCATGAACAGATTTCAACAAGCCAAAAACATTTATGCGAATGCACATAAGCATTTATTTCTTCCTCTCACTTACATCTTAATTTCAGGAGACTACCTCGACCACGAGGATTTTGACAAAGACGAGAAAGACCAACTCTTGTACTCTGAGTGGGGAGTCGAGCCGAAAACAACAGCGTCAAAGTTGTTTTGGATTTTGGTGAAGATTTGGTTCTTCACATTATTTCTTTGCTTTAAGACTCTACTTGGCTTTGGGCTACCTACCCCTGTCTCTGATGATGAAGATGATCTTCTTCTCTTTGAGGAAATGTCTCCTATCCGAGACAAGCGAATCACATCGGGATTTAATTTTGAGAATCATCAAGCAATAGAGAACTGTTCTTTTGAGGGAGATTTTAAGAACGCAGACTTCTCTTATGGTTTTTTAAAGGGGTGTGACCTCAGAAATACAGATTTGAGAGGGGTTAAATTTAAATATGGATTTTTGACGCTCTGTGACTTTAGAGGTGCAGACTTAAGAGGGGCTAACTTTGAGGGAGTTGAGCTTCGAGATTGCGACTTTACAGGGGCAAACATTGAGGGGGCTAACTTTAAGGGAGTTGAGGGTCGTGGGGTAAAAGGATTAAGCGTACACATCGAGGAGCTTTAAGATGGGAGGAATTAAATTTAATCTACCTATTGATGAGATTAAGTCTGAGTATGAGTCAGGTATGACCTTGGCTGAGTTAGCCGAGAAATACGAGGTTTCGATTAACACGATCAGAAAACGACTGATTGAAGCGGGGGTTCAGACTCGTAGATACACACGATCAATAAAGAAACAGAAAAGAAAAGAAATTATAGCTGAAATGTATCATCAGCAAGGTATGAGTCTCCGAGGAGTTAGTGATGAGCTTGGTATTTCAAGGGAGAGAATTCGTCAAATTCTCAATGAAGTTGGAGTGGGGACTCGTGGTCTTAGTTCTAAGACTGAGTTAAATGATACAGAGCTTGAAGAGTTAAAGGATATGCTGAAAGAGGGTCTTTCGATAGAGCAAGTAAAGAAACACTTTGCCATAACTATCAAAACGCTAAGACTCTTAATGAAGCGAGAGGGTTTAAAGAAACACTATGTTCCAAGAGTGAGTTGGGACTATAAGAAAGCAGAAGAAGAATATCTTAGTGGTGTTCCTTTAAAAGAAATCGCAAGACGGCATGGTGTAAAAAGTTATGGTTCTGTGAAAAAGGTGATGGATAAGTTAGGACACGAACCAAGAGGGAAGTACCTTAAATTGCCTATAGAGCAGATTAAGTCTGATTATGAGTCAGGTATGTCCATTTCTCAGTTAAAGAGGAAATATGATGTCTCACAGCCTACGATCAGAGATCGACTGATTGGAGCAGGAGTTCAGATTCGTAATGGTGGGGTTGATGTACCTGTTGATGAGATTAAGTCTGAGTATCAATCAGATATGAGTCAAAGAGAGTTAGCCGAGAAATACGGTGTCTCTAGGGAAACAATCAGAAATCGGCTGAGGGAAGCAGGAGTTCAGACTCGTAAGCGAGGGGGTAATAAGATCGAGTTACCTGTAGAGCAGATCAAGTCTGAGTGTGAGTCAGGCATGACTCAAAGAGAGTTAGTGGTGAAGTACGGTGTCTCTAGGGACACAATCAGAAATCGACTAATTGAAGCAGGGGTTCAGACTCGTAATGGTGGGGGGTTTAATAAGATCGAGTTACCTATGGAGCAGATTAAGTCTGAGTATGAGTCGGGTATGACTCAAAGAGAGTTAGGGAAGAAATACGGAGTTGCCTCTAACACGATCAGAAATCGGCTTCTTAAAGAAGGAGTTCAGACTCGTAAGAGAGGGGTTAATGAGATCGAGTTACCTATGGAGCAGATTAAGTCTGATTATGAGTCAGGCATGACTCAAAGAGAGGTAGGAGAGAAGTACGGTGTCTCTAAGGGAACAATCAGAAATCGACTGATTGAAGCAGGAGTTTAAGATGGGAAGAAGTAAAAGTAATCTACCTGTTGATGAGATTAAGTCTGAGTATGAGTCAGGTATAAACCTAATTCCACTAGGGGAGAAATACGGTGTCTCATACACCACGATCAGAAATCGGCTTCTTAAAGAAGGAGTTCAGATTCGTAAGAGTGGGTTTAATAAGATCGAGTTACCTGTTGATGAGATTAAGTCTGAGTATGAGTCAGGTATGACCTTGGCTGAGGTAGCCGAGAAATACGCTATATCATATTCCACGATCAGAAATCGACTAATTGAAGCAGGGGTTCAGATTCGTAATGGTTGGGGGCTTAGTAAGATCGAGTTACCTTTTGATGAGATTATTTCTGAGTATCAATCAGGTATGACCTTGACTGAGGTAGCCGAGAAATACGGAGTTGCCCCTAACACGATCAGAAATCGGCTGAGGGAAGCAGGGGTTCAGACTCGTAAGAGAGGGGTAGGAAAGTCCTACCTATGAAGCAAATTATTTCTGAATACGAGTCAGGTATGTCTACTACAGCTTTAGGGAAGAAATACGGAGTCTCTAAAAAAACAATCAGAAGAAGACTGATTGAAGCAGGAGTTTAAGATGGGAAGAAATAAAAGTAATCTACCTATGGAGCAGATTAAGTCTGAGTACGAGTCAGGTATGAGCTTTAAAACTCTTGGTGAGAAGTACGGAGTCTCTCTCTTCACGATTAGAAATCGATTGATTAAAGCAGGGGCTCAGATTCGGAAAAGGGGGGGTGTTAAGGGGAATAGGGGAGGTAAAGAGCTTCAAGATAGAAATAACAAGATTGTTGAAGCATACCATCAGCAAGGTAAGATTCTCCGAGAGATCGGAGAAGAGCTTGGTCTGAGTGGCGAGAGGGTTCGCCAAATTCTAAATCAAATGGAGGTAGGTACTCAAGCATATTGGGGGTGCGTAGAAGACGACTGACTACGCAAGACGCTATGGGATTAGCGTCTCGCAAATTGGAGACAACACTTTAAGAGTCTGCTGTGGCTCTAAGTCAAGCAGAGTAGACTTGGTAAAAATCGTGATTATTAAGGAGTAGTTTATGGGTGCAGATACGTTTTGTTTTGGGTTTTCGTACCTCATGTTATTCATGGGGTTTTATTTCAAGGTGAAAGAGCAGTACCTTCTTTGGCAAGGCGACCAACTTAAAGAAGAGGCTTCATCTTCTTTGGAAACCCCTCAAATTCTGAAAGAAAAGGTATTTGAAAGCGAGGAATTTATTGAGTTATCAGAGCGTCTAGCAGAAGCGATCAACAATAAAAACTTTTGCTTTATTTTCTCTGCATTTACGCACTTCTTGGGGTTTATCTCGTAAATCCCCAGCTACTAGGTGCAGGGAATAGATAAGAATTGAAAGAAGCCCATAAAACATTAGACAAAGGAGATTGGGGCATGATGAAGTTTACCGAGTTTATGAAATCTTTCGAGTATTGGAAAGACGCTAGAGATCAGTATATCCTTGAGGCCTTTCCTCTAACAATCGAGCTATATAACGAGCTTAACGAAGCTCAGATTGAGTACTTGCTTACGACAAAACATACTGAGCAAAGGGGCAACTTAAAGAGAGCATTAATCTCAGAAAAAGGCGAGAGTCTCGTCAGCCGAGCATTCATTCTCTTTTGGCTGTTCAAAGCCCTAGAGGAATGTGGTGCTTATCCGTCAGAGGGTGAAAGTGAGATTATTGGAGCTACGTTTGAGACAATGGGGGGTCTTTTCTACATCGACTTCTATGCCACAGAGAGTGGCATTAAGTATGAGACTTGGGTGTCTTACGACACTAAAATTGAAGAGAAGAAGAAACAAGAAATAAGGAGCGATGAAACCCTAAGCGAGCTTGAGAAATGCTTTAGAGTTATGTTTCTTAACCCCGAAATTGAGAAGATCGAAGGCTTTCTTTCCGTAGAGGAATTTCTGTTTGAAGCAGATGATGTGTTCAATAGTATTCGCAAGCAAATGTACGAGTTTGCTCAAAAAAAGGAGAAATAATATGGGCTTTAAGTTTTACAAGAACACTAAAGAGTATCGAGATTATGTTCACAACTCCTCCCCTAACAATGAGGAATATACAGAGAATACCTTACACTTAGTCTTTGACGAAGCTAACAAAGATTTCTTTTTTCCTTTAACTTACAAGCCGACAGATCATGTTAAGTCTGACTTGTCGTATGAGGAAGCTCGACTACTATTTTTCAAGTCTATTCTCTTAGACCTTAACGCTGTGGAGTGCGAGGTAGCCGAAGAAGATGGTGTGACCATGTGCTACACTCTTGATTGGGTATATCAAGGACAGCCTTTTTCTTACTTTATCTCTCTAAGAGAATACGGAGATCGCCTCGCTTTTAACTGCTCATTATACCGAGACAATGATTCTCCTCTTATGGTTGAGGGAGGGTGGCAAAACATAGACCCCTCTAGCATGAGAAAGAGTTTTGAGCTACTTATAACAACTCTGAAAGAGCTTACCCTCTTAATGAGAAGATTTATTGCCTTTGAAGGAGATGAAAATGATTGAAGTAGAATCAACAAAAATTAAGAGAAGTTTAAGGGAGAGGGGTTTCGTAAGGGTGGAAGGTGGGGCTACTAGAAACTTACCACAAGGTGTGAGTCTTTGGCTTGGTCAGGTCGGGTGGAAAGACCTGCCTAAGAGTATGGGTTATATTGCCGTCTACCTAGAAGAAATAGGAGAAGACCTACTATATGGGTACTTACCTTACTACTTTTGGACAACTCCCCGAAAGAAAGTCATTAAGTTTTTTGAGAGGGAAGCGAAAAGTATCTATGATGAAATATACTCTAAAAAGTCTAAGACGATAGATTTCCGATGGAATGAGTCTTCTTTTTGGGACGACATTAAATATGAGTCAGATTGGGGGCAGATAGATGGCTCGTCTCCCCAAATCTAAACTTCATATATATGAACCCCTAGACGTTCAAGTTTTGGATGTTGCAGAGAATGGTGAAACCTATGCCTTAGAGATAGGCAAGGTGAACGCTCGCAATTACATACATTCTGTGTTTTTAGAGTTAGGTTTCACAAGTACAGTCCCTGCGTGTTGGGAAAAGAGCCTAACAGACAGGGCGTTTATTTGGTTTTACATCGCTCAAATGAATGGGGATTTCTTCATTCTTCATTGGAGAGGTGAATATAAGAGAAGAGACTTGTTTCAAGGGACTCTTGCTGTATCAGCAGAAGACTCTAAGACCGAAACAGATGCCTCATTCTTAGGAGAGGCAATACTCGATAATTTCAGAGACTACATTGATTGGGTCAATGAGAAAATCGAAACTGAAAATCAACAACTAAAGGAGAGACAAGATGAGTCGCAAGAATAACAGAGCAAGAAGGAAAGCTCGTAAAGAGAGAAAGCTGTCTTATGAGCAGGCTGTTCAAGAGTTCGAGAAGAAATACCCCCTACGAGGTTCAGTTCCCGGACCCACACTTCTTAACTTTATGGAGCATTTCATGGGTCGTGAGTACGCTGACGCTCGTTTGAGAGAAGCTAAAGACCCGATGAGTTATGACAACATTCTCATGGAAAAAAGAAAGGCTCTGTGGGAGGAGTTTAAGAGAAATGGAAATTGGAAAGATGGGGTAGACCACTTACCTCAAGGGTGGGCAAAAGTAGATGAACCCGAAATGGCTTCAGAGCCTGTGACTTATGAGGACTTGAAAGACCCTACAAAGTTCCAAGAAATAAAATAAACTTTGCATACAGGTAGAAATGCAAGGTACGATTTTTACATACCCTCAGAAAAAGGAGATTGATTATGATTATCGACTTGATTATACATGAGAAGCAACAGAGGGAGAGACAGGAGAGAGAGTGGGAAGAAGGCAACAGGCTTTACCTTGAAATACCACCACCTCCTCCTCCTCAGAAAAAGGAAGAAGTTCGAGAGCCGAAAAGAGTGATAGAAATACAGCTTTGATTTGGTAGAAGATAAATAACCCCCCTTGATTCAAACGAATAAGGGGGACTCCATGAAACTAGAAGACGAAGACGTAGACCACATAATCGTAATAATAGATTCTGAAGGCGACATAATCATCGTGAGTATGAACCCTGAAGGAATAACTGAAGAACAATCAGATTCGCTTGCGAAAATGTTATGTGTACTTAATGAACCTTCGTTTGTACTGACAACAATACTCACTATGGAAATGTTTTTCAGATATATAGCCGAGAAAATGTCGGCTTGGATTCAAAGGAAAAGAAATGACCGATAAGATGTTAATCCTCATTCGTGGTTTGTCGGGGTCAGGCAAGACTCTACTTGCTGACTCTCTCACCCTCAACTCTGATTACGAAGAAATAGAGGGTAGAGCAAGTATTTCGGCTGATGATTACTTCACAGATGATGACGGAAATTACACTTTCAACCATGAGAAGCTCTCAGAAGCACATCATTGGTGTGTGAGTGAGGTTCGGAGCATGATGGAAGAAGGGCTGAACTTGATCGTGGTTCACAACACTTTCAAGCAACAATGGGAAGCTCAGAAATACTTTAACCTTGCTGAGAAGAACGACTACCAAGTCCAAGTTATTTCCCTCTACGATGGGGGCATGACAGACGCTCAACTCGCAGAGCGAAATGTTCATGGGTTGAACGAGCGTCAGATTAACTCACAGAGGAAGAAGTGGGACTTGAATATCCACCCTCACCGACAGAACCGTAAGACACGCCCACATTCTTATCAACCTCATGGGTATTATCCTCCACCACCTCCCCACTACCATCAGCCTTATGGTGGGGGCTATCAAGGTCAGCCTCGCCCAAGAAGGCAGAACACTAAGAAATGGTCAGGGTCGGACAGACAATACTAACAACAGACATGAAAATAGCCTTCGTCCTTCAAGTGAGGGATGAGGGCTATTTTTGTCATTTTGCGGACGGAAATTTGAGATTAGTCCAAGACCTTGAAGTTTGGAATGTTCTTGAAGGACCGACCGAAACGGAGACAGAGGACTTAGCTCACACGACTCTTAAAATTGAAGCTGAGTCTATGCTTGTTTACAACAATGTGAGCTATGCTAAAGGCGATATAGTGACTTGGGAAGTGCAGGTTGGGCAAGCAGACCTTAATGTGAAAGGGGTTGTCCTATCTAGCAATACCTCTTTTACCACAGCCTCAGAATGGGGTTGTGGTGTAGCCGAGCGATTGTGGGTGATACCCTCGTTTTTGCTTAAAAAGAGTACAAGGTTCTGACAATCTTCTTTGAGAAGAGGTCAGCCGCAATCTTAAAGTCTTCCTCGTTCATTTCCTTATTAGGGGGTGAGGAAGCATATATGTCAGACCCTTGAGCTAAGTCCCCCCATAGCTCTTGAGAAACCTTGATACAGGATAAGCCCTTCTCTATTTCTGAGGTCGTAATGTCATTGAGAGAAAGAAGGATTTTCTTCTTCGAGGTATCGTAAGAAATGACAGCAAGAGCTGGTGTTCCTTCAGGGTCTGAGAACAGATCGTTGCAGGGTTCATCGTCTGTTTTTCTGAGGATTAGCGAGAAGGGTGTAAGAGCTATAAAAGTACGCTCATTTCTGTCATCACCTTGAAGCAGTGCTTCTTTGACTTGCTCGCTCACGAGCTGACAGAGGTACGTCACATCAGAATTCTTATCAAGAGGGAAAGGCATTTCCTCTAAGGTCTGTGAAATGAATGTTTCAAGATTCTCAATCACCTCTAGGGTTTTATATTTCACAAGGCTTCTTGAATCGGGGACAATATCGAGCTTTTCAACTAAGTCCCAAAACTCAGAATACTTCTCAGTAAAACAGTCGTTGTACTTCCCTGTGGCTCGCATTACCCCCCCGATAGTATCGAGGTCGATATGGGAAATGAGAACCACATCGTTCTCGTCAAGAACGGGGATATTCTGATCGTTACAAGGAGCAGGCTTGCCGAAAACGTGGTCAAGGTTTTTACTCACATAAGGAGAGCCGATAGCTTGGTGATGGGCTGAGGTATAGCGTGTTCCTTCACAAACGAAAGCCCCATATTCAGCTTCAATCGTGAGGGCAGGAGGAGGTTCTAAGCTCAGAGTATCTACAGCGAGCTGAGCTTTTGGTGCTAGGATAACAATCACTTTACTTCCTTTATATGCGTTATGATGAGAGATGTCTCTACATATCAGACTAAAGAGGTGAATGACATGAGAAAAGGTGAACTGATAAGGGTTGCTTACGAAAATCCTTACCTAAGAAATAAACTACTCCCCCTTATCCAAGCCCACGTTGCTGTTGAAGACAGAATCAGCAAAAGTGCTTCTGCTAACAAAGAAGCGGCAAAGGGTTTGCCTATTTCTAAACTAATGAAACACGCTGAGTCAGGTATCTTTATTGTCTCTGCATTTCGCAATCAGTTCTCTCGCAGAAAAAACAAGCTTAGAAATGAAGAACTACGTCAGAGACTTTTAAGTCTTGGTGTGAGTGAGTCAAAGATTGTCCGACTCAACTCAGGTTGGCTTGAAGAAGGTCACACCACAATGACTATGGAGCAGAGCTTTGCAGTTCTCGCCCCTTTGCCTTGGAGAGACTGTCTCGCCATTTCAAATGACTACGAGCAAGATGGTTTTATTTGGAGTAGTCGTAGAAATCCTCTTACCATGTATGAGCGTAAAGGTATAGCCACTTTTGCAGTTGATGAAAGACTCGCTGTTTCTATTGAAGTCCAAAGCAACGATCAGCTTTATTCTAAAGGTCGAGGTGGTGTCAGCTTTGACATCGGCTTTAATTGGGATAACCCTCTTCGTTGGGACGGAAATAACCCACTCACTTTTGATGATGTTCGAGAAGCGTTAGGAGCGTAAGAAATGAAACGATTAGCAAGCGAAGTCCTTAGAGACTTACAAATCAGAGTTGCCCGTCTTGAGAAATCAGCAGGCAAACCTATGTTCCATGCTGTTGTCTACCAAGAGACATATCCTGCTCCCGAAGACGAGTATGAGGACTATGCCCCTGAAGCTCAATCTGAGCTTGTCGCAGAAGAAAAGATCGACTCGTTTGAGGAGCTTCTTGAGTTTATTGATCGTGAAGTACACCCTCTCGCTACTTGGTTAGAATGGAGTAGCTCTCACCCTGAAGTAAACGGGAGCAGACACTCTGATTGGATTTCTTCAGAAATGGAAACGGATTATCGTACAGGTGATCGTATTCAATATTCTTTTCACATGAACCCCTACAGAGGTGTGGAGTTGACCAAAGATCAGCTTAAAGACATTAGCACCTATCTCCACATCAGAATGAGGTAATAGAAATGAGTATTAAAAAAGAAGCAAGTAAACAGTGGTTAGAAATCCACGATAAAGTCTTAGACGGCTTAGATGATAATATGTCTCCTAGATTATTGTGGGATAATCAAAATGTTGATGAGGTAGTAGAGCTTGCAGGAATAACCACAAAACAAGCTGAGATTTGGCTCACTAAAGGAAGACCTGCTAAACATTATTCTGTAGAAGACCAAACAGAAGCCTTAGTGCTTTTTAAGGCACTCTTGGTATATAACGCTTTAATCGAAGAAGCGAAAATGACAGGAGCTAAAGACCTAGTTAGAATTCTTAATGACTTAAAAGAGGCGATCATCAAGCTAGAGAGGCGTGAAGCTGCTTTTGAGAGCTTAGGGGAAATGTTCTTCACGACCCTTAATAAACAAAAACAAAAACTCATCAGAGCTAAACTGCGTACTGTTAGAGGTATTCTTAATAGCACAAGGGAAATAACAATTGCTTCGGTTGTTGCTGTTCTTTTCTGTGAGCTTGCTACTTCTACAGACATTAGAGAAGCTAGAGATATTCTCGAAACAAAACTTAAAGCTCCCTTCAAAAGTCTCGTTGACGCTAAAGGCAACCTCACCAGCCTAGCTGGTTGCTCTATTAGAGGCACTCATGCTCGTCTTCTTAAAACAGCTATACAGAAGGCTCTTGACGAGTATAGCCCAAACACAGCAAAGGTTGCGAAAGCAACAGAAACTAAGAGCCTTGCCGAACAACTCAAAGAGATTAAAGATAACGAAGCTCTAACTGACTCAGAAAAGGCGATTCAGCAACAGAAACTTATAGATGAGTCTGATCTTGACGCTTCTTTAAAAGAGGTCATTACGATTCTTTCTGACGCTGACGTTCTTATTCGTGGTGGGGAATTGAAGACTGAAGTAGCTGTCGAGCTAGGTCTTACGAAAGATCAAGAAGATGCGATGCTTGGCTCAAAGACAGGTATGACTCTTATTTCTGCGGGTGCAGGTTCAGGAAAGACTCGTGTACTCTCAGGTAAAGTTGCTCACCTCTTAAGTAAAAATGATGATGTCACTCCTTACAACATCATGGCTGTTTCTTTCTCTAGGAAATCAGCTCAAGATTTAGCTGAAAAGGTGAAAGACGCTGTAGGGTCTAGGATTCCTCAGATGAGCCACACAGCGATTGGTAGGACGACTCACTCTATCGCTCAAGAAATAGTGAATCGTTTCCACCCACAAGCAGGTGACGCTACTCTTGTGTCTGATGACTTTGAACTAGACCGTTTGATTAAAAGAGCGATTACGTTAGTAAAAGAAACAGCCCCCGACTCGTCTAAAGTGAGAAGCACTTCTCTTTTTGCCGATCAGATTGACTCAATCCAAAAAAATCAAAAAAGAAATGACCTCAGCGTTTTAAATCTTTTGATTGCTGTCGAAAAGTACAGACGAGACAAGGGTTTTCTTAAAGCAGAAGAGGTAGGCATTGTTGATGAACTCTTTTCTATTAGAGAGAAGCTGCTTAATGACAAGGATTTAACTTCGACAGAAATAGGTTTGGTAAACCGAGAGCTTGATACCGAAAGAGGTGATAAAGTTCTTAATAGAGCTTTTGGTGGAAATCCAGGCAAGTATACGTTTTACCAACAGAAAAAGACTGCTTCTGTGGATAAACCTATGTGGTGGGGTAGCAAAGTTGAGGGTCAAGAAGAGGTTAAGATTAACCCTAAAGAAGCTCAGCTTTTTATCACGAAATGTAAAGCTAATATGGTTTCTCCAACTGAGGCTTACAACAGAGTGAATAGACCTGACATTGACGAGAGCTTCATTCTCAAAGCTAAAGTCTATGGGGCGTATGCTCATATTCTGACAGAGGAAGGTCTTACCGATTTTGACGATATGCTTATTGAAGCTGTTAAGGTGCTTTCTCGTAAAACGAACCTAAAACAGCTACAGAAGCAGTATAAGCACATCATCGTAGACGAGGCTCAAGACTTAAACCCTGTTCAACACGCTTTCTTTGGTCTACTTTCAGGCACTATGGAAGCAGGTGGGAGAGGTGGGGATAAGCCCCCTGTTCCTGTTGAAGCCCCTGTAATGGACAATGGAAGAAGCATTACCTTTATTGGTGACGAGAACCAAAGTATCTACGGATTTCGTGGTGCTCAAAGCTCTGAGTTCTCAAGCAAAGCAACTCAGAATGAGGGTGCTTTTGACGTAATGACTCTTGGTGTCAACTTCCGTTCTACCAAGGCTATTGTAGATGCGGCAAACAAGCTCATTTCTGAAGAAGAAGGTTCTTTAGGTATGGTCTGTACGGCTGTATTTCAAGAGCAGGACAACGGCTCTGACTCTATTACAAGAGACACAAATCACCAAAGCCCTTATGATGCGGCAGGGGCTTTTGCTGATCGAGTGAAGCGAGGTACAAGTGAGGACATTTATAAAGCCTCAGATTATGGGGTTGCTTGTCGTACTAATGCAGAGCTTGTCCCTTATGCTCTTTCGCTTTTAGAGAAAGACATTAACTTTACTTGCCCTGTGAATCCATTTAAACACCCAACTACAAAGAAGATTCTGAGAGCTTTGGGTATTGGTTCTACGACTATTGGGGCAAGCGACTTTATTGGCTCGTTCTATGGTGCTTTCTTGAACCTACACAGAGACTTAAAGTTCGATCTTGGTCGTGATGTGCAGAGGGTATTTAAGAGTCATCTTCAAAACCCTAAAAAGTTTGAAGAACTTGAGGCACAATTTAAGAGGCTCACAAAGGAGCAACTTGAATCCTTCTTCTTAGAAGACTTGGAAGACGTGAATAAGACAAATGCTAGAGAGCTAGTGATTGTCGGGTCTTGCCTTGAGGTGTGTGAAAACTCTGAGGGTCTATTTGGTGAGACTCAAATAGAAGAGACTAATAGCTATTGTTCTCTTGTAGACGACCTTTTGGTTGCAAGACACGAAGACCCAAGTTCTTTGTTCGATCTCATTGTAGGAAATAAGACTTTTGAAGATGGGGGTAAGTTTGCAGGACCTGGTGGTACACTAAAGGACATGATCGTGGGTATGTCAAAAACCCACGCTGATGAAATGGCGAATGCTCTTACTACGATTACTTCAGAAGAAGAACTCCAAGAGCTAAAGACAGTAGACTTTGCTCTTGCTCCTTTAGTTGCTCTAAGAAGCATCTTCTTAAAAGCAGTTGACGATGGGGGTCTTGAACGTGTCTTTGAGAAGTTCAGAAACTTGGAGATTTCTTCACAGGTTGCAATGAAGCAAAGCAAAGACCAAGGCGTTGAAGCAGTAACTCTTGATACTATTCATGGTTGGAAAGGTCTTGAGGTCACTCACCTTACTGTGCCTATGGTTGCAGGTAAGTTCCCTTCAGATAAAGAGGACTTTGACCCTATCGTCCATGATAATCCTGAGCAAGCGAAGAGGCTCAAGGCAGAGCAGGAGCGTATGCTTGCGTATGTTGCTGTGACTCGTGGTAAGAAGTCTGTAACGGTTCAGTCTTATGAGCTAACAGGTGGGGGTAAAGATGCAGGCGAGTCGGAGTTCATTTCTAGGGTATTTGGTGATTGCAAGAAGGAAGCGTCATTGAAGGCTGCTCGTCAGATTTTGGCTGAGACAGTTGAAGTCAGAAATGACAGCTTGAGTGATCGAGAGATCGACCTCGCAATCAAGATGTTCGGCTAAGAGCCTTTTGAGAGAGGCATTTCTCACAGAGGACAGCATCGCATAGGTTGCTGTCCTCTGTGATTATGAACTCATTTCTGAAAGTGCGTCTGCCACAGCCGTCACAGATGACGAGATCGAAAGCACCACAAGTGCAGTTATGACAATCGTTCCACCACCCACAATCGGGGTGGTGTTCGGGTTCATCGGTTGTCGCCTGACCCACCGATGACACCTCTAGCCTTACGATCTAAGAGTTTAGACATATTTTCTTCGGCTATTTCCGAGAGGCTTAGACCTAGCTCATCTGCGAGACGGGCGGCGTACCAAAGCACATCACCTATTTCTGAAGACATGGCTTGAACCCATTCCTCACGAGTCATCTTAGAGTCCCCGTCACGAATCCATTTCTTCATTTTACCTGCGACTTCTCCTGCTTCGGAAGCGATGCCGAGAGAGAGGTACTCAAGAGCTTGAGATGGAGGGTACTTAGCTGTCTGTGAGGTAGCCTGTTGGTAGTCATTGAAAGAGGTATCAGAATATACTTGAGCGTTGATCTCAGACAGGTAATCTAAGACAGCCTTATCCCTCTGTTCTTCGGACATTTCGGGAGAGCAGACAAGGAACTCAACTTCGCTTCGAGTGACGATGATTTCTGACCCCTCTTCAACGAACTTGTACTTGCTTTCCATTTCACAAGTCCTCAAGGCTTAGGTTTTCAGACTCAGCAGACTCCTCGTCTTCCTTCTCAGAGAGGTCGGGTCGCCAATGTCCGTTGCGTTCGACTTCACTTGAGAAATAAGAAATGTCGGGAGAGGTGATGTGGTATTTCATCTCCCCCGACTTTTCGTCTTCTTCGCCACCGATGAAGCAGAGCTGATGGTCGAGGAGAGCCTTTTTCTGAGCTTCATCAAGTTCATTCCAAGTGTCAGCCGCAAGCTCGATAACAAACTGATAGTCACGTTCACCGAGAAGCGAAATGAGGGCAGGGGCTTTTGAAGTCTTACCGAGTGTGGGTTGTCCACCTTTGCGAGAAGCCTTCTCTTTGAAGATGCAGATAATGTCGTCACAAATATCTGCGAGATGAGGGTGTGCTTCACCGATAAGAGTTTTAACGGTGTCTTGGACTTCGGGTCCAGCTTTCCATCTATCCATATGGATAATCTCCTATTGTTTTGAGAGGACTACAAGTCCTCGTGATGGGTTATGTATGAGGGGGTATTTCTTAGTGCCGATGACTACGATACAACCGAGTAAAGACGGGTCTTGAGGCACGATCATATCTTCGACTTGTCGGGTTTCAGTAATGCCGAGAGAGGACATTCTCTGTTCGGCTGTGTTTATGTATATATGATTTACGTCCCACTTTTCAGAATTTCCTCGATTAATTATCATCGACTTCATTTCTTCGATGATGTCTTCGAGAGAGCATTCTCGTCCCCAAGAGAGGACAGTATTTCTCGCAGAGGGTTGTTCTACCCAAGTGAGATTGGAGCTGTCATTCTTAGGGTTGCCCACTAAGTAGGGAAATGACTTTTCGGGTACGGGCATCTCTAACATGAGGGGAGTCTTTTGTTTCCTCATGTGGATTATTTCAAGTATCGGAGTTTGGCTCGTCATCAGAGTTTTCTTCCTCTATTTCTTCGGGTTCGACCCCTGCTAGAACCCATAGTAGAGCCGCTATGTCGGGGAACTTTGAAGCTATCATACCCATGTCACCACTATTAAGTATCTGTTCAACTTCGGCTTCTATTTCTTCTTTAGACTTACGGGGCTTGAAGAAAGGGCAAGTGTTGGGTACAGAGCCGTCACAGATCATGCCTTCCCATTCATCAGGTTTATCTGAATCCATAAGACACACATGAAATAGGGGTTCAGAAGCATTTCCTCTAACCACACCACTATGTTTGCAGTTGCATGGTTTTTTAGAGGTATTACGTCTCACTTCTTTTTGAGTAATCCGATACTTTACCTGTTTTAGTTTATGTTTAATCTTTCCTTCAGACTTCATATCCATAAGCTCAAATCTTGGTAAACTTCGCTCCTTGCGTAGTAGCTTTGACTCGATAAGACAGGTCAGCACTATCAGCAATAGAAGCGTTATGGGAAATGCAAAGAATCTTCATGTCAGTTTTCTTGCATAGAGCTTTAAGAAAATTGACTAGGAGATCGACTCGATTTTCGTCTACAGCAGGAAATGTCTCATCAAGGACAAGGACAGGTCTGAGTTCTCTTTTGAGTAATAGAGAAACTCTGAGTAGTAGACTTTGTACGGTGCTTACAGCACCTCCAAAGGTGTCAAGACCCTCACCCTCTACGACAAGTCCGTCTTTCCCGTTTACTACTGTTTTAAGTCTAACAGCGACCTTACCCCTAACCTTTGTGATCTCAGCTTCTTGGCTGATGTTCTGTTCGGGGAAGATCGCTTTCAAACCTTCATCAAGCAAAGAAATATAGGTCTTAACTCCCTCTTTAACTTCTTTTTCAGCGAGAAGGTCTAAGACCCCTTGAGCCTGCTGTTTAACGTCTAAATCACACTCAAGAAACGCTATTTCTGTGTCAAGATCATTGACTCTTTTTTGCTCAAACTCCTTGAGAGCTTTAAGTTTTAGAAAGCGTTCCTTGATGTCATTCATTATATCATCCAGCCTAGTATAGAAACGATCTCAACACCACTCGCTGTGGCTTGCTTAAAGAGCATATAACCACGCTTTTCTCCCTCACGATTACAACCGAAAGTAAGAGTGTTTGAGGTCACATCAAGGCTTCGTTTCATGTAGTTAATGTTGAAAGAGAATGAGTCAATATCTTCACCCTCAGTAGTGCCTTGCTTATCTTGCAAGGCACGAGAAGCATACAAGCGTTCGCCCAAATCTTCAATAGTGTTGAGGTCTAAGTCATCACTAATCTGAGCTTCAGTCCCTACGTTGTCAATCGAGTAGGAAATGACACCCTTCCCATTAACTGCATTCATCTCCAAGCGAGGTGGAGAAAGAGTCTCTGCTTCTGCATCAATAAGAGTCACTTTGAAGTCGCTCTCGTCAGCACCCGAAGCGAGGAAGTTTAGAGCGTTGTTAAACTCATCTTTCTGAATACGCCATACACGTCTTGGAGTCCAATCGAAAGCATCAATGTACTTGGAGGTGATCGCTTTAGGCATATCGAAAGGGACTGCCATCATGCCCATGATTGCCCCATCTTCTGCTTTCAGAAATGAAGCCTTAGCAGAGGTGAGAATCTCTATGGAGGAGTTCTCGTACTTCTTTACGAACTTAGTAATGCTTGCCACATCATTGTGATGAAACTTCATGTCTAAGTTATTAAAGCTCTCAGACTTTGCCATAGAAAGACCAAAGCCGTCACAAGCGAAAGCGATGCCGTCTGTGATATAAATCTGTGCGAGTTCGGGTCTACGGGCTTCGTCAGTAGACATGAAAGGCTTGCTGATAGCGAGGGCATCATGGAGGACTGTAGCAGGGATAGTGGTGCTTGTACTCTGAGCCTTTGAGTACATATCTCTCCAAGGAGGAAATACGCTTGGGTCAAGGCTAGATAGCTCAAGAGTACCCTTGTCTGTAAGGATAGTCACATTTCCATTATCGACTGAGATTTTAAGAAGTCCGTTTACAGCACCAATCGCTTTCATCAGACGCTTACCCTCAACCGTAAAAGAGGGGAAATCGTGAGAATCTTCTTCCTCAGACTCAGAGGTTTCTTCTTCTGTTTCGGGGTACTCGATCTTATATCCTTGGAGTGGGATAGATGAGTAAATCCGAGGAGGGTTGCAAGCAGAGACAAACAGCTCCTCACCAACCATTTCAAAAAGGAAATGTGATGTGATGTCAGGGGCATTGGCAAGAGTCAGACTTGCAGTTGCGATAGCTGACTTTAGGTCGTTAGTAGCAATATTAAGGACGGGGGTATTACTCATAGATTAGCAATCCTATTCTCAATGGTGGACAATACGTTTTCGGCTTCTTCAACAGCCGATTTAAAAGCTTGGATTTTTGCGTCTCTTTCAGAACGAAGACGCTCTATTTCTTGCTCAAGATTTGCAGGTTTGATACCGAGTTCCTTCAACTTAGTATCTATTTCTTGGAGAGAGGTTTTAGCCACCTCTAGCTTACCTGTCAGCTTGGACTTTCTTGACTCAATCGCATCTCGTCTTTCAACAAGAGCTTTTATTTCATCGGACATTTTAACTCCTTCAAGTTATAAGAGTGACTTCTTTGTATATCAGAAGTCTTCAACTTTTAGAGCCAAAAGAAAGGTCTATAAAACCATCTCCACTTTCAGTTGGGTCGGGCGTATTAGTCTTACTTAGACCACGCTTTGCTGAGTTCCGAGCTTTCTGTGCTTGTCGTTCTTCGCAAACAGACTCGTAAGGGCAAGTACGACAATGCTTTGGTATAGGGTTCGCTTCAAAGACCCCACGCTGAATAGCTTTAGAGGTTTCGACACCCTCTGCCGCTAATCTCTTAATATCTGACATATTGAAATCGACTTCCATGAAGCCTGTCCATTTCTTCTGATACTTTTCAGGGACGTGCTTCATATCAGGCAACTTGTCAGATGGGTATCGGAAATAGAAGAACCCTAATCGGTGGGGCATCACTCCGTATTGTAATCTGAAACAGAGTGCGTACCATCTAAGCTGATCTTCATCTTCATATTTCCCCGGCGTACTAGCGTTCTTTCCGTCAAGAATATGGATACGATTCTCTTTGTCTCTATACACTAAGTCAGCAATACCTGAAGCTGAGAAATACTTGTTCACAGCAGGTGTCATTTTAAGCTCAGACTTGTTCCAAACTCCAAGCAGTCGGTTCTCCTTCATTATGTGAAGGAAATTGACAGCACCATTAACACAAACGTCTATCGCTTCATCACGAGTCATGTAGTTCCAAAGGCAATAGTATTGCTGTTCTTGGAGTATAAACTCTTTACGGGCTAGGTCTGCGACTTTTTCTTGTAAAGTCTTAGGCTCTCTCCAAAACTCATGGTTATAGAAGTCCTCTACTACCTTCGACAGCACCGAACCCATGAGCAGATGATGTTCAGATTCACGTTGGTTTTCGGGGGGTAAGGGCTTCTTTTTACCTATCCCATTACCTAAGTCATGGTCGGGGTGTCCTTTACTCCACAAGTAGCGTTGTGGACACTCACGCATCATCTTAATATGCGACCAATAAATGTATTTCATATCTTCGTTATCCTGCTTCATAAAGTTCCTCCTATAATACCGAAGCAAGACATATATATCAGACTACTTACCTACGCTTTCTAAGTATAAAATTGTTTGTTCTTTAACTTCATTGGCGATCTTCATTTCTCGCACCTTATCTATGAGAGACTTGCCTGCCCAACCCTCAGTCACTACAGACTTCATCTTCTCGACTATTTCTTCCATGCGATCTACATCTTCATTTTCTCGCACTGCTTGTTCAATCTTAAAGGCGACAGAAGCAGGTCGGACAGGCACGTTGTGACGCTTGAAGTTAAGCCCTTGCTTCGTGGCTTCTATTTCTACAATACAGGGTTTTCGATCTAAGTCATCTAGGTGCAAAGACCCTCTAGTCAGAGAGCCTACGTTCACTACTACAGCACCATTTCTGAGCTTGGAAATGCCTTGGTCTTTATGCCAATGCCCAAACATCCAAGCGTTTACCTCTGTATTCTTATTGAGGAAATCGTAGCCGACAATATCCTCGCCCTCAAACATCGAACCTGTCTTGCCTTTCCTAGCGAGCAGGTGACAAGCGACAATCAAGTAGTCCTCGTCTTTCTTAGAAATGTTTGCGAGCCGATCAAAGTCGTATTCCACTCCATGATAGGGGACTCCAACGACCCTAACCTTTACTCCTTCACCTTCTAAGATTATTTCCTCGTCATCACCAAACTGTTTAAAGACTCCCGAAGAAAACATAACCCCAAGAGGCTGTTCGGGTAGGTAGTCAATGTTGCCGTATTTCACATCGTGATTGCCCACTAGAGCGTAAGTTGGGCAAGGGTATTCTGAGTGTATTTCACATGACAGTCGAACAAGCCCATGTGAGTTTTTGACGGGCGACTTCACATCAAAGTAGTCTCCTCCGTCTATGACTATATCAGCGTCTATTTCTTTCGCTTTCTGACCTATCCATCTTAACTTATTGGCTACGTCTTCTGTCCAATTTCCTGTGCGTCTTCTAGGGGTTCGATCTCCCATATGGACATCGGTTCTCCATATTAATCGTGGCATGAATCACCTCCTTCCCTTAGACATATAGGACAAACACCTTTTCTTATTTCTTTTTGGACTTCTTCTACTTCGACAGAGAGTTTATCTATTTCTCTACCTGCGAGTTGGATACCGAGTTCTAGCTTCTGCTTTCGCTCTAGCATAGCAATGATCTCAGAATCGTCTGTCGGAGCTACGATTTTCTTCATCGTCAAGAGGGGCATGAGTTCTTTAATCGCACTTCCAATCTTATTTCTTCTGTCGAGTAATCTTTGAAGCTCATCTACTTCAGGTAGGGTGGGGGCAGATACATTTATCGGGCTAGTCTCTATTTCCTCTAATGCTTCGATCTGATTGACTACTTGATTCCTACGCTTTAAGAGGTTTTCAAGCTCGCTGATCTGATCGTATTCTGAGAGGTCGAAAGAAGGGGTTTCTACGTCTTTGGCTTCTGCCATTATTTCGATTAGCTTACTGATCTTGTCTTTCTTTAGAGCGAGGCTTTCAGCCTTAGTGACTTTGCCTTCAGCTTCTATCTGACTTTGTTCTGCTTGCTCAAAGTCTGAGAGGACATTCATGTCTAAGTCTTCATAGAGAGCGAGGTTATTTTTCGCAGTCTCTAAGTCCTCACGCTTTACTTTCATACGAGACTTAATGTCTCTTATTTCTGATCGAGCTTTAGCCGAGGCTGTCTCAAGTTGCTGTATCATTTCCACGTCTGAAAGGGCAGAGGACAAAGCACTTGGGGGTAGGTCGATCAGAAATATATTCTGAAACTGCTTGGCTATCTGAGGGTAGACTTCCTTTCCGTCTATTGTGACGGACTTTATGCCTAAGTCTTTTACTTCATCAGGAACGCCACTTCCTACCTTGCTTATTTCTTTCCCATTGACAACGTAGCGATTTACTTTCTTGCCCTTTTCCCAAAGCACTTCATTGCCGTCATCAAACGTCACTAAAACTGAGGAATGGCTCTCTCCATTACGGACATGAGCATCACCCCTCAAGTTAGTGAAAACCCCATTAAATGCTCTCGCTAGGGCTGATTTACCAATGCTATTCTCGCCTGTGATAACGGTCAGTCCTTTGACCTCTATCTCAGCACTCTTAATAGACTGAAAGTTGTCTACTTTTAGCTTCATATGTTCTCCTTTCGCATAAGAGAACATATAAGATTTTATAGAGGTTTAGTAGCCCGTTTTTGGAAAACCTTGAGTGTCTTTTCCCACTTGCTATAGGCTATGATTCTTGTATTACATTGATCTCTGTCAAACATCTCTTGGTACTTGAGGAAATGGTACTCCTCACCTGCGAAAAAGAGTCGTTTAACCTCGTCTTTACAGACAATAATCTTGATCTTGCTTGGGTCTTCTTGAGGCAAGTGAAACATACCCCCTAAGATCAGAAATAAGAGAACAGGAAGAATGTACCTCATTACAAGTCCTCAAGACTCGCTAGGAAATCCTCATCAGACTCCTCTGACATATTAGCAAGTTCTTCAAGGCTTGGAGCTTCATCATTACTAGAACTATTCTTAGGGTCAGCGAGGTAGGGCTTAACCTGTGCGAAGATGCTTGCGATATGTTCATCAGTTAAAGACTCTTTGAAGTTGTTCAAGCCTTGACCACGAACCTCTCCTTCACCACTCTGCCATGAGTACCAAGCACCCCCTTTCTTAACAACACCTGTCTTGATACCAAGCTCAAGGATAGTACGAACATTATCGACACCCTCACCCGACATGAGATAGAAATCGACCTCTTTGTGGGCTGAATCTGAGACTTTGCACTTATCGAGCTTGGCTCGCACTTGAGTACCAAGAACGGTGTCAACTGCCTTACCCTGCATACCGTCCCATTCTTTACCCTTTTCCTTACCCACTACACGAAGCATAATCTGAAGCGTAGAGAAGAACGACCAAGCCTTACCTCCCTGTGGGATTTTCTTAGGACCTGCGAAAGAGGGTCCACCACCACCGATAGACTCACGAAGCTGAGAAATACCGATAATGGCTGTCTCTGTTGACTTGATCTTGCTCTTGATCTTAGGGAGATATTGACTCCACAAACGAGCATTAAGACCAACAGGAGCAGGACCGTCATCTTGCTTGTCAAAGATTGCTTTCGGAACTGCGGCACCCACGCTGTCGATCACGATAAGGTCAACACCTGCATCAGCCATAGTAAAGAGGTAGCGTAAACCTGCTTCAAGAGTATCGGGCTGAATGAGCATGAACTTTGTAGGGTCTGAAACAGGAACACCTAAGAGTGAAGCATATCGGTGATCGACCTCATGCTCCCAATCAATGTAAACACAAGTGCCACCTTCGGCACAAATCTGAGCCGCAGTTTGGAGAGCAATCGTAGTCTTTCCTGCACCTGCAAGACCGTAAAGGTTGGTGATATTTCCTTTCGGAATACCCGGACAGGGGCGTACCCCATGCTCATTCTCTTTACCTCCAATGAGATAGTCAAGAGCAACAGAGCCTGTAGAAATGTGAGGGCGACTCTCTTTAAGACTGTTGGGGTCGAGAGAGACAACGTGATCTTCTTTTAATGCTCCTGCGACTGCCTTCGCCGCAGCCATGAGATCGGTTTTTGGTTTCTTAGTAGCTGACGCTTTCGCTTTTGCTTTTGCCATGAATATTTCCTTTCGAGGCATGAGTTAAGGACACCTCTTTATATAGGAGGATATGTGTCTTTGTATCTTAATTTTCTTCTGACCACCTAAAGTATCTGTCATTCTCTTTATGGGTTATACCCTTACGCTTTACCTTGCCTGCTTTCTTTCCACGCACATATTTTTCGTAGTCGGTGAAGTGCTTTTTTTCCAACTCTGAGAGGTCACTTATTTCTAGTTCCCCCTCAACGAGTTGCCAAAACCGACCTGCTGTACGACCAACCCAATAAGCGTCTGCTTGGTGGTGATTCCAACGCTTCGCACCTTGCCCTTCTGTCGCTTGCTTTACAGCGTCTACCATGTCGCCTTTCTGCATCTTCCAACCTTTCGGGCGATTAAGAAATAAAGACGCATGAGCTTTCACTTGGTTCGGTGTGAGGTAAACAGTATCACATTTCTCAAGCATCAGAGCTTCGTTAGAATATAGAAATAAGCCGTACATACCCTCTGAATAAAGGTCGTTAAAGATGGGGCTCTCTATCCCAACTCTTAGGCTCTTATCAGGGTAGTTTGATCTGATTGTTTGTACTATTTCCCTCAAGCCCTCTCGAAGAAATATGTAGCGATTGACGAACATCATGTCGGCTTTCGTAGACATCATTCCTTTGTCTAAGAAATGACCGTCATCTTCCATGAGAACCCACCCAAAGTTTCTGAGTGAGGGGTCTAAACCTAGTATCATGTACCCTCCTTTTTTTTTCTTTATGACCTACTCGTAAGTATATACGACAAAGGAGACTAATCTTATGAGAAAACTATCACACCTTGAAATCAGAAACCTTGAAGCTCGCATTTCCAAGAGAGCGAGCACAGATCGTCTTGCCAAACAAATTGGTCGGATTGCTTACATTAAAACAAGCAATAACGCTAAGGCTGTTGAACAGGAAACAATCAACACAGCTTTTGAGGGCTTCGCTCAGGGGCTTGAGAACACCGAAGACCTCATACCGAAAAACTTCTCTAAAGTTATTAAGAGTTTAGGTATCAGATCGCCTGAAGACATTCTCTACCTTTACAATAATATGGACCAACTCATCGACAAGAACAACCCTCTCATCAGAGAAATGAAAGAAAAAGTGGACAGAGAGCGTTCTTTTAAGAGCAAGATGGACTTGATTCAGGAAATGGTTGATAACTATGATGATCGTGACCCTCTAGGCTTCTATGAATGGTGGAGTCAAGGGCAAGCAGACTTAGAAGAAGCAAGAAAATACATAGATAAGCACAACCTTGCACAGTTTTTCTTGTACGCTCTTATCGGTGGTGGTCTTGGTCTTTGGAGTGCCGCTTTTGGTGGTAAAACTCTGATAGCTTTAGTTAGTGTAGCAGGAGCAAAAGTTCTTGGGATTGTGATCGCCGCATACCTTGCAATCAAACTCTTAGGTTGGAGTGCGACTGCTCTTACCAATTTCTTCTACAAGCACTTGCTTCCATTTCTTATGAGGGCAGGAGTTAAGCTCGGTGATCTTCCAAGTCTGCTTTGGTCAGGGCTTAAAGGAATTGGCAGAGGGATTGCTGACACTTTCAATACAGGTGTGAGTAAGCTCAAATCATGGTTTGGCTTTGGTGATCGCAGAGCGAATATGCTTTTGCTACCTCTTTACTAAGGGATAATTGGAAATGAAGCTCTCAGAAGTAATAGCAAGCAGATACCTGGAAGGCTTAGAAATCTTTGATGAGCTTCCCAAGAAGAAAGTACGAGTAAGACCTTCAGAAATGAAGAAACTAGCCTCTGACTTTGGCGACTGTTATGAAGCTAATGGGAAATACTTCATGGATAATGCGTACCGAAATCCTAACCTCAGACTTGTTCATGGTGAGGTCATGGGTCAAGGGGAACTGCAAGGCATTTCCTATGGACATTGTTGGTGTGAAGACGGGGGTGAGGTACTCGACTTTTCTAATGGTAGAAACATCAAAATCGACAAGCGAGTCTACTACGCTCTAGGTCAAATAGATCGCTTCAATAACACCCATGTTTACGACCATCTTGAGTTCTCAGAAATGATCTCAACACATGGACATTGGGGTCCTTGGGAACTCAAAACAAAGACAGGACTTTAAGTCAAAACAAGTCGAAGATGGAAATAGTGTCTCCCTCTTGAGCTTCGGCTTTACCGACTTCAGCTTCTGATACTATTTCTGAGCCAATAGGCATCCAATGCCTAATCCTACCCTCACATATCTTTGCATATTCGGGGTTCAGCTCTATACCTACAAAATCATGTCCTAGACGGCTCATAGCAATACCCGTAGTTCCACTCCCAAGAAATGGGTCTACGACTTTAGAGTTAGGGGCTATGTCTCTAGCACACCACTCCATAATGTCGATAGGCTTAACAGTTGGGTGAACATTAGCTCGGCTATCATCTTCAGACCTCAAGCCTGCTTCTCTCTCAGATCGACTCGCTTTAGATGTGTAATAGAAATCATCAGAGTTTTCTCCTACAAAGATAGCGTCTCTCACTTCAAAACCTTGATCTTCAAGAGCGATCACACCTTTGTACCCTATGTCTTTGGGGATAAGTACGATATGACCGCCAGGTTTTAGAATAGCCATGAGTTTTTGAGCTTCTTCTTCTGTTGGCTCATCTAACAGAATAATCCCATGAGCGACAGGATCGTAGAGGGGGACTATACTTGCACCCTCGATGGTACGGTACTTTTCGTAATCTATTTCTGAGGGTTTCCCTACGATGACACAAGCGTCTTCTACGGGTGGTGTAATCATTGTTTTGAAGTATTCGATCATTTCTTCCATTAGTTATTTCCTTTCTTAAACTGCTTGAAGAACCTAGAAGCTCCTCCCTCATCATTGAACCCTCGTTGTGTCGTGTCCATCACATTGTTTGCGTTCCATGTGACTGATGTATTTGAGGTAGGATATATCGGATTTCCTGTGGGATTTCTTGTCGTGCTTTTAAGATGACCACTTTGCTGATTTAGCTCGGTGACAGGACAACCCTCTACACAAGCCCAATCCACATCTTGAGAAGTACAGCCCTCAAGGTGAGTAAGAATAAAGTTAGCAGGCCACCTACCCTCTACGTTAAACTCCATTTCTTTCCCTCTACCGTCAGACATACCTGCTCGACTCTCAGAGTAAACCTTGTCCGTCTTACCCGCTCCCTTATAAGAGCGAGCTTCTGTACCCACCCTAGTAGCGTCTATGTTGATCGCTCCACACCCATGTTTAAGGGTATTTTCGGCTACGCTTCCCTCTAGGGGTTTTCTCAGTAATGTAATAATCATTTCTTAACTCCTATACAGATAGGCTCCCAGGAAGGTTTAAGAGCCGTACCCCAACCCTCCCATGTTTTAGCTTCTTCTGTAACTAAAGCTCTGACAGGTAGGTCTACGGCTTTTTGGACAATACCCACAGCACCACGACCAATCCCACCATACCCTTGAGAGTCCTCAACGGAAACTCCTTTAGAATAACCGACTATTTCGCCCTCTACACCTGCTTTCCTTTCAAACTGCTTGGCGAGGTTGTGGGATTTAGGGAAACCCGAACTATAAGTCCATGCTTCTACCCTCAAGTCTGAGAAACCTATTTCTTCCATCATAGCTATCAGGTGATGAAATGTCCTAGACCCTGAGAAAGCCTTGAGAACACCATTAGGTTTAAGAACTCGATATGACTCTGCTAACCATTTCCTGTGCCACTCTCTTTGCTGACTACCCTCACCTATATCGTCCCAACCTTTAGACATAAACTTCAGTCCATAGGGAGGGTCAGAAATAATAGAGTCAACTGAGTTATCCTCTAGGTCTTTTAACCTTTCAGTACAATCTCCAATCTTTATTTCAATCATTTCTTAACTCCAATACAGATAGGCTCCCAGCTCGGCTTCAGAGCCGTACCCCAACCTTCCCATTGCTTACCCTCTTTGCTTGATGAGACTGTTATTTCCAAACTTGTTTCTTCGTATTCTTGGTCAACTCCTGCCATCTTCCCTCCATGAGCATTTGTGCCTTTAATCTTACGAGCTGTGCCTGTCACTTTTTGAGTACCTACGACTATTCTTTCAGCACCTAAACTCTTGTCTATCGCTTTACTTACGTTCAACGACTTAGGGAAACCCGAACCATAAGTCCATGCTTCTACCCTCAAGTCTGAGAAGCCTATTTCTTCCATCATGGCGATCAGGTGGTGGTATGTCCTAGACCCTGAGAACGCTTTAATCACTCCGTTAGGTTTTAAGACTCTGTGAGCTTCGGCTAACCATTTCCTGTGCCACTCTCTTTGTTGACTACCCTCACCTATATCGTCCCAACCTTTGGACATAAACTTCAGTCCGTAAGGTGGGTCAGAAATGATAGAGTCAACTGAGTTATCCTCTAAGTCTTTAAGACGCTCGGCACAGTCACCTATTTTTATTTCTATCATCACAGACCACCTTGCAAGAGACTGATTGCTCTCTCAAGTAGAGGTGCAGGGATTTCGTTGAGTTTTTGATACTCAGAAATAACTTCATGGAGTATAGCTCTATAAGGGTTTACGAACGTAGTGAAGAATAAGAACTTGTTCGGACCTAAGACGATTATAGAGACATAGCTCTTAGGTAGGTCAACCACCTTAATCTTTTGCATGATCTCTATCGCTTCTTCTTCTGTCCTGTTTTTATCTCGGTTAGAAATCGCTATGTGATACCTCTTCGCATCTCTAAGAAAAGGGTGCGTTTCTTTACCTTTCAGGAAAGCGTCTTTAGCCGTTTCTCCCTGAAGAAACGCCCATTCGTAAAACGAAAGTTTTCTAGGTCGAGGTATTACCTCATATTGAATTTGCCTCTTGCTCATTTCTTATTAATTATCCTTGCTACACTACAGATCATCGTAGCGACTGAGAAGCTTGACCTTACTAGAGAAATGAGCCTTTCGAGAGGGAATGGTTCATAGAGTAATGGGGAACAGCTTTTTGCTTGATCGAGTGTGTTAAGATTCTTGTTAATCGCAACGACCCTAAGAGGAGCTACTAACGCTCTATCTATAATCGGGTGTATGCCTTGTATTTCTGAGAGGGTAGGGATAGCCCCTTTCACATGACCACTCCTCAACATCATACCCATAGAAAGCATGGCTTTTTCAGCTTTGTTTCTATGGAGTCGGGCTTCAGCTTCTGTCGTACCTCCAACTTTAACTCTGATGAGAGTTCCACCTAACGAAGCGGCTCTTTTTCTCCATAGGTCTTGGGTGTGTGAGTGAGGCGAGTTGTTAGCTTCATGTAAGAGTTGTGAGATGCGTTCAGCAGTCACTTCGGCATGGTCTTCATAAGGGTCGATAATCATCTCATTATTTTTGAGGGTGATCTCTCTAGCTGACCCAAACATATGTGGCTCAAACTCTGAGTAGAAAAGAGGGTCATATAAAGTACCCCCTGTGAAAGCACCTATATCTTCAAGCCAACCTTTCCCCCAAGTGACTAAAGGAGCTTCGATACCATAGGCTTCTACAATCCCCTCATCTCTATTTCTCTTAATTGTCGCTAGGGCTTCACCTCTCATCATAGGTGCGATAACCACGAGTGGTCGATTAGGAAATGTACCCATGAGTTCAAGTGGTTGTGCTACATCATTAAAGCTAGAAGCCCGAATAGGTAAGAGTGCTACCATCGCCCCTTTCAAAGAAACTTGTTCAGAAATATGTAGAGGTCGGGCTTTGGTGAGTAAACTTTCCGACTCAACTACTTCACAGCCTGTACCCTCATAACGCTCTAAGGAAATGTGTGTTTCAGCACCTCCTAGAAACACAGCGTCTGCGAGTTGGTCTGCAAATTCTAAACCTTCGCCCACAGAAACTAAGTGGTGCTTTTCGGATTGCTCAGCTCTACTAGAAATGAGGTCTACTACTTGGTCTAAATGAGATAAGACTTCTTTTGTTAAGTCGGGGTGTCCCCCATGTTTATGCTTTGCTAAAGACCGTATAAGGGAAATGGTGATAAACGCACCGAGTTTCCCACCGTCACCACTACCCACTACGTCTAGGAGAGCTGTTTGGACTAATTTGTGTCGTGGAGTCCACTCATTTAGAGTAGACTTCGCAGATAAGTTAGAAAAATGCTGATTATTTCTAGTGATCGCTATACTTTTGCCACTAGAAGCGTGGGATAATACTAATAATGCTGATATTTCTTCTATATCGGGTATCATTTGTCGGAAACTCATTCATATCCTCTCAGAAAGGTTTTAAGAGATGTCGAGTACCATAACTCAGTCAAGAAAAAGTGCCTGTGCCTATAATGCAAAGGCTTGTTCAAGTGTTGGTTGGGGGGGTAATATCCCACAAAACGCTATAGATACATATCCGAATCTTACCAAACCATACGACAGTAATGACTTTGCTCTTGCTGTTGAGGCATTTCAAGAGGACTCTTTTGGTGCAGGCTCTCATGTTGATGGTAAGCTAGGTAGAGGAACTTGGTCGGCTCTTCTTAAAAAGTTTGACTTCGTTGATGACACGCTACCTTTTTGGACAGTCAATGACAGACGCATTAATGTAGACATTGACTCAGCAGTTCAGACTGTAAACTTCGATCAGCGAGGTGGTCTTGATCTTCACAGGTTCGGTCATTTCTCAAGTCGTGGTGGTCGTAGACCAACGATAATCGTTGTGCATTGGGGTGGGTTAGACCCAACTCATTGTCACCGAATCTTCTCAAGTCCTGACCGTAAAGTCAGCTCACACGCAGGTATCGGACTAAGCCCCGATGGAGAGCCTACTATTTATCAGTACCTCGACCTCAATCATAAGTCATGGCATGGTGGTTGGGCTAACTCTTATTCAGTTGGTATCGACATCTGTCAGCAACCGTCTTTGAAATGGAAAGATCATTACACAAAGAAAGGCTACAACATCTCTGTGGTGGACAACGATACAGGTCGTGGGGACAAGCAAGTCTTAACCCTTGACCCTAGAGTTGCTCTTGCTGTGAAAGAAGCAATCAAGTCTCTGTGTGTTGTTCTCAACATTCCTTATCAATGCCCTAGAGGTGCGAATGGTCAATCTTATGATGGTGACTTCTATCATGGTGTCGTAGACAAAGACTACCTTACAGGTGAGTTTACAGGCGTGATTGGACACCACCACATTACCCAAAAGAAATGGGACTGTGCTTGTTGGTGGGATCAGATTTGGGAGGGGTGATAGACACCCTCTCATTTGAGGCTTATAACCTATATTCTCAAGGTATGTCGTACAGAGAAATAGGTAGAGCATTAGGGGTAACGAAAGTCCAAGCGAAATACTACACTGTTAAGTATGCTCGGATAACAGCTTCACCCTACCCACTTCCTCGCAGAAGAAGAAATGGGGAGTACCTTCACGCTCTATTTCAGAATGGAATGAGCGTGAAGGACATCTCCAAGCTTATGAGTTTACACAAAGATAAAGTGTATCTCAGAATAAGGCTGTTCTGTGAAGACAGGGGTCTTCCTAATCCGTTCATAAAAAACAATAGAGGTCTGTTTGCTTTAAATCTTCGAGAGACGACTGACATGACCTACGAAGAAATAGCAAAGATTGCAGGATATTCTGATCGTATCTCTTGCTATAAAGGTGTGCAGAGGGCATTGAAAAAAAGGCAGTCCTAGTACATCGTTTATATCAATCCTCTTTCAGCAAGTTATGATTAAGAAAAGAGGGCGATATGAACCCATTAAAAGCAGACAAAGTTCAGTTCGGTTTTCCCGACAACTCTCCTCACATTACTAGAGGAGTTGCTTCTACTCTAAATTTCTATGACCCGAACATCGGTGCAGTCTCACTAAGTAAACTTATTTCCGAGCGAGGTCTTGATAGCTTTGCTTCTGTTTCTAAGTCTCTTGTAGGTTCTGATTACAACACGATTCAAAACGCTATAGATTCTTTGCCCTCAGAGGGGGGGTTAGTAGTCATTTATGAGGGGGTCTATTCTGAAGCCCTCACAATCACTAAGCCTGTAGTTATGTTGGCAAGAGGAAATGTGTCTATAGAGGCGACTGATACTTCTTGTATTTCTGTTAGCGATGCTTCTATCTATTTAGACGGGGTTGGTCTTGTTATTAAGAGTTTCTTAGGCAACAGCAATCCCTCAGTCATTTCACACACTTCGGTTGGAGTAGAAGAACTCGTGTTTAGGGGCTGTAGCTTCGACATAAGTAACCATGCGAATGCTGAGTTTATTGTGGCTTCAAAAGGTGATGTGAGGCTTTCAGATTGTTCTTTCACAGGGACAGGGAAGCTCGACATTTCTAGTGCGAGCAGTTTTGTAGCTTTAGGTGTGAGCGTACTTCCTGAACTCGAACTGACCAATATGATTTCTCAAAGCTATATTTCAGCCACTCAGTCCTCAGAAATAACTTTGGTTGCTTCTTCTCTTACACTAGAGGGTCGATACATTTCTTGCTTGGGAGACAACGCTTCTTCTTTGACTAAGAATCAAGTGATCGGAAGCAGGGATTTTGTTGCTGAAGCTGTTGTGGATATTACATTTCCTTGCCCCCTTAGTACAACTGAGTACATGGTGGTGTTTGAGGGCAACACTCAGAAAGAGCTACCTGTTGTATCTAACAAGACAGTAGAGGGCTTTAGGGTGACGTTTGCGAATCCATTAAATGAAACTGTTCGGTGGTCAATCTTCATGTAATCTTATATGAGTAAGTGGACAGACAACCACTTGCTTATGTGAGGAAGAATGAGCTTAGACACGAAATACAGACCGAAGAAATACAGCGATGTCTTAGGACAAAGAGGGGCTGTGAAGACTCTCAAAGGGATTGTGACTGAGGGTGCAGGTTGGAGACAATCTTATCTATTCGCAGGGCCATTCGGTTCGGGTAAAACGACATTGGGTCGCATACTCGCAAGGGCATTACTATGTGAAGCCCCGATTGACGGAGAGCCTTGCGATCAATGTACCTCTTGCGAAGGTATGCTGTCAGGTGAATCTGACGCTTTTATCGAGGTCGATGCGGCTACTAATTCGGGCAAGGCAGACGTTAAGAAGATACTAGAGGAAATAGACTACAACGCTTTTTCAGGTAGACGTAAGCTCTACCTCTTTGACGAGAGTCATCAGCTCAGCAAAGACGCTCTTGACGCACTCTTAAAGCCTATGGAGGACAATCGAAAGGGGACACAAGAAAAGCGACTTGTGGTCATCTTCGCTACCACAGAGCCTGAGAAGATGAAAGCAACGGTGCTTTCTCGGTGTGCTCCTGCCTTCATTATCCACCATGTGGATTCTGAGGAAATAGCTGATCGGCTTGCATGGGTGTGTGACGAGGAAGGGTTTACCTATGAGAGGGAAGCTCTTATCCTCATAGCAGACTTTACTGAGGGTCATATTCGTGACGCTCTTAAAGCAGTAGAAGGTGTTGCTTCATCTAACTCTAAAAATGTGTCGCTTGAAGCTGTTAGGTCGTATCTTCATGTAGATAGAAATGACCAAATCTGTCAGCTCTTGGTAAGTGAGGGAGCTGAGACTCTCAGATTATGTGATGAAGTATTAGCAAGCACCCCTGTGGGGGTTGCTTTTGATCGCTTGCTTTCAGCGACTATGTTTTCTATTTCTCTAGGTATGGAGGCAGGTTCACCACCACCTTATTGGAATAAGCAAATACTCTTAGATGCTTGGTCGAAGCGAGGGGCTAGTCTTGTTTCTCTCGCAGAAGCTATTTCATCTAAGCCTCGTAGATCGACAGAAGCACTTTTTAAGTGTGAGCTTTTGAAATGGGCAGGTCATGGACTCGCAGTACCTCAAGTGGTCGCCCCCCTAAACCTGCCTTTACCAACGCCCCCACAAACAGAAAACCTCGCTCAAAGCTCTGTAATCGAGGGTGAGCCAAAAACCAATAAAGAAAGTATAGGAAAAAAGTCTGAGGTTTCGTTGATGTTGTTCTCATCTTGGGTAAAAGAGATAAGAGAAGAAATATCAAAGGAGCTAAACTTTGAGAATAAGACAACCAACTTGGGTAGTTATGACAACTACCCTCAAGGGTGAGGAAGAAGCCAAGGCTGGCAGTTTAGCGAAAATTCTAAACAACCTTTCGGGCATTGATATAGAAGACATATATGTACCCGTCTTAAGAGGAGGTTCTACAAAAGCCACTTTTTTAGTAGAGGGTTATATCTTCGTAAAGTCAGGCTACCCAACTTCTAAGTATTACGATATTTCTAGGTCGATATACATTGAGACAATGATTAGTCGGTATGACCGAGCTAGTGATATGATCTCTCAAGGTACGATTTCAGACTATGAGCTGAAGTCTATGGTGAAAGAAGCCTACAATCGAGGGGGTAGGTACAAAGAGGGAGACTTTATAGAAATAACAGACGGTGACTTTAAGGGGTGTGAGGGTGAGATAGTCACTATTATTTCTGAAGACGAAGGTCTAAAGGGTTGCTTCTACACGATTATGTTAAAGTTAAGAAGTGCAGAAGTCATTGTCACAGTTGATGTATTTTCAGTGGGAGATGCTCATGGATAGTCACATAATGGAAAGGATATTCTCAAATGAAGATTCCTTCTCCAACCTACCTTCATTTCCCATGTTTCCCTCAGAAGAAACCTACGAACGATTAGGTAAAGTGATCGACCACATGAGTCGAATCAACCCAATCGAAGCAGACATGGTGGAGTTGCACCTTCTTAAAGGAGTACCTCAATCAGCTCTAGGGAAAATATTTGGCTATACACAGCCCAATATTCACTACAGAGTGAATAGGGCATTAGATCGTATAAGGGTTCTCATTCAAGTGCCTATTTTCGAGGAGGAAGAACTACTCAAAACTCTGAGTCAATACTTTACTGATACTAAAGACATTAAAGTAATGGTACTTCTCTACCTCTATTCAAGTCAGAGCCATGCGGCTCGTGTAATAGGTGAATCACAAGGAAAAGTTAGATACAGGTTTTTAAGATGTCTAAATGCGATGAAAAAAATCGAGAGCTTACAGGAAATACATCTAGCCCTCGACACGATCAATGCGAACCTTACACTTCTGAGGAAGAGCGAGAAGATCGAGGAAACTCGCAAAGTGATACTGTAAGTATTATTTCTAAAAAAGTTGCAGAGCGATGGCTCGCTAAAATTATTCAAAACGAATACTCGATTACAGTCCACCCCAAGAACTGTGGGGCGATGCCTGAGAGACTTATCCGTACTCTTAAAGATGAGGGTCTGAAATGTCACCTGAAAGATGACAAGCTCACGATAACAAGTAATGACCCTATTCAAGTCACTTCCCTTATTTCTTATCTAAGAGGTAAGGGCTACTTTGTCGAGGGTTGCTAATGATACTACAAGAAACAAGCCTTCTATATTCAGTTCCTACGGGGCAAGGTACTTTTAAGTTTAATGTTTCTGCTAACAAGTATGGGTCAATCACAGTGTCTTCTGTGATGAAGAACAATATCAGCTTCTTCGGAACATACCCTCTTGAAGTACAGCAGGCGATTAACACAGCCATTTCAAAGTTGGAGATCATCATGGCTAACATATCAACTCTGAGTGGGGTGGCTACTTTCGCCAACCAATCCGAAAAAAGTGTGGTGTTTGATTCACCGATGCCCAACACTGACTACCGAGTTATCTTCTCTGTTGAAGACTTTGTTTTCGCAAGAGTTAAGAACAAAACGACAACAGGTTTTGTAGTTGAGTTATCGACTGCTTTTACAGGGTCGGTAATGTACGATATTATCGTATGATACTTACTCATTTCTTTAGTCACTTTATCTTTAGTGGGTAAAGAATAAACTTAAAAAGAACAGGAGCAAGAAATGTTCAGCAAATCTTTGATTGACGACTTAAAGAAGCAGTTCAGAAATGAAGACACCTCTGTCTTTTTCCACGAAAAAGAGGATTGCGTAGAAATATCGACACCTAAAATGTTTAACTTTTCTGTAGCTTCTGAGCTGACAGAAGAAGCAGGTAGAAGCATTAAGGTGGAGATTAAATCTCGTGGGTTGACTCTTAGTTATTTCTCGGCTGAAGACGGTGTTGTTCGCTTCAGCGTAGATGATATGCCTATCGGGTTTTTAGGTGGAGCTTTACAAGGTATTCCTCAGTATAAAGGCTCACTTAAAATCGTTGACGAGGAAATTCTTGAGCTTGATGTAGAGAAGGCTTTTCTTTACAAGGAAACGCTAAAGGCTCGTAAAGAAAGTTTCCACAGAGGCTTCAAAGAAAATCTTAAAAAAGCGATCAGTAGAAGCCTAGTTCCTAAAGATACTGCAATCAAAATGAACGAAGATATGAACACAGGCAAAATCTCATATTGCTTGTACTTTTAATGTACTCCCCCCTCTGTCCAAGCCCCTCGTCCTCTACTTCTCATTTCTCGAAGAAGAAGGGTGTCAGAGAGAGGTAGGGGCGTAAAGCCACTAGAGTCTTATAATTTTCACCCTTTCTTGTAAGGCAAGGAAACGGGGGAAGTTCAGAGGCATAATTTCTTTATAGTCTCCTCAAGTACAGAGAGAGCCTATATTGAAATTAAGGAGTTCAACATGAGTACATTCGGAACAGGAACAACCACAACAGGTGGAAGCTCAATAGTCTTAACAGCGTTTTCAGGTACAAACGGAGTCCAAGCAGGTACTGACGGTCTTGTTCCAGGTCCTGCTGTCGCTCAACAAGGGTACTTACTCGGTGCAGGGGGTGATTGGACTCTTGAGGTCAAAGCAATCGCAGACCTTAATGACTCCTCTGCTAGAATAGCAACTACGGATTTTGTTCAGACTCTCATAGGGCAAGCACAACTTGGGGGTAATGCGAACCTTTCTGCTCTAGGTGATACACAGTTTGCAGGTTTAGTCGCTGACCAATTCTTACAGTACAATGGAAACAAGTGGGTTAATGTCACTTTCAATCTTGATTCGATTGCAGACGTTGATCTCGCAGGATTGCAAGACGGAAATGCCCTTGTTTATGATGCGACAGCTAACGGTGGGGCAGGGGGTTGGGTTCCAGGTCAAGGTGGTGGGGGTGGAGTCGCTAATCTGACTGATTTAGGTGATGTGACTATAAACGGTGGTGCTGAAAACCATTTCTTAGTTAGAAACGCTCAAGGTCAGTATGTCAACAGACTCATTTCTACGACTGATCTTTCTAACTCAGCCAACATAGTTTTAACCTCAGCAGGTTCGACTTTCGGGGCTTTTGATTATGACTTTACAGGTGTTAACTCTATTACGGTTAAAGCACCGACAGCAGACGCTCATGCTTCTACTAAGAAATATGTAGATGACTCCGTTGCGACTAAGCAACCTCTTGAAGCTACCCTCACAGGTCTTGCTAACCTCGCCCCTGTAGATGGTGATATTATCATCGCTACAGGAAATGACACTTTTGGTGTCATTAATGTTTCTGCAAATGTCGAAACATTCTTAGGTTCAACGGCTAACTTAACTGCTCTTTCCGATGTTACTTTGGGGGGCGTGGGTCTTGCAAATGGACAAGCCCTAAAGTATAAGAACGGTGTTTGGATTAACGAGGCTCTTGATTTCTCTGAACTCTCTGGAACAGCTAATGTCGCCCTACTTGATGCTAATCAGACTTTCACAGGAACTGTCCTCGCTACTACACAAGCAGTTAATGATAATACGACCAAGCTTGCAACTACTGCGTATGTAGAAGCTCAGATTGATAACGATATTACAGCTCTCAATCTAGGAGCTACTTATCAAGCGATAGACGCTTCTCTCGACACGATCACAGGTATTGTTGATGGAGACTTACTCTTAGGTAACGGTGCTAACTCTTTTGAGAAGGTTAATGTTTCAGCAGGTGTTGAAACCATCTTAAAAGGTACAGGTAGCGTAGGTACTCTCTCTGATGTAAACCTCGCAGGTGTGGGTGATGGCAAGATTCTGAAATACAATAATGGGTCTTTCGTAGTTGCAGACGAAACAGACACCCAACTTTCTGCCGAGCAAGTTGAAGATATTGTTGGACCGATGTTTACTGCGAATAACGCAGGAAATACAGGGATTACTTTTTCTTATGATGATACTGAGGGAGGAAATGACGGCACGATTACAGCAACGGTATCGCTCGCCTCTACTGATCTCACAGATACAGCTAATATCGCTCGCTTAAATGCTGTTCAGACTTTCTCAGCCAACGCTACTTTCACAGCCAATGTAGACCTCACAGGAGCTACAGCCACAGCATTCACTCAAAACGCTTCTAACAACTCAACAAGCGTTGCTACTACTGCCTATGTTGACGCTCAGATTGACGCTGACATCGGAGCGTTAAATCTAGGGGCTACTTATCAAGGTATAAACCCAAAACTTACAAGTATTTCGGGGCTTAATATTGTCGATGGCTCGATGATAATAGGCAATGGAGCTAACTCTTTCGAGATCATTACCATTCAAGGTGGTGTTGAGAATTTCTTAAAAAGCACAGGTCGTATCGCTTCTCTCTCCGATGTGACTTTAGACGGAAATGAGTTAAATACAGCTAATCATTTCATTGTCAGTACAGGGGCTGGAGGCTTCCAAAATCAGACTATTTCTACAGCTAATCTCTCTAATTCAGCCAATATAGTCTTAACTTCAGCAGGTGCAACCTTTGGTAACTTCACTTATGACTTTGCAACAAGTGCTACTATTACAGTTGATACTCCTACAGCAGGCACTCATGCGGCGAATAAGGCTTATGTTGACGCTAAGTTTGCGGGAGGGGGTGGTATCTCGGCTCTTAATGATCTTGATGATGTCACGATTGGGGCAAAAGTAGACGCTCAGATTCTTGTCCTCAACTACACAAATGATGGTGATGACACGAATGACATTTTCCACAATGTGAGCCTCTCAGGTGATCTCACAATCACCAACGCAGGGGTCGCTACTATTGCTAACAACGCTGTCACTACAGCTAAAATTCTTGACGGAAATGTGACAGACGCTAAGTTAGCTAACGACTCGGTAACTACAGCCAAGATTCTTGATGCCAATGTCACCAACGCTAAGTTGGCTGACGACTCGGTGACTACTGCTAAGATTCTTGATGGAAATGTCACTACAGCCAAGATTCTTGACGCTAATGTCACAGACGCTAAGTTAGCTAACGACTCGGTGACTACTGCTAAGATTCTTGATGCCAATGTCACTACTGCTAAGATTCTTGACGCTAATGTCACAGACGCTAAGTTAGCAAACGACTCGGTGACTACTGCTAAGATTCTTGATGCCAATGTCACAGACGCTAAGTTAGCAAACGACTCGGTAACGACAGCCAAGATTCTTGATGCCAATGTCACTAATGCTAAGCTCGCTAACTCTAGCTTAACTGTCGGTTCTACGGCTATTTCTTTGGGGGGTTCTTCGACTACTCTTAGTGGTATGACAGGAATCGACTTCACCAATGCTAACGCAACCATCGGTGCAACCATGACCACTAACGGAGGGGCATCGACAACTCTTACGTTAGGAGGAGCAGGTTCAAAGGTCATTATTTCGGGCGATCTTCAAGTAAGTGGTACAACGACAACTGTTGATACAACAAACATGGTGATTGAAGACCGTGTTATTAGTCTAAATAGTGGAGTGGCAGGAGCGAATACTGACGATATAGGTCTTTTCTTTGATCGTGGAACCTCCGATCCTGCTTTGTTTATTTGGGACGAAAGTAATGATGTCTTTAAGGTCGGTACTCAGAATGGAGCAACGGCTTCACAAGCAAATGCGTATAACCTCTCTCTTAAAGGATTACAGGTAGCCTCACCTGCTCTTGGCGATGACTCAAACCTCGCTTCTACGACAGCTTGGGTGACAGATTATTTCCAACCACTTGACGCTACTCTTACGGCTCTTGCAGGAGTAGTAACCGTTGCTGATAAACTCATCTATGCTACAGCCGCAGATACCTTTACGACTACTGACATTACAGAATTCGCTAGGTCTATTTTAGATGACGCTGATGCAGGTGCAGTTAGGACTACTCTTGGCTTAGGCACTGCTTCCACTAAAGATATAGCCTTCTTCTTAGAAGCAACTGATGGGCTAAACGCTCTGACTGATGTAAATCTTGGTGTTAAAGCAGGAGACAATACAAGTGTAGCCCTCGCCAACGCTCAGATTCTTATTTATGATGATGATGCAGGAGCTGAGGATGACAAGTGGAAGAATAAATCTCTGAGTGGAGATATTACTATTTCCAACACAGGGGTCGCTACTATTGCGAATAGTGCAGTATCTACAGCTAAGATCAATAACGGGGGAGTCACCAACGCTAAGTTGGCTAATGATGCTGTAACGACAGCTAAGATTCTTGATGGAAATGTCTCCAACGCCAAGCTCGCTAACTCTAGTTTGACTGTTGGTTCTACAGCTATTTCTTTGGGTGGGACTTCTACTACTCTTAGTGGAATGACAGGAATCGACTTTACGGCAGGAAATGCTTCTATCGCTTCTAGTTTAGGTGCAAATACTCTTACTCTTGGTGGGGCGGCTTCTATCGTAAATATTGCAGGTAATATTACACTATCCAATGCACCAACGGCAGGAAGCCATGCAACAACTAAGACTTATGTTGATACTGCTGTTGATACTGCTGTTTCAGCTATCACCTTCGATGATCTGACTGATGTAAATCTTGGTGTTAAAGTAGGCGATGCTACAAGTGTAGCTCTCGCTAACGCTCAGATTCTTGTTTATGACTCAGATGGTGGGAATGAGAATAACAAGTGGAAGAATGTTTCTCTGAGTTCAGACCTCACGATCACTAACGCAGGTGTTGCTACTATTGCGAATAGTGCAGTATCTACAGCTAAGTTGGCTAACGACTCGGTAACGACAGCCAAGATTCTTGATGCCAATGTCTCCAACGCCAAGCTCGCTAACTCTAGCTTAACTGTAGGTTCTACAGCCATTTCATTGGGGGGTTCTTCGACTACTCTTAGTGGTATGACGGGAATCGACTTTACTAACGCCAACGCAACTATTGGTGGAACCATGACCACCGATGGTGCTAATCCTACAACTCTTACTTTGGGTGGAGTAGGTTCTAAGGTTGTCATTGCAGGTTCTCTTGAGGTTACAGGAACTCTAAATGAAAGCCTAAACTCTCTTTCTGACGTTACGATAAATAACCCTGATGACAAGCATTTCTTAGTGAGTAATGGGGCAGGGGCTTTCTCGAATAGAACTATTTCTACGGCTGATCTTTCTAACTCAGCCAAAATAGTTTTGACCTCAGCAGGTTCAACTTTCGGGGCTTTCGCTTACGACTTCACAGCGTCTACAGTCTCAGTTAAAGCACCGACAGCAGACGCTCATGCTTCTACTAAGAAATATGTTGACGATACAGTCTCAGCTATCAGCTTTGATGGTCTAACTGATGTAAATCTTGGTGTTAAAGTAGGCGATGCTACAAGTGTAGCCCTCACTAATGCTCAGATTCTTATTTATGATGATGACACAGGAGATGAAGACAACAAGTGGAAGAATAAATCTCTAAGTGGAGATATTACTATTTCTAACGCAGGTGTCGCTACTATTGGTAATGGTAAAGTTACTAACATCAAGCTCGATAACTCTAGTTTGACTGTTGGTTCTACATCTATTTCTTTAGGGGGTACTTCAACTACTCTTAGTGGAATGACGGGAATAGATTTCACCAATGCTAACGCAACTATTGGTGCAACTATGACCGATGACGGAGCAGGAACTTCGACAACTCTTACCCTCGGTGGAGCAGGCTCTACTGTTGCGATTACAGGTACACTTACGGTCAACGCTCCTGCGAATGACACTGACGCTTCTACTAAGAAATACGTTGATGACGGGTTAGCCACGAAACAACCTCTTGACGCTACTTTGACAGCTCTTGCAGGAGTAGCAACAGATGCTGACAAGCTCATTTATGCTACAGCCGCAGATACCTTTACGACTACTGACATTACAGAATTCGCTAGGTCAATCTTAGATGACGCTGACGTAGGTACTGTTAGAGCAACTCTTGGCTTAGGTGATGCGGCTCTCGTTGGCACAACTGAAACAGGTGGTGTAGATAATAACGGCAAGGCTGTCATCACAGATGCTGAAGGTAAGCTCGGTGCTATAGATGGCTCAAATCTTACTGCATTAGGTTCTATTGGGTTGCACTCAAATGTGGACTTGACGGGTCTTGTTCATGGTCAAGGTCTTGTTTATTCTACAACTGATGGAGTCAACAGATTTGAACCTGGTACCGTTCCCACAACAGGTACAAATTTAGACCAAACCCCAACAATAACTGCTCAGAGTATTTCTCTGAACCCCAACGCTTTAGTAGGTGGTGATCTCGTTATCTATGGTAGAGTCATGGAAGTTATTGACTATGGTACAGACTTAGCAGATGGAAATGGAGATGATCTATTCGACCCTGCTACTGATTTCGCCATAGACTTTGGCTCTGTAACTGACACGGTTCTCTACTGTGCAGATGACTATGGTGTCTTAGTAGTTTAGTAGAGTCTTTATACTAGGATTAAATAGAGAGAACACTCCCCCTTTATTTAGGAGAATAAGAAATGGCTGTAAGAAGAGTACAATTACGCAGAGGAAATACTGCTGAAAACAATGCCTTTACAGGTGCTGTCGGTGAGTTAACCGTAGATACACAAACAGTATCAGTTCGTGTGCATGACGGCACCGCAGGGGGTAAAGACCTCATGCGAGCCGATATGTCGAACAACGCTTCAATCACTTCAAATATTGGAGTTACAGGAAGCATTACAATCGGACCTGCACTTGGGGCGAACACGATAACTCTTGGTCAGGCTGCTTCGACCATCTCAATCCCTGGAACTCTTAATGTTGCCACGCAGAACACGACTGCCAACCTCAATGTTAACGACAAGATCATCGCTTTAGCGTACACCACAAACAATCAAAATACGATTGACCACAACGATAACTCCATTGGTCTTGTGTTTTATCGTCCTGACGCTAATAGTCCTGCCGATGGTACAGCTCAGAATAACGTAGCTTTTTATTGGGACGAGGGGGATAACCATTTCACACTTGCTTCAGCAAATGGTTTGACTTCCACTACTGACGACATTTCAGGTCAGGGTGGGTTCTCTTATGAGAATCTTTACTTAGGTACTCTTTACGCTCAGAGTGGTGTCGATCTTAATGGTGCAGGCATCACATCGGTAGGGGACATTGCTCTCGACACTATTTCTGCTGACGGAAGTACCATTGGTATGACTCTGAAGCAGGCAGGTGGAGCTACTGCATTTACTATTGTAGATAATGACGCTAACGGTGCTAATACTTTCTTAACCATTAACGCTACCGATGGCTCAGATAAACTGACCATTTCTACTGCAAGCTTAGATGTGTCTTCTGCAACTTCTATTGATAACTCAGTAGTTATCAATGAAACAGGTGCTGATAAAGACTTTAGAGTTGAAGGGGTTGGAAAAGCTAACGCCCTTTTCGTTCAAGGTTCTGATGGTTTTGTCGGTATCAATAAAGGCGTACCTACAAAACAGCTTGACGTAACGGGTACTGTAGGGATTTCTTCTACCCTCGATGTAGCAGGCAAGTCTACTCTTACAGGTTCTCTTGACCTTACAACAGCCTCTTCTGACGGTATTACTTTCCGTTCAGAAATAGCGGCTGACGGTGCAGACGCTGACGCTACTTTATTGCGTGTGAACATCGGTGGGGCAGGACCTACTTATAAGACTCTTTCTTGGGACGCAGACACAGATAGGTTCACCTTTGACACAGACGCTCAGATTCTTAATGGTGGGCTAGTTCTCGGTGATGGTACTAACGCAACTTCCATTTCTGTCCCTGACCAAACAGATGGTAATACAGCAGGTGAAAACCTCACCATTTCGGCAGGTGTTGGTGCGGGTACAGGGGCAGGTGGTAGTCTTATCTTCCAAACAGGAGCTGATAATGCAGGTGCTTTAAGCACTGTATTAACTCTCG
>Ga0255761_10000227_pt1 | contig 52480 bp, 36 predicted proteins | sample 071ome_29_FD_179961 | JGI IMG/M metagenome (GOLD analysis project Ga0255761, IMG submission 179961) | Coastal salt marsh microbial communities from the Groves Creek Marsh, Skidaway Island, Georgia - 071407BT metaG (version 2) | ecosystem: Environmental > Aquatic > Marine > Intertidal zone >... | reverse complement strand
TTGCTGTATTTTACGGCGGTAGATTTCAGCCTATGCATAGTGGACATTTTCAAGTATATATGGACCTTGTTCGTAAGTTTGGTTCCGATAACGTATTTATCGCTACTACAGTTAGTAAAACTGCAACGCCCGACAAAGACCCATTTACATTTGATGAAAAGAAAATGATTGCAAACAAAATGTTTAATATACCAGCTGACAAAGTTTTAAACACACAGCCTTACAAACCAGATGTAAGTTTAACAGGAAAAGATCCTTCTAACACTGCTATCTTACTTGTGTTTAGTGAAAAAGATGCTGGACGTTTAAAAACCGGTGGCTATCTCAGAATGTACAAAGACGGTGAAACGCTAACAACAGGTGATGAAGCAGGATACATTTACACTGTTCCTGTTAAAGATGATGGACGCAGTGCAACTACATTCCGTAATGCTATGCGTATGGATTTAGAAGCAGCAGAAAAGCAACGTGTGTTTAAAGATTTCTTTGGTGCATTCAATCCAGAAGTATTTGAATTTGTATTGGATAAGTTAAATGGCGATCAGTGATAACAGAGCTAGATTAGAAACAGGCAGACCTGATTTATACTGTCAAGGACCTGCAGTATCATTGACAACTAATAGAGGAATATTATTTCCTAATCAGCCTGATATTTCATACCAACAAAGTGTAAACTATAATACATACGACTTAGTTCATACAAATTATTCGTATCATAGTTATAGAAACACACCTAGTGCTCAAATTCAAGTTACTGCACAGTTTGCACAAACTACCCGAGAAGAACTAGCATATGTGTTAGGAGTGATACATTTTTTACGTAGTGTTACTAAAATGTACTATGGTACTAAAGATATAAAAGCTAATCCTAGTGCTGGCACTCCCCCGCCTGTGTTAAGATTTAGTGCATTCGGTAGTCAGCAATTTAATAGAATTCCTGTAATAGTAGGAAACTTTGCAACAACATATGACAGTGGTGTTGATCTAGTAGAAATAAATGGTCAAAGTGTTCCAGTATTACAGACTATTTCAATAGACTTGATGCAGCAACAAAATCCTGACAGGCAAAAGCAAGTGTTTAGTAAACATGGATTTTTAAATGGTAGCTTGTACGGTGAAGGATTTATCTAATGAAAATAAATTATAAAGATAACAGTAACTATTCTAAAACTAGTTTAAATCGTAAATATTTAGAAATATATAATCCTAAATTAACAATCGACTCATTGAGTCCTGAAACGAGAACTATGAAAGTTGAACCAAAGTATGACAGACGTCCTGATTTGTTAGCATATGATTTGTTTGGTAATGCAAACTTATGGTGGGTTATTGCACATTATAATAGAGAAGAACTTAAAGATCCATTAAACGATTTTGTAGCAGGATTAGAAATCGTTGTTCCTGTATCTTTCCGTAATACCGGGAGTCGTTAATGGCTGAAGATATAATCGACTACATTATTAGAAAAGAAGGATTTAGTGCAGATCCGTATTGGGACGTCCAACAATGGAGTATAGGTCATGGTTCTTATGCAGGTAGTACAGACCCTAACAATAAACCTAATATGCAAGTCACACGAGATCAAGCATATGATTTATTTAAACAACAACTTTCTGTATATCGGGAAAGAGTAGACAAGTACGACAGTAGATATAACTGGACGCCGCAAGAACGAGACGCACTTACTAGTTTTGCATATAACATAGGCAGTATTGATCAGTTAACAGCAAACGGTACTAGATCAAAATCACAAATTGCTCAAAAAATGTTGGAATACAACAAAGCAGGCGGTGAATTTTCACAAGGTTTATTTAACAGACGTAAAGAAGAACAAGCAATATTCTTAAATGGTGGTCTTGCTGCAAGTTCTGAAGAAGCTGAAACATCTGACTTAGACGCATTCGGCGGCGCAGGTGAAGACGTAACAGATGAAACAAAAGCAGGTAAAGAACCTGGCAGAAGTAGACGTCCGGCAGGTACAAGTCATTATATATCTAATCCTCTTAATCAGTATGATACATTTTCATATCAATGGACTATATACATGGTACATCCGCTGAAAATGGAACAAGATCGCCTAGCAGAAATAGCTGACGGTGACGACTCTATTATCATAAGTCAAACTGGTGTAGACGATGAAGTTAGTTTACAATCAGTTATACAAGATTTAGTATTAAGTTTTGAACAAGAAAATAGAAATGCAGCGGCTAACACCTTTGCAGTTACATTTGTAGAACCTGGCGGTTTTACATTATTCAATAGAATTGTTGAAGCTGCACAAAGATTAGGTATAGAAAATCACTTACTTGCTTGTTATATTATGAAGTTGGAATTCAAAGGCTGGGTAGGTGACAGAGCTGTAAGCGGTCCAGGACCGTTCTATTATTCAACTACTTGTACCGGAATAACTTTTGATTTTAAAGACGGAGTAAGTACATATTACGGAAATTTTATTGAAACAAAAACCGAAGCATTTAACAGATTAGAGTTACATATAAAAGAAGAACTTCATATTAATAATGTTACAACATTTGGAGATTTTTTAAAAGAACTTGAAACAAGACACAACGAACAATTAGAAGAACAATTAGCAAGAAATAAAGGACAAGTTGAACGTGATAGATATTTCTTTAAGACAACCGAAGAATGGGCTAATTGGAAGTTTGACCAAGTTAATACTGAAGCACTATCGCAAACTCGTGGTATTAGTGTAACAGGAGACGGTACTTTAAAATTTACTTTGCCGCAAGGTACAGCACTAAATGCAGCGATTGCTACAGCGTTATTCCAAACTAGAGAATTTAAACAAATATTAACTGACAAAGGTCAGTTTATAAAAAATGACCCTGATGAAGGAGAAGCAGATCCTGTTAAGCTAGCTGAACTAACAAAATGGGTTTCGTTCAACACTGATATAAAATATTTTATGTATGACGCTGTTGCAAAACAGTATAAAAAAGAAATTACATACAGTGCCGATTCGATAATTGCGCCAACGCTAATTCATGATCCAGTTAGTTTCAAACGACTTCATGTAAGTAAAGATCTTCAACAAGACAGGCTTGCTAACATATTTGAAAAAGGATTACTCAAAAAGAGATTTGATTATATGTTGACTGGTCTAAACACAGAAGTTTTAGATTTAGATATAAAATTAGATACAGCATACTATGCTATTCAAGCACTTAATAGTGGTGCACTTCGAAATACATCCGATGTATTCACTGGTAGTAGTTTCGAAGGACAACAAGAAACAAATGAAAAGAAAAATCAATCATCATTATTAGAAGGGCAAATATCAGCAGCTGAACTTCAACTTAAAAGAATTAATAAAGATATTGAAATACAAACTAATAATACTGATCCTAGAGATTTCGAAGGACAAAGACAACGAAAACGTATAACTGAATTACGCAATCAACAAGATGAAATAAGTGCTAAACTTAGACAACTTAAAATAGATTTAAAAGAAGCAGAAGAAGCATATGCCTCTGCACTAAAACAACAACGTGAAGGATATTCTGGCCGTTCTACTAGAATTCCTCCTATAGAAAACAAATATATTACACAAAGTGAATTGTTCTCAGGAAGTGGAAACTATAATGTATCAAATGAAAGAGAAGATTTACCGCAAAGATTTGAATACGCTCCGGTGAATTCACTTGCCAACGGCGGACCTGAAAAGAAAAACGACGACATTGGATCTAGTATGCTAGGTGCAATGGAGCTAAACTTAAATGCACTCGGCGATTTAATGCAACAGCAGATTTTCATAAGAGGAGATCCCTATTGGCTAGGTCAATCAAATGGTGCTGAGTACATGACCGGCGGAGTTTATTATTTCTTAAATTTAAACTTTCCAACATATCCTGACATGGATTCGGGATTAATGGGCAGTATAAGTAGTAGAGAAGCAACTGGTCAATTTACAATTACAGGATTGTACGTAGTACTACAAGTACAAGCAAGATATGACGGCGGCGAATTTACAATGCTTCTAAGGTCTTACAGAGATACGAATACAAACAATCAACTAACGTACGAAGAATTAATGAGAGGTTACGTGAGATAAAATGGCAAATGCAAATAAATTTACAGGATCTAATCGCAGTTCAATTGGTATTCCAGACTTTTATGATAGAGAAAATAGTCAAGGTATGCGAAAACTTAACGGCGTGTTTATTGCTAAAGTTGTCGATTTTGCAGACGAACGTTATCAACAACACATTTGGGTAGACATAGTTGGATCTGAGATTATAAGCAAAAAAGATACAATTGAAGAAAGACATAAGTTTCACAAAGTTAGACAAATGAGTCCATTTGGGGGTACTATTCAGGGCGATTTAGGAAGTAATAACTACGGTGCTACTTGGACTCCGCCTGCGCCGGGTACAGAAGTACTAGTTGCATTTACTGGTGCTGAACAAGAAGGTTTTTTATTAGGCGTACTTCCTGATATTAATCGAAATGCTATGCAAGGCGGATATCCTGCAAGTCCAGATACATTAGAAGGTGATGTACAAAGTGCATATGATCACCACGTTTCAAAAAAGCATGATGGCACCAGAAGAAAGCACCCAGTGTCGCAAGGTATTGCAATACAAGGACTTGGGTTAGATGCACACAGAGGACATTCTAGTAGTGGTGCTAGACGTGAATCACCTAGTAGAGTAAGCGGGTTTAACAGTCCAGGCGGCCACAGTTTAGTATTAGATGACGGTACCGAGTCATATAAAAAAGGTACAAACTTTGTACCAGATAAGAACCGCAAAGATGGTGATAACAACTTAATTAGATTACGCAGTGGTCGTGGTGCACAAATACTTTTAAACGATAGTGCAGGTATTGTTTATATTATTAACCAAAACGGAACAGGCTGGGTTGAAATAGATCCAGATGGAAACATTGACGTATTCAGTGAAAGCAACATTAGTATGCATGCCAAGGAAAGTATAAACTTCTATGCAGGCGATGAATTTAATGTTGATGCTGAAACTATTAATATAAGAGCACGTGGCGATGGCGGCATAAAAATGGAATCCACTGTTGATCAAATACAGTTATATGCACAAGATGATATGAAACTGTGTACAAAAAGTGTTATGCACTTACGTGCAGGACCACACATGAAAGCAACAGCAGACTTAATAGATTTAAACGGACCGCCTGCAACGTGTGCTACAAGACCTACAGTAGGATCTTTAGCTGTTAACAGAGAAGTAAAAGAATCAATAACAAATCGTGTACCAGAACACGAACCTTGGGGAGGACACGCTGCACAGTCTGATAAAATTGCTGCACAAGCAAAAAGTGATCCTGTAGATCCAGACGAAAATGACTTTAGCTTAGGAAGTAGTTCTGGAGCAAGAGGCGGATACAGAGGTGGTAGCAATGTTAGACGAGACGCACAAAAAGAAGAAGAAAAAGAACGTGCAAGCATTTACTCTGATCAATACATTGACCAACATATAGACAGAAACAGTATAGATATTCAAACTACACAAGGTCCACAAAACGGCAGAGGCGGCAGACGAGGCTCACGTTTAGGTCAAATTGCACAAGCACCAGGGCAACCAAACACTGTGCCAGATGCAAACTTATATTATGATAGATCTCCTGGTCTAGCTACGATAGCCCTAGTAGGAGAAGCTCGTACATTTGAAGGAAATTCAAATCCACGAACTCGTCGAGGTTGGAAAAGCGATGTAATGATGGAAGCTAGAAATGACTTACGTAGGAATGTATAATGTTAACTACTATTGAAAATCAATATAAAACTATATGGACAGATTTTACAGTATTAGACGAAGCTAGTTTTAATACTGAACTTGCTATTGAAACAATAGAAATTTCTGATCTGGGAAAACTTGCTGCACTAAACTTTGGCAAGTACGTTGGCTATGACGGCTTTGGCTACGGTGAAGGCGCAGTTAGTCGTGGTATTACAGAACAAGAAGCATACAATGTATGGATTGATCAATTTGAAAAACAATTACAAGTCTATAGACGACAATTAAAATCATATGGCATAACAGAACTACCGCAGTGTGTTTATGACGGTCTTATGCTTTACTTTTGGGCAGTAAACAAAATTCATTTTGTATACGCAAACGAAACAACTTATGATATGAGACAGTATATTATAGATAAAGACTGGAACACAGTTGCTAGTATGATGATGAGAAGCAAATACAACAAAGAGCAGTGTATCAAAGCTGCAACAATGTTGCGACTAGCAGACTACGGAAAAAATAAACCTCGTAGTTGGTTTAGAACGCAAGGCATACATGCAATGCGAAGTAATAACGAAACTGCATTATATTCACAAGAAGAACTTAAAAGAGCAAGATTTGCATACTATGCTGAAACTAGACAGTTTTTACCATTTACTCCGGAAGGTAATAAAAGGCAGTTAGTAAAAGAATATGAAAATACATTACTAACTAACAAGTTTGTATATGATGGAACCACAACTACATTTACTATTCCAGCAGCTCCTAGTATGAGTCCAGTGGAAAAATTAGAAGTTTACATAAATGGCGATTTGGTTCAAAATATATTTGATTATACAATTGTTGGCACACAAATTATTGTAACAAAATCACTAAAAGACCAAGATATTATCAACACCATTATAAGAATTTAATAAATTATATTAGCACATAATTTATGGATAAATATTATTATGGCAACATATATCGGATATAGTTCAATTGGACAATTAGCAGAAAGTAGAATCCTTACAGATAAGGATTTAGCAAAACGTGACTTAACAAACCACTTTTACACTCGTCGTGGTGAAAGAGTGATGAATCCAGGATTTGGATGTATAATTTGGGAAATGTTATTTGAACCAATGGATTCTTACACAGAAAGTGTAATCAAAGAAGATGTGGAAAGAATTATTAATAATGATCCACGTTGGAATTTAATTAGTACCTTTTTACAAAAACCAGATGATCACACTATTAATGTTCATGCAAAAATAGAATACGTTGATACAGGTACAGCAGAAGAACTATATCTAAATTTTGTAGGTGAGATAGCATAATGGCACAAGGCGCAAGACAAAGCAGTTTATTTGCTGCAGAAGACTTTAGTGTAATATACGAAAGTTTTGCACAAGCAAATTTCCAAGCATATGATTTTGATACCATTCGTAATACAATGGTAGAATACATAAACAATAATTATCCAGAAAACTTTAACGACTGGATTAGTTCAAGTGAATTTGTAAGTTTAATGGAACTTATGGCATTCCTTGGACATAACTTAGCATTTAGAAACGACTTAAATGCTCGTGAGACTTTTTTAAGTACTGCTGAGCGTAGAGAAAGCGCCTTACGTATTGCAGAATTTTTAGGATATACACCTACTAGAAATGTCGTTGCCAGCGGATATTTAAAAGTAAACAGTATTAAAACAACAGAAGAAGTTTACGATGTAAATGGCAACAGCCTTGCAAACAAGTTTGTACAATTTAGCGGTACAAACAATCCAGATACTTATCAAAATTTCTTAACTGTTATGAATTCAGTATTACAAAACAACAGTCAGTTTGGACAGCCGTTTGCTAAATTTACAGATAGTAATAATATACGTAATGAAATTTATAGAACTAACAGTTTGAATAACGAAATTGTTTTTAATTTTACAGGGAAAGTAAACGGCGGTAGAGCAGCATTTGGTGCACACAGTGTTTACTATAATCAAACACTAGGAAAGTTAGAAGAAAAAGCACCTAATCCTTATGGTGTTATAGATTTGTTGTATCGTAACGACAACAGTAGTACAGACAGTGCAAACACTGGATTCTTTATGGGATTGAAACAAGGTACACTAGAGTTTAAAGATTTTAATATTGAAAACGGTTTACCAAACATGGTAATAGATGTTAATTCAGAAAACATTGCTAACGGTAACATTTGGGTACAAACAATCGACGAAGCAGGACAAGTTCTCAAAACGTGGACACAAATTGACAGACTGTATGGACTAAGTGCAGTTTATAATAGTTTACAAAATAATCAACGTGACATTTATACAGTATCTAGTAGAGAAAATGATCAAGTAAGTATTGTTTTTGCCGACGGTAACTTTGGTAATATTCCACGTGGAACAATTCGTGTTTGGTACAGAACAGGTCTTAACTTAACTTATAGATTATTACCTAGTGACATTGGTAACACTACTATTGTATTTGATTATGTAGGACATGATGGTACAACGTATAGAGCTACACTAGACTGTAGTTTAAAAGAAACTATAAACAATGCAAGTGCAAGAGAAAGTATCGACAGTATCAAAGCAAATGCAAGTAGATTTTTTGCTACACAGGATCGTATGGTCACAGCAGAAGATTACAGCATTTATCCACTCACTGTTAGCAACAACATTAGAAAAATTAAAAGTGTAAATCGTATTCATAGCGGACACAGCCGCTTTAGAGATTTTAATGATCCAACTGCAACATACAGTGATGCAACTCAATATTTTGACGATGGTTATTTGTATACAGATGATGTTACTAGTCGTAAAGTTGTTAACTTGCCAACAAATTTAAACAGTGAAGCATTATATCAACAGCATTTAAGACCTTTACTAGATAATGCAGAAGTTAAAAACTTTTACTATACAAGACATTATTATGGTCCATTGGGTAACTATAACTTTACTAAAGAATATACAGACACTACTTCTTATATTACTTACGTAACTGCAGATAATACAGAAACAAATGTTTATCGTTGGAATCAAGTTACTAAAAGTCATAAAACTTGTACAGGCAATATTACACTAAACGGTGTTCCACAGCGTTTAGGCGAAATGGCACAACACCCGCTTCGTAAAGCAGAAATTAACGGATTAGTTGAATTTGTAACATTTCCATTTAAAGACGGATACATCAAAAGTATTAACATTTTAAATGGCGGTAGCGGTTATATAGACGCTCCTATAGTTAAAATTAAAGGTGTTGGCACGGACGCAGTGTTAACTGCAGATGTTGCCAATGGTGCAGTTCATAGTGTTACCATTGAAAATAGTGGTATTAACTATAACGAAGCTACCAGCATTGAATTTGAAGCACAATCAACTGGAGGCAGCGGAGCAGTTGCAGTAGTAGAAGTAGCGAACGCTGACAGTGTATGGACAAGAGTAGTTAGTTTAAACATTACAGGACTTGGCATAGATGACGCTACTGGTATTCCAACTGGTATTGACGAGCGTGGTCGTGGCGCAGTTGTATTAAACAAAATTGTACCAAGTGGTGCACGTATCAGACGTATTGTTCCAAGTTGGGAATCACAACTTACAGATAATATTAAAACTGAAGTATTAACAAAACTAGAAAATAATAATAGTTTTGCACTAAGATATGATGCTGCTGGACAACAATGGTTAGTAGTCGATAGTGCAGATTTACCTGCAAGTGGAATTACAAATAACAGTGTAGCAAGTTGGAGCAGATTCAACGAAGGTGATGCAAGTAACACAGGTATCGACAATAGTTGGATTATACGTATTAACTATCAGACTGACAAGTGGGAAATATTAACAAGAAAAACAAGACTTATATATGGCAGTGATCAAAAAGTTAAATTTGGTAATTTAAACTTTGCAGAAACATTTAGTAGCGAAACACTAAAACCAAGTCGAGACAGTGTTACAGTATTGAGTATTAATACATCTAGCGGCACAGATCATACACCACTCAATAAAGATTATAAGTTTAATGCTACAGGATATTTTACGTATAATGATGGTTATACAGATCCACACAAAATTAGAGTAGCACTAGCAGATCCAGACAACGACGGATTCCCGGATAACCCTGCAGCATATCACGATATTGCTACATCGCAAACTACTAAACTAGGTATTAGATATGTTGACGGATTTCAGTATAAAGTATGGGATCCAAACGGCACAGAAATTGTACCTGGCAGAGCGAAATTGCACACAAAGTATAATAGAATTGCAGACTTAGGACAGGTCATTGATCCAAGTATTACAAATATTATTGACACATTTGTACTACTAGAAAGCTATGATAATGATTTTAGAATTTGGGCTAAAAATGATGGCAGAGAATTTACAAAACCTAATCCGCCAACTGTACACGAACTAAACGATTTGTTTGCAAGATTAGATAGCAAAAAAACAATTAGTGATCAGGTTATTTACAGACCTGTCAAGTATAAGGTATTGTTTGGAGACTTAGCAAGTGAAGAATTGCAAGCAGGTTTTAATGTAACAAAAACAAGTAATTCTACACTTAGTGATACTGAAATTAAACAACAAGTAGTACGTTTAATAGAAGATTATTTCAATATTAATAACTGGGATTTTGGTGAAACTTTCTATTTCACTGAGCTAGCAGCATATATTCATAATAACATGATCGGACAAGTAAGTCAAGTAACAATTGCTCCAGTTAGTGATTTTGAAGCTAACTTATTTGAAATTAGATGCGACAGCGACGAGCTATTTGTTCCAATCTTAAATACTTCTAATATTACAATAACAAATGCATTTGTTGCAAATCCAACAAGTATTGCAGCTAACTCCGGAGTAAGCATCGTATGAGCAAGAATTACAGAGCAAATCCAATTGATGCCCCACTAATTACTAGACCTGGCGAAAGTACAGAATATGTAGGGACTCGTAACGTTACAGGATTGTTGCCTGAGATTTTCAGAACACAAGTAAACAAACGTTTCTTAGATAGTACACTAGAACAATTGATGAGTAGCGGTAGTTTACAAGCTATTAATCACTATGTAGGTGCAAAAACACACACAAGAAATATTGATGACTCATATGTTGAAGATGGAAGAACTAGTGATCCTTATCAGTTTGTTCCGGGTCTTGTAAACAAAGACACAAACGGATCTGTAACCAACGCTATTACATATGATGACCTACTTCATAATATGAATTTTAGTGGAGTGCACTTAAATCAAAACAGCAGAGTTTTTGATGAAGAAGGCTATACATTAGACTTGCCAATTAATTATGATATGTTTGTAAACTATCACAAATACTTTTGGGTGCTGGATTCAATTCCTGTTATTGATCTTATTCCAAATGCAAGTAATCCTATTACAATCGATGATATTATTGGAAAATTTGAATATACATCTCCAGCATTAAGTAATGGTAAAACACTTACACTTGAAAACGGCATGCGTATTCGATTTGAAAGTATCGATATTGAACGTATACATCAGACAGTTGCAAACAATCAAGTATTTACAAGTCCTATTAGTAACCCAACAGAAAGTAACGTTTATTTAAACAATGTTTTACAAACAGAAGGAGTTGACTATAATAAAATTAGTGCAACTGAGTATGAATTTACTACAGCGCCTAACTTAGGAGATGAAATCGAAATACATTGCTTCTGGACTGTTAGCGGAACACATAAAAAAGAAGAAATTTACATTGTCGACGGTGTAGGTAAACCAGAAGGTATTAGTTTTACACAGCAATTTGTTCCGGTAGGAAATGTAGATAATTACGGTAAACGAGTATGGTTTAACCAAACAATTTACAGCGGAAGAGCTCCTACTAGGTTTGACCAGGTTGAGGAAAGTTTTGAATTTAAACCTTTTGATTTACGTGAACTAAAAATGCAAGCACGTGAATATACAGTTGAAGAACGCACAAGTCAAGATCAAAGTGCATGGGCTCGTAGTAATCTTTGGGTTAAACAAAACACAATCGAAAATATTTGTGATTTCTTAGATGAAGATCCTGCACTATACACAAAAGAAATATTCCGTGCAACAAGACCTATTATCGAATACAAAGCAAATATTAAAAAATATAATTACGGCACAAAACATTTAACATTTGTTGATTATATGTTTGATGAATTAGATCCTGCAAATGATATTATTGGACAAACTTACTTTGATATTGCAAGGCATTTAGTTTCCGATGAATGGGTTCATAAAGGATACAATAAAGGTGACTTAGTTAAAAGAACAATCGGCGGAGAAATAACTTATTGGGATTGTAAGCAAACACATGGCGAAGCATTCGACCCAACACAGTATGAAAATCGTAAATATTGGAATCAAATATATTCTAGAGTAATAGAAGACAACGAACTAGTATTATTCACTAACTGTACAGATGTAAATTACAATAATAAAATATTCCGTGTAAGCGGATATGCAACAGGTAATTTAGCTTTAACACTTATATACGACTTAACAGATTATGAAGTAGGTCATAAAATAATGTGTGTTAACGGATATAATGCTGTATTTTATGATAGCTACAACGGATACATTTATAGTGGAAGCGAATGGTATTGGGATGGCACAACATGGGTGTACGGACAACAAAAAGAACATACAAGTCAAGGTGCATTGTTCCAGTTATATGATACAGATTTAGTAGAACTACAAGATACAACAGTTTATCCAAATAGTACATTCAAAGGCGATAGAATTTTTGACTATGGAAAAGGTTCTGGGCGTGTTGATGAAAGTTTAGGGTTTGCCCCACGTTATGTCGACTATGGCAATACACCTGGATTAAGTTTCGACTTAGAGCTCGGAGCAAAACGCTACGAGTACAATGTTATTAAAGAAAATAATTCTTATCATCAAACATTTGACACAGGAAACATAGAAGAAATTACAGGTTATTACTTCTATAAAATGTTAGATGCTGACAAATATTATAATGGCTGGAAATTATTAAGAAATGGTCAGCCTGTAAAACGTCATGCTAGTTTTATTGCAACAGGAGATGTTGTTGTAGAATTAGGTACAACTGATCTAAACACAGATAATAAATTTGTTGTTCACAAAGACAAAAACGGATTTAAATTTGCTACTACAAGCACAGAAAATTCTGTTACAAGATTACACAACGTATCAGATGTTAATCCAGACTTGTTTATGAGTAAAGATAGAACATACTATGTACAATCTAACTTTAGCATAAATGATTTAGAGTTTACAGACTTTGACGGCAACGTACTTTCTAATTTTACAAAAATAAACACAGATGCATATAACACTGAAATTCAAGTCAATGCTGCATTTACAGGATCGGTTATTAGATATCGTGAAGTAGGCAACACAACTAATACTGGTTTAATTTGGATCAATGATAATACCGATCATAAAAACGTTGAAGTTTTTGTTAATGGTAAAACATCTACAAATTATACAATTGCAAATACCAAACTAACTGTAACTGCAAACAATAATGATACAGTAGATGTATACTGGCATAGTGATGCAGAATTATCTGTTAATGCTGACGGCAATTTCGTACCAGCAGATACACATTTATATAATGCAATGAATGACTGGGCAACAGAAGTTAGCTTTGGAGATTTACAAGAACATTTGCGTCGTGGAATGACACGTATGCCAGGTTTTACAGGTGACTACTTTGGTGACAACAACTATGTCGATTTGCCACACGCACATGATTTCGATGGAACAATTAGAAAACAGCCTTACAGTACAGCACTACTAAATCAATTGAGTGCAGATATTGACACTAATGTTTATAATAGTTTAAAGTATGCTGCCCGTAGTTATAAAAAATTTAAAAAACAATTCTTACGTAAAGTAGAACAATTACACAAGCAGACTCCAATTGAAACACCTGTACATGAAATTGTTGACGGTGCACTTGCAAGTATTAATTTAGGAAAAAGTATTAACAGTCCATATGCTAATAGTAATATGGCAATGTTTAAAGATTATGAAAGTGTAGACTATGTTAGCATATCAGGCGAAACACTTGTATTTGATTTACCACAAATTATCAACACATATCATGACGCTAAAAATCATATTCAAGCATGGGTTGAAGATGCAGACGGTTGGCATAGTTTAGTTAAAGGCGTTGATTATACACTGTCTGATAATAAAATCACTATAACTAAATCTGTTACATATAAAACTAACAATACAGTTGCTACACACATACGTTGGTATCCTCAAAATACTGTAAGTTACGTACCTCCTAGTGCAGTTAAACTAGGACTTATTAAAATGTATCAGCCTACAGTTGACACAAGTTATATCGAAGGACATGACGGAAGTATTGTTGAAAGATCAGGATCAAACTTAACAAATAGATCTAGTGTTGACTTCAGTATCAATGATGCTGCATTATGGGATTTAGAACTAAGAATTTATAACAACTTAAACGAAAATATTTCAACTGTAGTTGATTATAAAGAAATAATGCCAAATGCAAACAGACCTACTCCTTACGATTGGGACAACTTTATTGCAGCATTGGAACCAGACTTTAAACATTATTCAGTTACTGAAAATTTAACTACACTAACTGATTCTTCATTTGATTCTGCAGATGAGTTTACTTGGAATTATAGCAGTGTTGGTAACGGCATCGGAGGCTGGAAAGGAATCTATACATACTATTTCAATACAGTACGTCCTCATACACATCCTTGGGAAATGTTAGGTCATAATACAAAGCCAACTTGGTGGGATTCAAAATATAATTGGACAAATTCTGCAAGACGTTTCTCGCTAATTAATGCATTAAAAACAGGACACTATAATAATCCAGATGATGCTCCAAAATATAATAAAGCATATGCTTATACAGGATATGATTGGGATAATAATACACTAGTTACAGTAAGTGGCGAACTAAATGGCCCAGTAACAGCAGGTATTGTAACAGCACCTGGTACAGTGGAACGTGCTGCTGACTTTACATTTGGCGACATGGGTAATGTAGAATTTGAATGGGTTAAAACAAGCGAATTTAAAATTTTACAAATACTTGCACTATTAAGACTGCGTCCACTGTGGGTTACAAATACATATTATGACAGTACTAATAGAAGTATTATTAGTAATGCTAATATTCCAGACGACATTGTTATTGATAGCGACTTACGTGGACTTGGTAATTATAAAAATAAAATTATTTCAAACATAAATTATAGCGACAGTATTATTGAAAGAATACTTGTAAAATCGAGTTCTGATGTAACAACTGTACCATCAATTAATATTTTTGGAAACTATGGTTCAGAAGGCGCTGCACGAGCAATTGTAGAAAACAATCGTGTAGTTGGCATTACAGTTACCAATCCCGGTAAAGACTATCAAAGTAAGCCGGGTCTTGTATTTGACGAAGGAACTATCACTACAGAAGTATTTTTACGTCAAGGAGCTAAACGTTATAAAACTGGACTTAACAATGCTATTGTAGACTTTGCAGAATATAATAACACTAATGCAAATACACTAGCTGATAGATTTACAAGAGCAGCGATGCAGCCAATTATTAAAGCAGGTGGGTTTGTTAATCCTAATAGACAAAGTGTTGTACTAGAAAGCAGTCAAGATAAAGGTAAAGTAACTATACCTGAAGAAAATATTCAAACACTACTTTACTTAAATCAGCCTAACAAAGAAACATTTATGGGTGCACTACAATTTACAAAACTTGAAGTTGGATTCAGAGTTGCAGGCATTGATAGAAATACATTGTATGCAAATTACTTTAAACCTGCAGAAAACAGTAGACAAGTTTATGTAAATTTAGCAAATACATCCCTTGTTAGATATACTAAGTTTTTGAATACACCTAGTAGAATATATTATGGCACTACATTTAATTCTTTACAAGATGCATACAGTTTCCTATTAGGACATGGCGAATACTTAAAATCTGAAGGTTGGATTACAAATTGGAAAACAACAGCAGACTTGTTTGCTCGTTGGAGTGAAACAGCAGAGGTTGGCAAAACATATGTTTGTATTCCAGATACACAGAAGTTTGAAATTAATGATGGAACAAGAGGATACTACGACACTGTTATAAATCGTTATGACGGAATTAATAACCTAATAGATGAAACAGGTAGTGCTGTACCTGCTAACAAAATTGTAGTTAGTAGACCTATCAACTCTTCGGAAGATCCTATTACAACAATTGAAACAAAGTCAGATGATACAAATATACTTGGACTTCGTTTATACCGTGTTGAACTAGAACATGTACTTGTTGTTGACAATGAAACAGATTTTGACGATGTTATCTATAAACCAGAAATAGGTCAAAGACATTTGCGTGTTATTTGGAAAGGTGCACGTACAAAAGATTGGAACGGTAAACTATATACACCTGGATATCTTGTAAACAATAATACAATTATCGATAACTTTGATACTACAGCAAATAGTACACTAGAATACTTTAACGAATCTAGTGCAGGTGTTAATAATACACAAATGACTGATACTGCTAGATTTAACGTTGGTTATAATAAACCGCAGTGGAGCGAATATTTAAATTTAGACAACGACACTGTATTCAACTTTACAAAAAGTACAAGAAAATACAGAGGTACTAAATTTGGACTTAATGCATTTATGAGAAATACAAGTATGCTCGGCGGACAAGCTGATGCAAACTTATATGAAATGTGGGCATTGCGTACAGCAGACTTTGGTGATATCAGAAGTAGAGATACTGTAGAGTTTGAACTTAATACAGACATTTTATCAACTAGTCCGCAAGTTGTGCAATTTCATGCAGATGATGTTAGCGATATTATTACAGAAGATATCATTAACATAGATCCTACTAGTAATTTATTAGTTACTGGTTCTACAGAAAATGTGTTTAGAACTAGAGCTGCAAAAAAATACAATACACAGTCTTTAGCAGACATGGATCAATTTGAAAATGATTTTGTAACTGCTGGCTTACCATTATTAACAGAAACAGACTATAGAGTAATAAACAAAGAAGACTTTACAGCATTTCCTGTAGAAAACAAAACTGCATATGACTTTAGCGGAGACTGGCAAGAAGTTGATGCATGGAATAATCGTGTAGCTTATAAATTCAACGACAAAGTTATACAAGAAGGCTATGTTTGGAGAATGCGTGACCCAGACGGATCAAGTGGACTACAAAGACCAAACGATCCAATTGAAGTTATTGGCAGAAATTCACTGCCTATTATTCCAAGTGACGGACAAACTATTTCAATTGACGGAACAGTAGTTACGATTCAGCGAACAAGTGAAAGTACAACACTTAATACTATTGAACTAACAGGAACAGAAAATTTAAACACATCTGGCGTTCCGCATGGGTCTACACTAATACTAGGTCAAAGTAGTAGTGTTAATCAAACACTTGTGTTTGATAACGAAGTTTCGAATATTGTATTCCAAGATGTAACTAAAACAGGAACAGTAGTTAATCCAACGATCACTGGTGGACCGACTAGTGGCAAAGAATTAATTATCGACGGTGTAACAATTTCATTTGATGACTCTGAGAGTTCAGTTACTAACGTAACAATACAACAAGGATTTACACAAGCATTTAATTCAACGTTTGTAACAAATACTAGTCAAATATCTACACTTGTTAGTGCTAGAATATCTGCAATTGAAACACTAAGACAAGCATTTATTAACACAAGTGGTTTAAGTTCATGGGATTCATTCTTAGCATCTTATTTTTCAAATGCATCTGGATTAAATTTTGGAGTGCTACAATCGTTCTATGGCGGATCGTTTGATAGTGAATTAGATGCATTAGCGAATAATGATATGGAACTAGTAAATTCTATTACTAATAACTCTTATACAGATCCTTTTACAATATTAGCATCAGACACAACAGCAACTAAAAACGCATTAGATTCTGCACCATATATTACTAATATCAGAAACTTTGCAGTAAACAATTCTTCTAGTACATTTGCTGCAAGTGAAGTAATTGCAACAGAAACTGGTACTAGCGGAAAAGTTTATAACTTAACAGAAATTATACAAAAAATTAATAATGCTAGTATTCCGAATGTTACAGCTGGACAAACTACAGGCGGCAATCTGATAGTAACAAAAACTACAAATGATACGTCACAACCGTTTAGTTTAACTATTAGTGCAGCAAGTGCAAATAGTGATGTAGGTTTTGCAACAGCAAATCAAACTATTAACAGTAGTGGTATTACAATTATTGATACACCGGATCTAACACTATCGGAAGTAGTTAATCAAATCAATGCTGCAAACATTCCTAACATTAGTGCAGTCGGATTAGCATCGGGTCAATTACAAATACTTTGCAGTGCATCTACATTATTTGTAGGACCAGGTAATGCAAATACATTTGTGGGTATCACTGAAGGTGTAATACCTGCTACAGTAACAGTTATTAGTGTAGACCGTACTAGTGATTTAACAGATACAATTAGTTCTATAAACAATGCTAGCTTGCCTGGAATTACAGCAAGTAATAGTAATAACAGACTTAGAATTGTTAGTACAAACGAAACAATGACAATTGGAGAAGGTACAGCGAATAGTACACTTGGTATTACAGCGCAAGTTTACTATGCAACACAAAGTGTTATTAGTAATGTCTTTAATGAACTTGGCAGTGACGGAGAAAGTACATTTAGCAGAGTAGACATTGATCCATTTATTTTTAGTATTTGGGCTGCAGACAACAGTGAGCAATCTAATATTAATGCAGGTTACAATGTTTATCAATCTATGCATTTTGGATTCCATATTACAAAAGCATGTGAAGGAAACTTTGATGCAGATGAAGCACAAATTACAATCGCTGCAGCAGACTATAGTAATGATTTACAACATTTTCATAATTTAAATGTTGGAGATTATGTACTGATCGCCGGCAGTAATACTACACCAAGTGTTGACGGTGTACATCGTGTTACTAGAATTGATACGGATAATCCTAATCAGTTTTATATCGATGAATATATAAATCAAGAAGGTAATAGCGGTAATGTTTATCCTCTAAGAAGTGTTAGATTTAGCAGTTATGCAGATTTAATCGCAAACTTTAATACATTTAAAGTAAATCCTTTAGTAGACAATAATCCTGCAATATTTAATTACAATTTTGCTAGTAAACGTAGCAACGGCGATCCGATTTATGCATTTGTCGATGATGATAATGGTGCACCAGCAGTATATCGTTGGACAGGAGGCTGGTCGTTAACTAGTGGACACTATGACGGCGAATGGGTTAAAGTAAGATCGGCTCCTACACAAGCAAGAAACGATCTAATTGAAAATGTTAAGTTATATGATGCTAACAGACGTACACTTATTACAGCATTAGAAATATATGATCCGGCTAAAGGTATTATTCCAAGTTTTGTAGAAAGCGAAATTGAATTTAAATCAACAGCAGATATGGCAGTATATAACTATGACAGTTATAACGGTTATGAGGAAATCGACGATGCATGGACTGATGCGTGGATTGGAAAGCGTTGGTGGAACCTTGCAACAAGTATATACTTAGATTACGAACAAGGTCCAGAAAAATATCAACAACAGCAATGGGGTAGATTATTCCCAGGTTCTGAGATTGAAATTTATGAATGGATTCGCAGTCCAGTGATGCCAGAAGAATACGAACAGTTAGTAACTAGCGGAGGTGTAATCGACGGAAGTGTTGCATCAGGAGAACCATATAGTGTAATAATCGACGGTGAGATTAGATACTACTGGACAGAAAAAACTTACTACAATCCTGTTAGAAATAGATCTGAAACAAATTATTATTTCTGGGTTAAAAATAAGCAATCGGCAAGTGGTATCCGCAACTATAACGTACTACAGTTAGCAAATATCATGACTAACTTTAAAGATTTAGAAATTGCGTGGGCTGCAGCAAGTACAAGTAACACACTTTTATTAGCTAATGCTGACAAGTTTGTAACAAACGATACTGTAACACAAATAAATCAAATATACGAAAGTAATAGTTTGCCACTTAACGAATGGACATTGCTTGCAGAGTGTGACCCAGCAGAAACTATTCCAGAATATTTGCATATTAAAATACGTGATAGTTTAGCAGGATATAACAATTATCGTGATTTATATACATATACCGAATGGAGCGCAACAACTGTTTACAACAGAGAAAGTGTTGTGATTAAAGATAACGAATTCTTTATTTGCTTAAAAGATTCTGTAACAGGCGGAAATCCAACTACAGATACATTAGAATATAATTGGGCAAAAATTTATAATTATATATTACCTCCAGAAACTGAAGCAACAGATATTGAAGTTTGGAGAGGACAACCTGTACCAGATTTAAGATTGCATCCGTTTAATAGATATGGTCATTTAACAAGACCTGTACAAAGTTTATACAGAGATATTACAACAGCAAGACAAAACTTTGTTGATGCAGCAAATGACTATCTTAAAGATATTTGTGTAACAGCAAGTATGACAAGTTGGGATGATATTTTCTATACAAAATATACAGAAGGTGAAGTTGAATATAAGTTAGAACATTACTGGAATTTTGTAGACTGGACTTATCGTGAATACAGCGATTGTGCAGAGTTAACATACGAACACGATACTAGTACATTAGCTGATTTTGTAGTAGATACTGTCGATGAAATTATAAGTAGACAAGCAAATGCTAACGTAATAGATGTTCCAAATGGAAGCTATGTGTATGTTAAATATAGTCGTCACAGTGACGGAATTAATAGACCTGAGATGTGGTACAAAGAAAACGATGAATTTAGTTTACGTTGGAAAAAATACGGCACTATCGAACTAAGCGATGAGCTATGGCTTGAGAGCAAGTTTGGACACGGGTTTGACGCAGCAGGTTTTGATATTAGTGGATACGACAGTGGTGTTGCAAACATTATTAATTTATTGTTTGATTTGTTTAGAGATAAAATCTTTATCGGACAACATAAAGACAAGTATAATAAGTTATGGTTTAGATGTTTATATCAAGCAGTAATCGAAGGAACTGCAGATGACTTTGCATTCAAAACAACTTATGTTAAGTTGGGTGTAGATCATCCTTTAATTCTTGATCCTGTAACATATCAGCATCATAGCACTACAGCAATTGAAAAATATTTTGCAGATATTAAACCGTTCCATACTAAATTACACACACTTGAGCAACGTCCGACTGTAATGGATTCAGCAACAGTTGAGTTATCAGAAGTCAGCAGAGACTCAGAGATAACAATACAGATGAATGATTATGCTAGACATTGGAATGGCGATGTGTTATTATCTGGTGGTACATTTACTGAAGATATTGTTGAAGAAGATTATGCAGAAGAAGGATATGTCGAAAGTGATTATTTCAGAGATGATTTCCTTTCATATGAATTTTTAACTCCTGAATCTACTGTAGAAGTATTATATGACGGTAATGAGTTTATACAACCCGGATATGAAAGAATAGGTGAAGAACTTGTAGGACTCGATTTACTAGAGAACGTAAGAATTAGAGTACAAACAAATGCTTCAGGTAGTACAGAAGATGCAGATACACGTAGTTTCCAAATCAATATGTTTACAAACTTTGATATTCAAGAAAGCATTGTAATACTTGATGCAAATAAAACTACAATATCGAATAATATCACAGAAAGTGATACAACTATAACTGTAGATGATGCAAGTGTATTAGGTAATGATTCAGGAATAATTTGGATAGGAACTGAAAGAATCTCATACGATGCAAGAGATGGAAATACATTACGTTATTGTCGCAGAGGCACACTAGGAACTAGTGCAATAGCACACACTGCAGGAGATACTGTTGTTGACGCAGGGTTGCAAGTAGAGTTGCCAGTTAGGGAAAGACTTGGAAATTATAGAGATACATTGCGTTCAGCTTACAATGAACCAGGTGTTAGTTTAAGTTCTAGTAGCACAGAATCAGTTCACCGTTTCATTAGAAACGCAGGCGCCGGAACGATATAAATAGTACATAATGGAAATAAGAAAATGAGTTTATCACAAGTTGAAAAATCCTTAGTAAACATTGAAGGCCACTTGTTAATTCAAGATGCAGATTCTGGTGAAGTACTAGTAAAAAGACGTAACGCAATACACTTTGAAAATATGAGTGTTGCTATTGCTAATCTTTTAGCTAATCAATCCGGAGCAAACGGAACACATAATGTAGCTTCAATGGCTTACGGTAATGGAGGAACACTAATAGACGGAGCTGGTGTTGTAACATACAAAGCACCAAATACAGGTTCTATTACTAGTGGACTATATAATGAAACATATACACAAGCTATAGATTCTACAACAGTTAATCACGTAAACGGAACAGTATACAGTGACGTTGTAATGACAAGCACACTAGATTATAATACACCAACAGGACAAGATGTTGAGGACACTACAACAGATATGAACAGCGATTATGTTTTCGACGAACTAGCAGTTTATAGTGCAAATAATGATATGTTGACACATGTTATCTTCCATCCTGTGCAAAAGAGTGCAAATAGAAAAATAAGTGTGGTATACACATTAAGGATTAGAACAACATACAGTGAAGTATAATAGGAAAAAACAATGCCATATTCGATTAATCATAGCGACCCAAACAAAACTCCAATTGTAGTTAATGACGGTACAGTAGATACAAGTACTCCAGTTAAACTAATTGGTAAAAACACTACAAGGTTCGGTGAGTTTGTAAATGAAAACTTTTTAAACTTGCTAGAAAACTTTGCTAGTGCAACACCACCTGTTAATCCAGTTGAAGGAACACTGTGGTACGATAACGCAGATAGTATTTTATATATCTATGACAATGGACAGTGGTATCCAATTGGATTTACCGGCGATACAAGAATTGAAGTCAGAAACATCATTGATACAAATGGCAGATCACATAGATGTTTAGTACACATTGTAGAAGGTGTTATTAACCATATCACTGTAGGTCCATATGACGATAATGGCACGTCAGACACTAGTGCATGGACACCTGCAAATACAGAATTTGCAGAAGATGGAACAACACTACTAAGTGCAAACTTTCCTGTAATGCAAGTTGGTATTAACATGACCAACAGAACAGATTTTAAATTCCGTGGCACAGCAACTACTGCAGAATATGCTGACCTTGCAGAACGTTATGCTGCAGACGAAGTATTAGAACCAGGTACAGTTGTTAGAATTGGCGGTCCCAATGAAATTATTCCAACTGGTTCAAGAGCAGATGTTGAGGTGTTTGGTGTTATATCAACTAATCCGGGTTTTGAAATGAATGCTGCAGCAGGTACAGATGAAACACATCCTTATGTAGCACTTGCTGGTCGTGTTCCTTGTAAAGTATCTGGTAAAATACGCAAAGGTGACAGACTAGTAAGCAGTTTAATTCACGGACATGCAATGGCTGCATTACCGACGGACTTATTAGATTATAGAACAATAATTGGCAGAGCATTAGAAGACCATGAAGGTGGCGAAGGCGTAATTGAAGTAGTTGTAGGAGCAAAATAATATGGCACTGGTACCAGTCAATCCAGGCAATATAGTATACGCTGCAGAATACAACTATGTAGCAGATATCGCAAACTTAATATTTGGCGATAACTATCCTGCATCTTTAGTAACAGACGCAAATAGAATAGATACACACAAGTATGGTTGGGGTGCACCAAATATAGATGACCAAGTACCTGTTGGTGTACTAATCGAAGCAGATAGATTACAACTATTAGTTGAACATACTAATGTTATGTTAGATCACGTAACATATGAAGATCATGTACTTGTGTTTAGTGTACCACAAGGACGCACAGACGTTAGACCTAGATACTTAATACGTGCAGAAGATTTAAATTTAGTACACGATAAGTTTACTAACATTGTGTTACCTAATAATATGCACACTACAGTTGATCCGACTAATGCTAGTTTACTACAAGGAACTGCAGGAATTCATTCTAGAAATACACCTTGGTGGAAAAAAATTGAAAGTGAGCACAAATGGTCTTGGAATACATATAACGATGCAAGATACTTCTTTAATGGTGGAGGACAGCTACAAATAGATCTTTCACTTGAAGGTGGCTGCACAGCAGGATTTTTTAACTGGGCTGACATTATAAACGAAGTTGGAATACTTACATTTACTTGGAATAATACATATCAAAGTGAGGGATATATTACTCCGGGTACTAGTGAAGGCAAAGGATTTTATCACTTAACTGATCGTTATGGCGACGGCAGTGACCCGGACGGTATAGTAGATGATGAAGGTTTATTGTTTACTAGTGCTGGTGTAACACAACAAATATCAGCATATGGTTATGGCTATGGATATGGTTATGCATCAACTGTACCTGCCTGGTTTGTGAATTTTCCTGCTGCGACTGCATATGCTACAGCATATCATACAGCAAGTACTGCATATTGTCCTACTGTATATCTAACCGGCGATGAAAGACTATCTAGTTATGCTAATAGATATTTTAAATTATATGGCAAATGGGCCGACGATGGAAAAGAAGTACATTTCAAACTAGTATTTGACGATACTGCATTTGAACAAGTAATGGATGGAACATTAACAGTAACACCTAGATATTTAATGCCTGATATTATTACTGTTAATACAAGTACGTTTGATGTTACACCAGATCCTGTGCCAGCAGTGGTAGGCGATGGATTTATGGGTCCAGACGATAACTAAAAAATCACTTGACATCTTATAACTAAATATATTATATTAGTAGTTAATTATAAGGAGAAACTCACTATGGATGAGAGACTCGAGAAAGCCCTCGAATTTGCAAATTATCGTACTACCTTAAGTAATCAAAAAAGAAATATCAGATCTCGTATGCAAGTACTGCAAGCTGTTCATTATAGCGGCGGCGCTTTTTATGCGGATGAAAAAACTATTAGTTTTGTAGATGCACTTTTAAGATCAGATAAAGATAGTGCAATTGTAATTGATACAAAAGAAAATCCAATTGTCATTGAAGATTTGTCGGATTTTAAAGATTCTTTAATTAGTGCGTACACTGAAGCAAGTAATGAATATAAGATTCAGATGGATAAAATTAAACGAGCACGTAATATTAAAAAAATTATGGATTGGTAAATGGCAAAAGAAGAAGAAAAAGGCACATGCTTTTTTGCTTACAACAATAGCCAATTAGATTATATCCGATTCGCACATGTTGCAGCAGGCTATGTAAAAGCAAACATGAAAAATAATATGACTTGTCTTATAACAGACACAGGCGGTTATGCGTGGCTTAAAGAAAGTATTGACGAAAAATGGCATGATGCATGTTTTGATCATATTGTAATTGATGATGTTGAACATGAAGTAAATCCACGTAAACATTTTGATAGTCCATGGACTGAGTTTAGCGCACCATTTTTAAATAGTAATAAGCATGAAGTATTTGATCTAACTCCGTTTGAAAAAACACTGTTATTAGATACAGATTATATTATTAAAAATAATTTTTACGACTATCTGTTTGATACTGAAATTCCGATAGCTATGCATCGCAATGCTATATATTTAGAACACCAACGTCCTTATATGAACGAAATGACACTGTCAGACGGCGGCATACATCACTGGTGGAGTACAGTTGTTTACTTTGATCAAAGTGAAGAAAGTCGTATATTTTTTGATACGTGGAATCATGTTAGAGAAAACTGGAACTACTATGCACTATTATATCAATTCCCACCAGCATTATTTAGAACAGACTTTTGTGTAAGTATCGCTACTCATTTGTTAAATGGATATAACAATGAATCTTATGTGCATGATTTTATGGGAATACCAATGCGTAACATGGATCAAAAAGATGACATAATTGAAATCAAAGGAATGAATGATTGGATATTGCTAAGTCATAATAGACAAGAACAGTGGAAAAACATACTTACTCGAAATACAGACTATAATTTACATGCCATGAACAAACGTGCAATCAGCAGACACTTTGATAAAATAGAAGAAAATCTTAAAGAGGTACTGCTATGAGCCGAGGATTTATTACACTAGGAATTGACACAGACTTAGATAAAATCAAGTACAGTTATGCACTTGCATTGAGTATCAAAAACTGTGACCCTGCAGCAGAAGTATGTTTGGTAGTAGATGCTGGTAAAAGTGATTTAGTATCGTCAAAATATTTTAGTGCATTCGACTACATTACCGAACTACCATTTGGTAATACAGGACATGCCGATGGCTTTCATGGAAGCAACATATGGCAAATGATTCACTGTACACCGTTTGATGAAACTATATATGTTGATTATGATACACTATTTTTAAATGTTGATATAGATTTACTTTGGGATCAATTTGAAAATTATGATTTAGCTGTTACTAGTTTTGCAAGAACATATAAAAACTTACCAACAAACAAAGCCAATTCGTTTGAAATTGAACTAAAATATGAATTACCTCTTTTATATAATCAGTTAATGTACTTTGATTCGTCAACTGATTTAGCACAAGAATGGTTTAAGTTAGCAGATCCTTATTTCCAAAATTGGAGATCTGTATACAACACAGTGTTTACAGAAATAAAACCAGAAAGTTTTGATAAAAATATTATATGTAATATCATAACAGAACATTTAGACATTACTAGTAGTATAGTTTGTAATTTAAATAATTTTTACGATATAGACACATTAAGTCAGCATCTGTGGACAAATGATGTTCCTAAAAACTGGACAGAATTGTTTAATAGTTGGTTTGATATTGAAAACGGATTACTAATAGAAAATAGTTTAATAAGAAGCGGAATCGTTCATTACAGAGATGAAGATTTTATCAATGAAGAAATATTAAATGACCTCAGAAATAAGTTTAATAGAACAAGTCAAAGCACCATCGAAGCCGCATAATTTTTATGTGTATTTTGACGAGTGGTCAGGAGAAATTACCGCTATCTCTAATAAAGTTAGAGAACAGTTACACGACCCTTATCTAAAAACAACTGATCCTGTTGTTATGGATCTTATGAAAGGTGTTAAAAATACTAAAAAGTATGTTGTTGCTGATCTAGTAGACGGATTTAAACTTGTCGAAAAGAAAAATTATCTCAGAATAAAACAAGCAGAAAATTATTTAAGTAAACTACCAAAAGTTAAACCAACGGTAAATAAAGATCTTAACGTTGTGTTATATTTGTCGGACTACAAAGTTGAAGTAAATGTTAGTACAGATTTAATATATCAGCTAACAGGAAAAGTTAATTCTAGTGAAGTTAAAATTCAACGAGATAATGCTTACGAAAAAATTGTACTTTATATTGTTGAAAAAAATAACCCAATAAGATTGTTAGAAACTATAGAAATTGATCCAGTAGATTTAATTGAAAAAGGATATATACTTTTTGATTTTTCTAATTTACGAAACACAATTGCACTTGCAGATATTGATATTTTAACCCGTAGAATTTTTAGAAGTTATGGGTTGAAAATTAAACAAAACTATGTTACAGTAGACTATGGACTAGCACAAAACAACAAAAGATTTCATACTAATATTTACGATAGTAAAGTAGAAAATTTTGCAACATTTAGTGTAAGTCCAAGTACACAAGGTTGGATTATACGTAGTAACTTTAACGATCCGCACGAACATAAAATATATAAAGATATTAATATGTTTTTGACTGGAAACAATCCGAATATATTATTAGACAGTATTACTATACCGTTTACTAGTATTGGATACAATCAAGAATATATTGTAAAAACAAAAGTTGACCCTACAACTTGTAAAATATTACTAGGTCCTGAAGGTAAAAATATTACTTTCAAAATTGAGGAATTGGAAAATGTCTAACATTGTTAGTATAAATGATTTTGACATAGTATATATTAGCTATGATGAACCTAATGCAGATGAAAACTATGCAGATCTACTAGAAAAGTGTCCCTGGGCCAAACGTAGTCATGGTGTTTGGGGAAGCGATGCAGCACACAAAGCTGCCGCAGCACTGAGTGAAACCGAACGTTTCATTACAGTAGATGCTGATAATATTGTTAACGACGATTTTTTTAATATTGAGTTAGATATGGATAAAGTGGGCGCAAACCACGTTATTAGTTTTGCAGCAAAAAATGTAGTAAACGGATTGGTATACGGCAACGGCGGGATTAAAATGTGGCCCGTAGATGTTGTGAATCGAATGCGTACACATGAAGCGGCACCTGAAAGCGATAAACGTGCACAAGTAGATTTTTGCTGGAATATTCATTATGTACAAATGAACAATTGGTATAGTTGGGTACATAATAATGGTAGTCCTCTACAAGCATGGCGTGCTGGTTTCCGTGAAGGTGTTAAAATGGGGTTAGAAAACGGCGATGTTGTTCCTCCTGAGAAACTTAAACAAATTTTTAGAGAAAACTACAGACGTTTAATGGTATGGATGACAATCGGGGAAGATACAACAAACGGACTATGGGCTATTTACGGTGCACGTCTTGGTGCATATATGACAAATATTACACGACACGATTGGGATTGGAGAAATGTCCGTGACTTTGATTGGTTAAGTAATTATTTTAACACAGAATTATTACCTGAATTTGCAGACGGAGTTGAATTATGTCCACGTACAGGCGTTAGTTGGTGTCCAGAAAAACTTAAAGCTCGTACACTAGAACTAGGCAGTGAACTGCGTGGTAAACTAGATTTAGAAATAGCTGATGTCGGAGTAGAAGGGTCACGTTTTTGGAAAACAGTATATCGCAATCCTAGTAGACTAGGCCCTCAAATTCGAGAAGATCAGGTTAAAGATTCGATTGAAAGTTAAATGAAAAAAACTGTACTTGTCACTGGAGGATTTGATCCGTTGCACAGCGGTCATATTTCATATTTAAAAGAAGCTCGCCGCCTTGGAGATAGTTTGATTGTTGGACTTAATAGTGATGAGTGGCTTTCTAGAAAAAAAGGATATGCATTTCTTCCATTGTCTGAAAGAAAAATAATTGTCGAAGCATTAGAATATGTAAACCATACCATTGAGTTTGATGATACAGATGGTAGTGCTTGCGATGCAATTCAACAAATATTAAATAGCACAGATAATGAAATAGTATTTGCAAATGGTGGAGATCGTAATGATACAACAACTCCTGAATATCTTCGTTATAAAAATCATCCCGATGTTACGTTTGCTTTTGGTGTAGGAGGTGAACACAAGCAAAACTCTAGCAGTTGGATACTAGATAAATGGAAAACTAATAAGACAGAAAGAGACTGGGGTTACTGGCGTGTGTTAGATGATAAACAACCGCAAGAAGGAATAAAAGTTAAAGAACTTGTTATTAACCCTGGATGCAGTTTAAGTAATCAAAGACACAAAGATAGAAGTGAACATTGGTATGTACTACAAGGTGAAGTATGGATTGATTTAGAATTCCCAAATGGTCAGTGGCAAATACAAGGACTAACACAACACACAGATTTTTTAATAAGACCAAACTGGTGGCACAAAACCACAAACAAAGGCAACATACCAGCACATATATTAGAAGTACAATTTGGGACTCGTTGTGTTGAAGAGGATATAGAAAGAAAATGACAAATAAAAATAATTTCGAAGTAGATCCAGATCCACAAATAGCAGCAGAAAAAATTGCTCCAGAATTAAATAAAATTAGTCCAAGTATGTGCATGGCAAAATGGCTATGGACTAGTATTCATTTAACCAATGGAACAACTAACAGTTGCTTCTTGCCTCCAATACATAAAATTGATCCAAAAAATATTGTTAATAATCCAAAAGGTTTGCATAATACTCCTGAGAAAAAAGAACAACGTAATATGATGATGCGAGGTGAAAAGCCTGACGGATGTAGTTACTGTTGGAATATTGAATCGATGGGCCGAGACTTTTTAAGTGATCGACATTATCGTTCGTCGGAGCCATGGGCACAAGCTGGATGGGATGATGTATTGGAAAAAGGACCCGATGGGGATATTGAGCCTCGTTTTATGGAAATTAATTTTAATCACGCATGTAACTTAGCATGTAGCTATTGTAGTCCGCATTTAAGTTCAAAGTGGGCAGAAGATATCGAACAAAATGGACCTTATCCTACAATTGTTCCTCATAATAGTATAGATTATTTTAAACAAATTAATCAATATCCGATTCCAAATAGAGAAGAAAATCCATATGTAGACGCATTTTGGAAATGGTGGCCTGAATTATATCCTAAACTACAGAACTTCAGAATGACAGGCGGCGAGCCTTTGATGGATAAAAATACATTTCGTGTATTAGATCATGTTATCGATAATCCACGAGAAGATTTAGAAATAGCAGTAACTACTAATGCTAGTGTTCCTGACAAGCTGTGGAATAATTTTGTTGATAAAGTTAGCTTTATTAGTGAACACAAAAAATTAAAACGTTTTAGAATATTTGTCAGTTTAGATGGCTGGGGTGATCAAGCAGAGTACATCAGACATGGATTAGATTTTGATCGTATGTGGAATAATGTTCATAATTATCTAAGTAGAGTAGACGAAGGCCTTGTTACATTTATTGTCACATTTAATATGTTAAGTTTGCCTAGTATACAAAAGTTATTAAAAGGTATATTAGAACTACAACGAGTTCATAATGTTAGTAAAAGCAGACGTGATAAAAACGGAAATATTATTGTTTATGGACATCATAAAGTATTCATTGATACTCCTATGTTGAGATATCCTCATTGGCAAAGTTTACAGCTCACTCCTGAGAAATACTGGCACTATGCTGATGACGCTTTAGATTTTATGAAAGCAAATACGGATAAACACAGAGAAAGCAGATGGGTTGGGTTTAAGCCGCACCAAATTGAAAGATTTGACAGAAGCATTGAATTTATGAAACAAGGATTCGATAATTCAACTGAACGAGAAGAAGCAGAAGAAAATTTTGTTAGATTTTTTCAAGAACACGACAAAAGAAGAAATACGAATTTCAAAAATGTTTTTCCAGAATTTACTGATACATTTTTAGAATGGAAAGAAAAGTATAATGTATAAAAACATAGACTATTATTCCGAACGTGAAAATATGAAAGAAATTTATCAGTGCGATACAATGTGTACTGCAAAATTTTTTACTAGTACAATATATCTACAAAGTGGGCAAACGCATAGTTGTTATCATCCGCTACCTCATCAAATTCAACTAAGTGAAATTAAAGACAATCCGAGTGCATTACATAATACTAAGCACAAAATTGCTCGTCGAAAAGAAATGCTAACAGGCAAACGTCCTAGCGAATGTAATTATTGTTGGCGTGTTGAAGATATGGGAAATGAGTATATTAGCGACAGAATAATTAAAAGTAAAAACGAGATATTACTTACACCGGATGCACATGAAAAAATTAAAGAGAATGGCTGGGATCACACATATCGTCCTACATACTTAGAAATTAGCTTCGGTAACGAATGTAATATGAAATGTGCGTACTGTCATCCTAAAGCTAGTAGTGCATGGATGAAAGAAATGAACGATAACGGTCCGTTGGAATTTGCAGATCACTTACAGGTATTAGACGAAAAAATCTATCCAGAAGAAGATAATCCATATGTAGACGCATTTTGGAAATGGTGGCCTGAGCTTCGCAAATCTTTAAAAGTAATTCGTATCACAGGCGGTGAGCCGCTACTGCAGCAAAACGTTTGGAAATTTTTAGATAGATTAGAGAAAACAAACGAATGCGCAGATATGATTGTACAACTTAATACAAATCTTAATGTAAAAAACAAATTAGTTAAGAGATTATGTACTATTGTTAATGGACTGATAGATGACAATAAAATCAAAAATTTCCAAATTTTTAGTAGTGTTGAAAGTTGGGGAGAACGTGCGTCTTATACCAGAAATGGATTAGACTTGGAACTCTTTGAAACTAACTTAAGAACTATAATGAAAGAAATGAGCTACCATAGCGTCGATAAATTTAATGGAATTAAAATTATGAACACATTTAATATTATGTGTGTAACAAGCTATGTGGAGTTTTTAGAAAAAATTATTGAATGGCGTATTGATTTACAAAGAGGTAAGCGTTTTCCTAAAATTACATTTGACACACCACATTGTACTGAACCAAATCATTGGACGCTAATTGGTTTACCTGATTCGTATGATCATTACTTTGATAAAATTGACCAGTTTTTTGATATGTTTGCATGGCGATCAAACTGGGAACAGTTTGCCGAAGAAGAACATGCAGATCAATATTTTAATTTTTTTAGTGACGAGGAAATTAAAATTTGGAAAAGAGTGCAACAATATTGGAACGAAATTAAAGAAAAGCGTTCAAAAGTAAACACAGATCATTACCTAGAACCTCGGCAAATTGACGATGCTAGAAGAAATTGGTTTCTTTTTATTAGAGGAACAGACAAACGAAGAGGAACAAATTTTTTAAAAGTGTTTCCGGAAATGAAAGATTATTATGACTTGTGTAGTACATTGTTTGATATCAATAACATGGGATATAACGATGATGTTAAAAAAGCAATGATGAAATCTGCACCGATTGAATTTCATTACGAAGACGATTTTGTTTGGCATCATCCGAAATTAGCAGAATCATTGATAAATTACAGAAAAATAAATAACTATTCCACAAAAATATATTCGAAAGATATATTAATTGGAGATTATAGTTGAGCAATACATTTTGCCTATATCCTTTTGTAAATTTAAACAGCAATACCGAAGGTAGTGTTAAGTTATGCTGTAGTATAAACGAAAATCTACATGTTCATGGCTCGGACAAAAAAGAATTGAATTTTGGAACAAATTCAATCGAAGAAATCTGGAACAGTGAATATATGAAAAATGTTCGTCGGCAAATGTTAAACGGTGAACGTCCTTCTGCGTGTGATGTATGCTGGCGTTTAGAAGATATCGGGGTACAAAGTTCTAGGCAAAGTGCATGGCAAGAATTTAAACATGCAGATTATAACTTAAAAGAAATTAAAAAAGTTGATCCTCCATTGCCTAGTAGTTTAGAACTAAGACTAGGAAATTTTTGTAATCTGAGATGCAACAGTTGTTGGAGTTTAAGTAGCGATCGTATAAGAGATGAAAGACACAAACTAATCAAACAACAATCTGAAAATGATTGGCTCTTGGAAGAATGGAGCAAAGAAGTCAATTTGGCAGACCAACAAGAATGGCGTTGGTGGGAAAATCCTACGTTTTTAAGTACAATAGAAAAATTAGCACCTTCATTAAAAAGACTATATTTAACTGGTGGAGAACCTACTCTGATAGCAAAAAATATAGAAATTATGAATTATATTTTAGATAGCGGTAATACTGATTGTTATATTGCACTTACTACTAATTTAACAAACTACAACGAAGAATTTTTCAACACTATGAGTAAATTTAAACATGGCGAAATACAGATTAGTATAGACGATGTGTTTGAAAGAAATCATTATATACGATATCCTACTCAATGGAAACACGTAGAAGAAAATATTGTGAAGTTGTACTACAAGTTTCCTACTAACTGGATAATTAAACACTACACTGTATTTCAAGTATATAATTATGACAATATAACTAATATAATTGATTGGGTAAAGTTACATCGATCATATCATAAAGCAGAGTCTGAGCGAGTATATATTTGGAGTCCTATTATATTAGAAAATCCAAAATATCTAGACGCTCGTATTTTGCCAAAAGCCAATAAAAATTATGTTATAAATAAATTAAGTATGTACTTAAATGAAAATTCTGAGATTGATAATACTTATTGGAAGCATGGATTAACTCAAATTATAAAATTTTTAGAAAGCGATTTTCATACAGAAGAACATGCAAAAGAATTAAGAAAAAAATTTGTACACTATAATGACACGTTAGATAAAAGTCGCAAGACAGATTGGCGTGTGACGTTTGACAGGTTAAACAAACATATATTCGAATTGGATAAAGAAAAACATGAAAATTGACAAAGAATACTTGCTGTCAGAAAGTAAAAATTTTTGCATGGCACCGTGGATACATATGCATGTATGGCCCGACGGCACTTCGTTTCCGTGTTGTTTAAGTGATCCTGCATTAGAAAATTATGGTAATACAAATATTAGTACTATAAAAGAACTTTGGAACAGCAATCTTGCCAAAGAGCTAAGAAAAAACATGTTGTCCGATTGTCCTAGTGAAACATGTAAACGGTGCTACGAACTTGAAGCCGACGCAGATGCATATACACTAAGAAAAAATATGAATAACAAATTTGGACATAAGTTTGATGAAGTGCTAGATACAAAAGAAGATGGAACTCATAACAATCCTAATTTTACATACATGGATTTTAGGTTTAGTAATTTGTGTAATATGAAATGCAGATCTTGTTCGCCTATTTTTAGTACTAGCTGGTATGACGATTATTTAGAAAAATACGGAACATTAGATCAACAAAAGTTTTTACAATTAAAAAACAAACCAGGGTTTATGGATGAACTATGGCCTTTGTTAGACACAGTAGAAGAAGTTTACTGGGCTGGCGGAGAACCTCTTATTACGGATGTACATTGGGATATTATGAACTACTGGGTCGAAACTGGCCAAAGTGAAGTAATGACAATTAACTATACAACTAATTTTAGTCAGTTGTTTTACAAAAGACAAAATGTAATCGATCTTTGGAAAAAATTCAAAAATGTAAATGTTGCAGCAAGTTTAGATGCTAGTTATGAAAGAGCAGAATACATACGCAGTGGAACAGTATGGAACGATATTGTAAAAAATAGACAAATGTTATTAGAGCAAGCGCCTGAAGTTAACTTTACAATAACACCTACAGTTAGCATAATGAACGTATGGCATTTGCCAGATTTTCATAAAGAGTGGATAGAATTAGGTTATGTAAAACCAAATGGCATACGACTTAATAATTTATTAGATCCTAAATATTTCTGTATGCAAGTATTGCCTGATGAATTTAAAAAAGTTGTAACAAAAAAATGGAATGATTATATCGACTACGTTGTATCGTTGCCTGAATTTGTTAATGAAAATGATCCTTATTGGGAAACAAGTGCAAGAGGAACAGTAGAATTTTTAAATAAGCAAAGTTTAACTAGCTTAATAAACGATACTCTTACTGAATGGGAAAATTGGGACGAAATACGATCTGAAAAATGGTATCAGGCAATTCCGGAATTAGATTTTTTAAAGCAATATAGGGAAAACAATGAGCGATAACGGTACGTATTTAGAAGACCGCAGTACACTAACCATGCGAGCAATGGAAAAATATGCAGGTAAGCCGCAGCGAGGTTTAGAAAAACTAGACATATCATATGACATTAATAGAAAAACTAAATTATGTTTAGTTATGTGTCCAGAGTGGGATCCTAGTTTTCCTCCTTATAATATTGCACGATTGTCCGGTGTAGTCAAGAGCGCAGGCTATCAATGTAAATCATTTGATTTAAATATTAAATCTTTTTTAAAATATAGAAACGAAAAGTGGCCGCTTTGGTATAATCCGTGGGATGGTCCTTATGATTGGAAATGGATAGGTGATAGCTATTGGGAAGAATTACATGAATACGTTAAACCAGTATTAGACGAAGCGATTGAAGAAATATTAGAATTTAGTCCAGAAGTAGTTGGTTTTTCATTATATTACTGTAATATCGAGCCAGTGCACTATATGATAGATCAGATTAAAAAACGATCAGATATAAAAATACTAATCGGCGGTCCAAACACACACTATAGTTATTTCGAAACAAAGGATTCATATGATTATGTAATCAACGGAGAAGGCGAAAAGCCTTTGTTAGAACTATTAGAAAGTTTTGAAACTGATAAAGAAATAACGTACTCGGATAAAAACAACGATACGCTAATTATTCGACAAGCTATAGATAGTAGATTAGATTTAAGCAATCTACCGTTTCCAGATTATTCTGATTTTCCAATGGAAGAATATAGATTTGCAAACGGTGCACTATGTGCGATAAGTCGAGGATGTACTGCGAAATGCACATTCTGCGAAGAAACACACTACTACAAATATAGACAGCGTACTGCAGTTAGTACACTGGACGAAGTTCGTTTTATGTATCATAACTATGGAACACGAGTTTTTCAGTTTACAGATAGTTTAGTAAACGGAAATCTGAGAGAACTAAGAGCATTTGCCGAAGGTGTTAAAGCAGAAGGACTAGACATTAAATGGACTGGGTATGCACGTTGCGATGGCAGAATGGATTTAGAGTTTTATCAGGCATTGGCAGATAGTGGATGTTATGCATTAAACTATGGTATCGAAAGTGGATCACAGTCAGTTTTAGATGCAATGGATAAACGTGTTACAATTAAAGAAATGGAAGATAATTTTCGTGATGGTAATATCACAGGAGTTAAAGCACATACAAATTGGATTACCGCTTTTCCAAATGAACGTCCTGTAGACTTTGAAGATAGCTTAACATTTTTATGGCGCCAGCGTGATAAAGGGTTACTGTCTATTGGACAAGGTCCAGGCTTTGGTGTTGGTGTAGATGGTATTGTAGGTCAAAATTTAAAAAGATTTGGTTTATCTAATTTTTACTATTATGACCATTGGATCAGAGAAGACTTCGGACTTAGCATTGTTCATAAAATGGTTAAGCAAAAAATGTTTAGTATCTTTACAGATTTGCTTGTTACTGATCCTGCATGTGCTAAACCTACTAGACACAATTTAGCAGAACGTCACTATACTATTGAGTTTAATAATCCTGAAACTCTTAATCAAATCGATTATGATTATCATGATTTTGATTACAACATTATTAAAACTGACAAAGGAAACTTTGTAAATACTCTTGTAAATGAAATATGGCCATTTTTAAGAACAGTATGGCGTGCTCGTGGAGGATATAAATTAAAACTTTTATTTGTACCTGAATGGGAATATGCCGAATGGGGTTCACGTGCTGCAGCGCCTCTTGATGCAGAATACTTGTTTGAAATAGATGACAATGGAAATTGGAATGCAGATTTTAAATGGAAATACCAACAAGATCATTTAGATTACAAATGGAATGATTCAGTCTGGACAGATGAGCACAACAATGAACACTTCGAACCTGATACCTGGGGTCCGGTCTGGGGTATTGTAAACTTTTTTACTGACAACAGTAATAGTGCTGTACGAGCAAGAAAACTTGCTTGGAAAGGCGATGAAACTTTTAAAAATAGAGACCCTTGGAATGCATTTGATATGGAAGAATTTAATCAACAGAAAAAAGAATTTGTTAAAATTCGAGAAACTGATTTAAGTTTTGAACATACATGGCAAGGGACAGGAACGTGGAATGTCTGAGTTAGTAAAAATTGTACAAGGCGGAGATCCTTTTGTTAATATTACTTGGCAAGTAAGTAATTTATGTAACTTTCGTTGCACATATTGCAATGAATGGAATTGGAATGGCAGTAATAAAAACTTAGATGCAGATAAAGTAAAAGCAGGCTTAGATAAAATTATCGACTATGAATTAAAAAAAGGATATACCAGACTTAAAGTTTTTTTTAGCGGCGGCGAACCTGGCTACTGGAAACCGTTAATTCCCATTATTGAGCATATAAAAAATTCTGGAATGTCTGAAGTAAAGTTTGCAGTAAACACCAATCTGAGTAACAAATTAAGTTGGTGGGAAGAGCATGTACATTTGTTCGACGATGTTGTTGCAAGCTATCATCCGGAATATGTAGATACCGAACATTACTTAAAAGTATACAAATTCTTAAGTAAAAAAGTTAACTATCTCTGCGGTCGTATGATGATGCATGAGCCTTGTTGGGATGAAGTTATAGACTTTAGTAAAAGACTAAAACAAGAATGCGACGATGAAAATTTAAATTGGCGTGTAGAATATGTTCCTATTTTTGAAGAACTTAGTCATACAACACGCCCATATAATTATAAAAATCCTGAGCACAAGAAATTTTTAGAAACAACTAATTTAGAAGAAAACATTAAAGAATATGTACCTGCTAAAGCGAACGGCATGGGTAGTTTAGAAGTTTATAGCGATGGTACCGAATTTCCTATTAACTGTAATAGATTAGTAGCAGAAGGAAAAAACTTTTTTAAAGGATGGAAATGTATGATTCCTACAGAAAGTATTTTTATTAATTGTGAAGGTCACATTGATATGGGAAGTTGCGGAGTTATGCCGAGAGTAGGAAACTTATACGATGAAAACTTAGAATTAGATCTGCCAGACAGTATCACATGTCCTAAAAGCCATTGTCATTGTGGAACTGACATTTATATAACTAAGTTTAAAAAGGGATATGAAACTAATGCATAAAGACACTTATTGCGTACTGCCTTTCAATCATTTAAGTATAGATCCAGTAGGACAAGTTCGTCCGTGTTGTAACTATAACCAGCATCATAAAGCATTTCCTAAAGATCAATGGCAGTTTTTAAATGTACAAGACGGTCATTCGATTGCAGAATTACTTAACGGAAAAGCACATACTGAATTAAGAAAAGATATTACCGAAAATAAAAAACATACGTTTTGCGATAGATGCTGGGTAGTCGAGCAAGGTGGCGGTCACAGCTATAGACAAGATTGGAACAATGCATTTATAGATAGCCAAAATAGAGAGTTTTTGGATACTGTTAACGTTGAGTACTTGGAAATGACACTAGGTAATAAATGTAATATTCAGTGTAGGATGTGTAATCCTTGGAGCAGTAGCCTATGGCTTGAAGATATAAAGAAAAATCCGGAACTAAACTATTGGAATGCAGAAGTTGATAATTTAAATTTTGAATGGTATAATACGCCAGAATTTGATAAGTTGTTAGATGAAATTATACCAACTATAAAGCATTTAAATATGTTAGGAGGAGAACCTTTATTCAATCAAAAGTATTATGAAATACTGCAACGTATTGTAGATAGCGGAAGATCGCATGAAGTAAGTCTACAGTTCAACACAAATTTACTAGCATTACAAGATAAGAACTTTGATTTATGGAAGAATTTTAAAACAGTGAGTGCAAATATAAGTTGCGACGGCGTTGAAAAAGTAAACGAATATGTTAGATATCCTGGAAAATGGGATAAATTTTTGAGAAACTTAGATAAAATTATAAATTGGCAAAGAGAGTTAGGCGGCAACGACAAACTAATTTTACAAATACATAGTACAATGAGTAGTCTGACTTGGCTTAATTTTGGACAACTGTTAGATTGGTGTCAAACATTGCCGATAGTGTATAAATTTCCATTTGTTATTCAAGTGAATCAGCCTAGTTATATGGATTGCATTCATATGCCATATGAGATTAAGCAAAAAGGGTATAATGATATAATGCAATCTATTAAAGGTAAAAATGATTGGCAAGTAACAAATATTAAAAGTTTAGCAGACTATGTTATTTCTACCGAAAGAGATATCGATCAATGGGAAACTATGATAGTAGAAACAAACAAACTCGATAAAGTTAGAAACAGTAATATTTTTGATTATGTTCCAGAATTTAGAGATTATTGGCAAAATGTTGAAATTTCATCCTGACAGTCATTTTGGAATTGTTGATAATTTATCAAGATCACAAAATGAAAATTTATTAGCAAATATAAATGGATCTTACGACAATTTTTTAATTTTATCTACGCCTTTTCATTTGCCAAATAGTACACAAGACGTGTTTAGTCAAAAAAAATATTACGAAGAAGGAAATTTTTTAGATATTGTTTTAAAAAATAAAGAAGACATTGTATCTAAGAAAATAAAGTTAATTTTCTTTTTTGTTGATTGGTGGGGATTTTGTAATAACAAAGAAAAATCTGGAGAGTTAAGTGGAAATTTAGTTAGCTACGATATTTACAAATGGATATACAATCATTTAAAGAATGCAAATTTATTAAAATATGCAGTATTTTCTTCTCCTGTTAGTATAGACGACACGTTTGTTTATAAAGAATTTCCTATCATTGATTATCATGAATCGTTTAATAGATACTTTGCTTTTAAAGATTTAATGGTAGATTTAGATTCTACAACTTTTAAAAAATTTATATTCACTCTTAATAGAAGACCGAGACCGCATAGACTTTACAGTTTTTATAAATTGTTTCAGTTAGGAATAATAAACGACATGAAATATACATTTCATTTTTACGATGAAACAATGTCGACAACAGAAGATAAACTAAATTATTTGAATCATTATCTTAAACAGTGGGATATAGATGACGTAGATACTAATATATTAGATTATTATAACACACAATCTTTAGATGATACGTATAATGTAAAACAGGATAATCAATATATAGACGAAGCTGTAAAATTAAATATAGAAAGTAAAGATTGTTTTTTAGAAGTTGTGAATGAATATAATTGTAGCGACACTAAAACGTTTTTAACAGAAAAAGTTGCCAGAAGTATTGTAATGAGAAAACCATTTATAGTCTTAGGTGATAGAAATTCTCTTGCTGAAATTAAAAAGATGGGATTTAAAACATTTGATTCGTTTTGGGATGAATCATACGATAGTCTACCTACAGCCAAAGAAAGAATCGATAGTGCAATCAGAACAATTGCTGACTTGTATAATAGTGATTGGCAATCGGGTTACAGTAAAGAATTAAAAGATACTATCGAGTATAATTGGAATCATTACTATGATAATTACTACAATAGTGAAGTAAAAAAGTTAGAAAGAATTTTTAAATAATGCATCCGAAAGAAGTAATAGACAGAGTAGTAGAAATGGAAATATGGAATAATTCTGTGTGGGTCAATCACAGTGAAAAACTATTTTTTATTCCAATTTGGAGAAATGCGAATACCAGTTTTATGAATAATATTGCAGAACAGTTTGGATTTTTATTAGAAAAAAATGTCGATCTGACAGGTTATACTGGATTCACTATAATACGTCATCCTGAGAAAAGAATAACAGGACAAATTTGGAGAGCATGTGTTAACCAAAATTTTTCAATAGAATATGTGCTTTCAAACTTAGAAAAAAATATTAGTGTAGACGTACACATGGATACACAGTGTAGTTTTTTAGCAAATTATGATATACAGTATTATTTAGATTTAGATAATTTACAACCTGTAAATCATAGTACAATCGATAAAATTATAGAGGTATTAAAACAACCAATAAAAGTTAAAGACAGTCAACTTGATAATGAATTTTCAAATAAAGTCAAAACATACTTAAATGAAAATACACAGTATCATGATATTATCAGATCTTATTATAAACAAGATATTCAGTTATATTTTAAACAATTTAAAACTGTAGGAATAATTGGATTAGGAAATATAGGCAATACACTGTATAACTTGTTAAAAAGTTGCGGTGTAAAAGTTAGAGGGTATGATATTAAAAATAATGCAGATGGATTAGATAATACATTATCATCTGATTTAATTTGGATTTGTGTTGACACTCCAACAGTTGGCTGGGGAGATAATGTAAACGATGCGCCGAGTGACTACAATATAGATAATCTGAAAAATGTTTTGTCTAATATTAATAATACCCCAGTTATTGTAGGATGCACAGTTAGTCCTGGCACTTGCAGAGAACTGGAGTATAGCGGTCCTTTATATTATATGCCATTTTTAATAAGTCAAGGGGATATACAAAACGGATTGCAAAATCCTGATTGTTGGTTTTTGGGATCGGATAATATCAATGATAGTATTGTATTAGATTTACTATCTACATTCAGTAATAGTAAAGTTAACAAGGGTACGTTAGAAGAAGCTGAATTAGCTAAAGTATTATATAACAGTTGGATTATTCAAAAAATTAACTTTGCTAACTGGGCAGGAGACTTGTCTCGTGCAGTTGGAAATGCTAATAGTAATCAAATAATGAAATGGTTAGCAGATAGTAATAAATTAATTACAAGTAGTGCATATATGTTGCCAGGCTGGGGAGACGGCGGCCCTTGTCATCCAAGAGATAATTTAATGATGAGCTGGCTAAGTAACAAACATTGTTTAGATTATGATCCAGCAATGAATAATCATATTACAAGAATTAAACAAGCCGAATTGTTAGTTAAGCGCATAATTAAAACAAATTTACCAGTACGTATATTAGGAAAATCTTATAAGAAAAATACAACTGATACTACAGGAAGTTATAGTTTGATTGTAGAACAGTTATTACAAAAGCATAATATACAAGTCACATGGGAAGATGAACCAACAACACAAGAAGATCTTTGCTACGTATTAGCACACGATGATTTTTATGGACACGTGCCGAGTAGTAATAGTGTTGTTATAAATTTATGGAAAGAATAAATGATAGTAAACGAAGCAAAAACATGTCGCATTTGTAAAAGCAGCATTGTTCAAGTAGCAGATTTGGGAGAGTTACATATTAATGATTTTCCAGAACAGCCTGGCATTTCAAAAGGAACAGCACCTGTTGTGATTGATCAATGTACAAATTGTACATTAGTTCAACTAAGACATACAGTTGATCCGGACATATTATACGGAGAACATTACTGGTATCAAAGCGGGCTAAATCCAAAATTAAAACAAAACTTATTAGATATTGCAAATAAAGTAAACGCATTAACTGATACAAACGACATAGTTTTAGATATCGGAGCAAATGACGGAACTTTAATAAGCGGAATTTTACCTGACAGGTTAAAAATAGGATGCGAGCCCGCTCCTAATCTGACAGATAGTTTAGCAAAATATGCAGATATAGTAATTCCAAATATGTGGCACCACAAGTACATGGAGAATAAACTCGCAAAAGTTATAACAGCCATTGGCATGTTTTATGATATGGATGATCCTAATGATTTTATTAATAGCGTTAAGCATTCATTAAGTGAGGATGGCGTTTTTATTGCACAGTTAATGACACTAGCACCGATGTTAAAAATGTGCGATTTAGGAAATATATGTCACGAGCATTTAGAATACTATACATATAAAAGTTTAGTGGAACTATACGAACGCAACGGTCTTGAAATATATCATGTAGAAGAAAACGATATACAAGGAGGAAGTTATCAAATTTGGGCTAGACATTATACAAAAGGTAGTATACAATATGAAGAAGATGTATCGGAACTGCACAACTTTTTCGATAATGTTAAGGTCAATGGGGCTTTGCTTAAAGAAAAATTATTACAATTAAAAAATTCCGGAAAAAAATGTTATGTATATGGTGCTAGTACCAAAGGAAATACTATGTTGCAATATTGGGATATAGGAAATTGTTTTGAAGGCGCAGCAGAAATACATACAGACAAAATTGGCAGATATACAGTAGGGACAGATATACACATTGTGGATGAAAATAATGCAAGAGAATTAGCAGACGTATTTTTTGTTCCAAATTTTGGGTTTAAAGATTTATTCCTAGCTAAAGAAAAAACATGGATAGAACGAGGCGGCAAAATGATATTCGCAATGCCATCACTTGAGGTAGTAGATAATGAAAATAGTAATAGCAGCAGCACCTAGAACAGGAAGTCATGCCTTTTCAAACATACAGCCCGTTGACATTGATTTATCTGAAATCATGAACATCGAAGATATGCTGTTACCTAGACTAAAAGATGATAGTATCGATTTTAGTATCTGTAGTAAAATTTTTTTAGATGCAATCAATAAAAATAATTGGGAATTGGCATGGAACAATAAACCAGAATTTGACAAAGAAAAACATCATTTTTTAGGATTTTCTGAATATTTGGAAAAAATTAGATTGTATAGTTATCCTTCGTTTGAACAGTTATTGTCCGAGCAACAATTAAGATGGACAAACATTCAAAAATTACACGATAGTTGGTGCATTAAAATAATTATGTATCAAAGTATTCCTGAACATATATTACATGAAATGATTACTATGTCTGATAAAACTTATGTCCTTAAACGAAAAGACAAAGTACAGCAAGCCATCAGTATGACCAAAGCGACACAATCTCAGCTATGGCATAATGAAAAAAATAATCAGTTGGATAATAATATCGGCGATATAGATTACAAGATATTCTCTAAATGCTGTTATGATGTTAGAGAAAACGACAAATGGCTTGATGAAGAATTTTCTTTTTTTAATCCAGAAACTGTGTACTATGAAGATTTAGATTTGTCAAGTAGTGATTATGTAAAAAATAATATTTCAATGAATTTTGATTTAACAAAATGTCAAGAACTGTGGGAAGCAAGCAGTCGTAGTTTACGTACATGGTACAAAGAATTTATCGGAAATTATAATTGGGATCCATTGTATGAATTAAATCCTGAGAATGAATACTTTCGAGGAATAACCGATTTAAATTATCAAGGTATGTATTACTGGAACGTGCACTTAACAGCACTAAACTCGATTGGCATCGATCATTTAGATAAAAATATTAAATGGTTAGATATCGGAGTATGGTTTGGTATTATGCCGTTTATAGTTAAAGAATATGGATTTGTTAATATCGAAACAACCGATTGTAAAGTACATAGAGAAGGTTACAATGAATATTTTGATAAACTTTGGAATGCATTTGGAATTTCTCCACAAGAATTAGAAATAAGACCACATAAAAAATTCGAGCTCGACAAGAAATATGATTTAATAACTATTATGAAATCAAACGTGTTTTGGAAAACTGAAGAAGTTGTTCATTATGACAATAATGAAATTAACACATCTTGGCAAAACAAAGGCGAAGATGGCAAAACACATACATATTTTACTTTGTACAACAAACAAGATTGGGAATTCTTTGTAGAGAATATTAGAGAATACTTAACCGACGATGGAGTTGCTATTGTAAATCCTGACCCGTGGGCATATGATAAAATACCTGCATATCACGAAACACGAGATTACTTAAAACAATTCCAAATTGATAATATTCCTGTCGATAATCCATATATTGACTATCTGGTGATAAGAAAATGAAGTATTACTATGCAGGAAACAGAGGGCTTGTCGGAAAAAACTATGCAAAAAAAATTGCCGGAACAGGCGGCAATACAAGTACTGTAGATTATACAGATTACGCACAAACATTAAAACATATCACTGATGCTAATCCTACACATGTCATAATTAATGCAGCAACCGTTGGTGGATTACAAGAAGATTTAGATCGAAGCTTCGAATTGATGTTACGTAATTTAAAAATTCAAAATAATTTGTTTGAAGTTTGTTCTAACTTGAATATCAATAGAGTATTGCTACAAGGAAGTACGTGTAGTTATCCTGAATTTGGTGAGCAACCGTTTGTAGAAGAACAGTTACTTACAGGAAAACCTTACGAAGGATATATGACTACTGCTCTTCCGAAACTAGTAGGAATGTATCAGTGTATGGCAAGTAACGATAAACGACAAACAAATTGGCGCACTGCAATATGTACTAACATGTTTGGCCCAGGTGACAGAACAGGAGAACATGCTCATGTAATCGGTGCACTAATGCAAAAGTTTGTCGATGCTGTTAAACATAATCATACAAAAATTGAAATATGGGGAAGCGGAAATCAAAGCAGAGACATATTGTATATAGAAGACGCAGTAAATGCAATGGACCTTATTTTAAATAATAATAAGTATAATAATGTAAACGTTGCAAGTGGTAAAGAAGTTACTATTAGAGAAATAGCTGAAACATTATTATCAGTCAGTGGCTTTAACGGTAACATGTGGTTTAATACAGAAAGACCTGAAGGAATAAAAAATAGGTCAATTGATAATTCTAAACTTAAAAATCTTGGATGGCAGCAAGAATTTACATTAGAAGAAGCATTTGAAAAAACATATAAGTGGTATTATGATAACACCTAACAGTCATATGAATCCTGTATACGGAAGTGAAGAAATCGAAAGCGTTGTTAATTATATTAACAGCGAAGGTTGGATTATGGAGCATACAAAAACTAGAGAATTAGAAAAGTTGATTTGCGATTATACAAAAGCAAAGTACGCACATATGGTACCTAGTGCTACTGCGGGACTATTACTTGCATCTATGGTAGCAGATATTAAGCCAGATGAAGTTTTTTGTGCTAGTGCATATACACAAGCAGCAACAGTTAATGGTGCAATACTAATGGGTGCCAAGCCGGTATTCGTCGACATTGATCCAGTTTATCATACTATCGATTTTAATAACATACCTAAAGATTGTAGAGTTGTGTTTATTAGTAGTATTAACGGCAGGTATCCTCCGGATATTGAAGATAAAATAAAAAAACTAAAGGATAAAGGACACTTTGTTATTGAAGATGCTGCACAAGCATTAGGTAGTTGGTCTATTACTCATAAGCACTGCGGAACAATGGGAGATTTGGGTGTATTCAGTTTTGGAGCACCTAAGATAATTACTACAGGACAAGGCGGCTGTATTGTAACTAATAGTAAAGAACTTTCTGATCGTATTTTTGCAATAAAAAACTTTGGCAGAAGTGTAGGAGTAACCGGCGAAACTTATAATGTAATGGGAATGAATTTTAAATTTACAGATTTACAAGCAGCGTTTGGTGTAGAGCAAATGAAAAAATTTCCTGACATTGTAAAAAGAAAAAAAGGAATTTATAATCAATATAGACATGGTTTAATGCCTTTAGTAATTCGTGGAGACATTATGATTCCTGAAACTAACGATAGATTCACAACAGTAACGTATCCGGACATTTTAGTAAAAGATCCAGCCGACAAGTATCCGCTTATGAAAAAACTATCGGAATTTGATATAGGTAACAGAAGTGTTTATCAAAGTTTAAGTAGCCAGCCTTTTCATAGTGCATGGAAAACAGATACTCCAAATACAAACTATGTTTACGAAAGAGGCATACAACTTCCCGGACAGTCTAATCTAGACGACAATGATATGATTAAGATTGTCGGAGTAATTGAAGATTATTATGCCGAAAAGCATAGAAAAACAACATTTAAAAAATACTACGATTCTCTTTATAAAGAAGTAGAAAGAATAGCAGTTGTAATTACAGGGCAGCCGAGATACGTAGGCACAGCGGAATGGGAACAATGTTTCGTTGATATAATAAAAAAAACTAAAGAAGAACATGATGTTCCCATTGACATTTTTATTGGGACAAATCATTATGATGTAACGGATACGACAACTATAAAAACTGATATAGTAAAACAAAATACAGATACTACACTAACACCTCTTCGTGTTTTACAAAAAGAAAAATTTGAAAAATATATGACAACTGTATTCGATTTTGCAGACAGTGTAAACTTTGCTTATATAGATCCATACTATGAATTAGAAAATCATAAAAAATATTTTAAACAAAATAATATAGAGCATTTTGCTACACCTGATAGTTTACAATGGATGAATCCGTTTTGTCATGCGCATGAAATATACTATTCTTTTAAAGATTATTTTGATAATTTAAGTGAAAACTCATATGTATTCAGGACACGACCTGACGTAATAATTTCATCCAATGGTCGTATAGCTACTGGATCGTTATGGAATTTTTTAGGACCTACAACTACTAATTTTGTAGGATTCGACGAAAATGTAGTTGGAAAAAAATATCAAGTGTTTAATTTTGAAAATGTCAAATTGGATTTGTCGCCGATTGTACTAATGTTTTCAAACATAACACGATCGGTAATAAAAGGAAAAATATTTTCACCTGATTACTCGCACTTTTTTGACAAAAACGGATTTATTTTATTTGCTAAAGAAATTTCTAATTATCATTTGGCTCGTAATTTGTCGCCTCTTGTCGGAAAACATTTGATCTCAACAGATATCGAACATTTTAATACTAAGCCGGAAGTGTCTGTATCTGATTTTTTCTTAGACAATAATTATTCAATGAAATTTTCATCAGAATCTGAACAAATCTGGGGAGATATGTCAACGTTATTATTGCGAAATCACACAAATGTTGTTGACGATCATCATACTAGATGGTACGATAAACTTTAATTAAGTTTTGTATTCCTTGATCTAATGTTTCATTTGCAGTAAATCCTAGTTTACGTATTTTAGTATAATCAACAAAATAATTTCTGCCGTCTTGGTCATGAGCTAGTGTATTGTTTACATCATATGTCCATGTAGGTATGTGTTTTTTAATCGTTTCGCATATTTCTAGTTTAGTATGATTTAGTGTTTCATCACCTACATTCCAGACTTGTCCTTTCATGTCGTCGTATTTTTCGACACCCCACGCAAAACTGCGTACAAGATCATTTACACTGATAAAAGTTCGTTTGAAATGTCCTTCAAATAGTGTCATGTGCTCATTCATACATGCCTTGCGCACAAAGTCATTGATTAATAAATCATTACGCAATCTATTACTAACACCAAATGCAGTAGCAGGTCTAAGTATCACAGCATCTGAACCTTGTAAATATTCTTCTCCTACAATTTTATATACACTGTACGTACTAATAGGATTAGTTGGAGCTTCTTCTGTACATATGCTATCTAATGCACCGTATACGCTTCCAGTACTTGCATACACAAAAGGTTTATCTGCACTTGCATCTACGACTCTTTTAGTACCTTCTACATTAATTCTGTAAGCAAGATCAGGCTCGGCATTACATGCAGGAAAACCAATGATACCTGCTAAGTGTACTACAGCATCAGCTTGTGCTAGTAAAGGTTCAACTTCTGGTGTACAAATATCTATTTTGTGCAAATGGAAACGAGGATGATCTACAATGTTTAGTACAGGCTCTACACCCCATTTAAGCCAATCGATGCAGTCAACTGTGTGTCCTTGTTGTAGAAAATATTCACTAAGTCTGCAGCCTATATAGCCGGCACCTCCGGTAATTGCTATTCGCATTTTATATTATCCTTATTTTAATATTTGATTTGTCCATGTTAATTCCCAGCCGTATTCTTTTGACAATGCTGCAGACATTTGATACATATGGTGTAACACTGCCCACTCGCTATGGTGGTCGAAAGCAGTAGTCAATGACACTGCATCTAATACCACAGCTTTATCAAAACTGTCTGGCATATTTTTCAGACCCAGTGGTCTATCAGTAACACAACCGGGCATACTCGATCCAGTATAGTATAATTTTTTAATCTTATTATCATTGAGCCATTTAATGGCTTCGTCCTGATCATCGGTATATAAGCAATAATCATAATACTTTTTCTTGCCATAATCATAAATTACACTTTCTAAATTACGATGAATATGATAAGTTTCTAAGTTATACTTACTAACTAAAACACGATTTTGATGTTTATTTGGCAAAGATTGAATTAACTTACAGATACGTTGAGTCATCTGTTCATACATACTTATTAAGTTCTTGTTTACTAAATTATTTGTATCCCAAACGTCAATGACGACAATTGCATATGGCTCTTGCATTAAATTTTTACCTTTGTTATTGGTTCATCACAATCATTCCATCGTTTAGTTATCATTGCTATCATTTTGCAGTCAGCAGTTGGATAAAATGTATGTGGTACACCCAACGGCAAATAAATGCAATCACCTGCGCCGACTGGTGTTACTAATTCTTCGCCGTCTGTCAATTCGGTATATACACCTTCTCCTTCGACAAACATAATATATTCATCAAACTCTTTGTGATAGTGATGTCCACGAACAGCACCTTTAAGTGTTACAATATAATTCCATTCAACAATATTATATTGTTCCGGGTAATACGTTTGAATAATACCTCTACCATCTTTAAAAGTAATGGGATTTATTTCGGGATTAAGTTTCTTAATTCTGTGTTGCATAAATATATTTATTAACATAGTACTTAACTAACTATAGAGAAAATCATGAATTTTAATTTAATTATGCCGATGGCAGGCGAAGGCAGTCGCTTTCGTGAACAAGGATATACAACTCCGAAGCCTCTAATAGATGTACGTGGGAAACCTATGTTTGTTCGAGCAGTAGAAAGTGTCGACTTAGAGTTTGACAATCATATCTTTATTACTCGTAAAGAACATGACATAGCAGATGGAATACGTGACTATTATCCACGTGCACATGTTGTTGAACTTGATGCACTAACAGAAGGTGCAGCATGTAGTGTACTTACTGCAGACCCTTACATGAACCCGGAAGATGCTATGTTTGTTACAAACTGTGATCAGTTTATTGATTGGGATAGTAGTTTGTTTTCAGAGCAAATGGACAACGATGGAGTTATTATGACCTTTGATTGTCCAGAGCGTGATCCTAAGTGGAGTTATGCTAGAACAGAAAATGACGTAGTTGTAGAAGTAGCAGAAAAAAATCCTATTAGTACATATGGTACAAGCGGACACTATTACTGGAGTCATTGGATCACATTTAAGAACAGTGCTAACAGAATGATTGCAAACAACGAACGTGTAAACGGCGAGTTTTATCTTGCGCCAACATACAACCAAACTATTGCTGTTGGAGGGCGTGTTGTAAGAGTTCCCATTGATCGGATGTATGGAGTCGGAACACCAGAGGATTTAGAGTTATGGTTAAATTCATAGCACATAGAGGAAATTACAACGGTGTACAATCTGCATGGGAGAACACTAAAGACTATGTAGAATTTGCATACTATGACAAAGGGTATGACGTTGAATTAGATGTACGTGCACATCGTGGAATACTATACTTAGGACATGATGAGCCACTGCAAGTTGCCAATACAAATTTTTTACAACAGCCGGGTGTATGGTGCCATGCAAAAGATTTAGACGCACTACAAATGCTATTAGACATGCGTACTCGTTGCTTTTGGCACGACACGGATACAGTTACACTAACTAACGATGGACACATATGGTGTTACCCGGGCAACTTTCCTCGTCACAAACGAGCAGTTTGGTTAGACTTAGAAGATATACCTTTACCAGAAGACACAACAGGCATATATGGAATATGCGGGGATAAAAAATGATTACTTGGGGCTGGACAGGAATGGCACATGATGCCAGCCTTGCAGTTTTTAACGATAACGGACTAGAATTTGCTGCACACAGCGAACGCTACAGTCGTATTAAAAACGATCGAAACTTACACCCAGACTTGATTACAGAAGCACTCGAATACGGTAAGCCGGATCGTATTTACTTTTACGAAAAACCTTGGCTTAAAAAGACAAGACAACTATACGCAGGACAATACACGTTACTTGGTAAAGAATCTCCTACTACATATATGCGCAAATACCTTAAAGATGCACCTCGTTGTACTACAACTAGTCATCATTTAAGTCATGCTGCCGCTGGATACTATACTAATCCTTTCGATCGTGCACATGCTGCAGTACTTGTACTTGATAGTATAGGTGAATGGGATACAGTTAGTATATGGGAAGGTAAAGGTACTAAACTACGTAAGCGTTGGAGTCAGCGTTATCCACACAGTGTGGGTATATGGTATAGTGCTATGACACAACGTATTGGACTAAAGCCACAAGAACACGAATACATCCTCATGGGCATGGCTGCAATAGGTGATGCAGATAAGTATTATGATCTCGTTAAACAAGACTTTATCGAAAAAATGCCTAGTGCAAAAGATCCACGTGTATTATTCAAACGTAACTGTCACAGAGGATGTACAGATTGGCGTACTGATTTGAATACTATACAAGACTATGCTGACATTGCTGCAGCCACCCAACGTATATATGAAGAAATATTTGAACAGTTTGTAAAAGCAACTGCAGAACTAGTAGACAGTAAAAACCTAGTATTAATGGGAGGATGTGCACTTAATTGTGTTGCTAACAGTATCGCATATAAGTACTTTAAAGAGGTATGGATAATGCCAAATCCTGGAGATGCAGGTAGTGCAATAGGATGTGTGCTTGCTCATAAACGAGAATTTATGGAGTTTCCAAATGCTTATACAGGACACAATATAGAAGGAGACTATCCAGTTGAGCAACTATTACAAGAATTACTTACAACGGGTATTGTGGGTGTTGCCGCTGGTCGTGCTGAGTTTGGTCCTCGTGCTCTTGGTAACAGGAGTTTACTCGCAGACCCAAGAAGACCAGAGATCAAAGACAGAGTCAACGACATCAAACACAGAGAGCTTTTCAGACCCTTTGCTCCAGCGATCCTCGCCGAGTATGCCAAAGATTATTTCAAAGGAAGAACTGGACCTTTTATGCAATACACGTCGACTTGCACAAATTCTGGATTACCAGCTATTGTACACAGGGACGGCAGCTCTAGGGTTCAGACAGTTCCTATTGATCAAAGCATGGGCTTTAGAAAACTGCTAGAACGATGGTATGAAGAAACAGGCTGCCCTGTGCTGTTAAATACTAGTCTGAACATTAAAGGCGAACCTTTAGTTAATACTAGAGAAGATGCAACTCGATGGAAAGAAAAATACGGAGTTAAAATATGTTTACCAGAATCTGGAGATGGATAATATCTCCCTACACTCGTTATCAAGAACGCAAACGATTGAAAAAAAGATTAGAAGAACTGCGAAAGCAAGATCCTTTTATATATGAGTAAAAATTTATGTTTGACTTTTTTAAAAAAATAAAATATAATAAAGAATCATTGGAGAATACATTGTTGGATGTAATACAAATCAGCTATCATGAAGAAACTGCTGATGAAAATTTTGAAAT